>JADKLW010000215.1_pt1 | contig 12040 bp, 15 predicted proteins | sample 8641881 | NCBI WGS metagenome assembly JADKLW01 (sample SAMN16272185, study PRJNA661076) | feces metagenome | isolation source: fecal sample from diarrhoea affected cattle B | host: Bos taurus | place: South Africa: Lokaleng Village, Mahikeng | collected 2019-09
CCTGTGCAAAGCGGCTCATGGCTGAGAGGGTATGCTCACTCCCCTCCAGCAGATAGACATGCACCCGTGACGAGTCGATGTTGGGATAATCTTTCGGCAGCACCTCACGGGTCATCTCGGCAAAGGCACCGGCCAGCTCCACGCCGGTGGCACCACCGCCCACGATCACGATATTGTAGAGAGGCTCCTTCTCAGTTGTATAGAGCAGCTTCTCAAAATTGTTGAGGATGAAATTGCGCACGTTGATCGACTGATAGGTCGATTTCAGCCCCAGGGCATTCCTCTCCGTCTCGGCATTACCGTAGAAATTGGTGCGGGTGCCGGTGGCGATCACCAGGTAATCGTAGGCAAACGGGCCGATGCTGGTCTCCACCACCTTCTCCGCGGCGTTTACCGCCAGCACCTGCGCCAGCCGGATGCGCACATCCCTCCGCTTCTGGAATAGCTTCCTGATGGGAAACGAGATGGTGGCCGGCTCAATCTGGGAGGCTGCCACCTGATAAAAGAGCGGGGGAAACTGATGGTGGTTGATCTTATCAATCACCATGATATCAAACATTCCTTTGGGGAGGTGATTCACGAATTGCAAACCACCAAAACCACAACCAACCACAACAATCTTCTTTTTCATCCTGTACTTAAGCTATGATGAACGAACAGCGGATATGCAATCTTATTCATGCTATATACCCCGAAACAGGCAGATGCGGTATATCTTTCCTCTAATCACCCTCATCCATCGTATCAAATAACATGCACACTTTGCTCTATACTTATCACATACCCTGACAACCTTCTCTGAAAAGATACAACACTTCACTTAGAGAAAAAGTTGCGAGAAAGGAGGTAGCTCAGAAAATAAAAGCATAGGAGACCTTGAAGAGGAAATCGTTCTGTGGCGCTGCGTGGGCCAGCTCACGCAGGTAATCACCAAAACGGAAGGTACCATCCTCTTCCCGGAGGGTTCTGCCCTGCGACCATACCAGATAGAGCACCGAGCCGGGCTTGTACTCCCACCGGTAGACCAGGTTGGAACGCAGCTGCAGGAAATGAAAATCGGGATTGTCGTAGGGATAGTCAGCCATCGGGCTGTATCTCTCCGCAAACGTGCCGGCCTGCGGGTTGGCCACCGTCTTGAAATCGTAATAATCGCCCGAGAAGAGATAGGGCAGCGCGTACCACTGCAGCGACATATCGGGCGTGATGCCGTAATTGATGCGTACCGACATGGAGGCGATATGCTGCCGGATGGAGGAGAGGATATAGGTGGGATGATCACCCTCCACGGTACGTACATACTGCTGATGATCTGTCGATCGCACGTACTGCGGGTAGAGCGACAGCATGAGCCGGTTGCTCGGCTTGTAGGAGAGGTCCAGCCCGTACGAGACAGAAGAGGCCGAGTTTTCGAACCCCCGACTGAAGTTCATTTCATATTCAACCTTAAACTTCTTCCGGCTGTCCGACTCAATAGAGAACCAGCCGTTCATCATCCCCGGGGTACAGATGGAAGGGCCGCCGCGCAATAGGGTGGTAGAGGTGCCGTTGTAATTGATGTTCAGCCCGCCCGCTATATCGTAGTAGTTGGTGAACTGGATGTAGGCGAACGACTCTGTGCCCCACCCCTTCGATGTACCGGAGAAATCAGAGATATGATAGGTTGATCCGTTGAATTCGTACTGGTTCACAACCCCTTTGGGACGCCACTCCGTGTATCCTGCCCATACACCGTTCATGATCTGGTCGGCATTGGGCTTGAAACCGATGTCGTTCAACTCAAGACCGGGGGAGCTCCAGCTGGAGAATCCCAGAAAATTGAAATGGCCCGATATCTTCCCCCCGTTGAGGGAACCACCCAGGCCGCTGAGGGTGGTGCGGGTCGAATCGAGCTGCAGATGGCCGGCGTCGGGACGCTGGTAATAGCGCGCCGAGGATCGCTGCAGCCGGGTCATCGCCTGCGGCGCTCCCTGCAGATGACTGAAGAAAGCGCGTGCGGTGAGATAGTATGATTTCTTCCGCCAGTAACGGGTCACATTGAGACCGCCTGTATAGGCCGACCGGGATATCTCACTGAACTGCTCCTCGTCGATCTTACGGTTGACAGCCGTCACCATGCCTCCGACAATCAGGTTGGCGCTGTCGAGGTCCTGCTCCACCCTGCCGGTGAAATAACCGGAGAGCGGCTCCACAGCATAATCCGAACGTTCGCCGTCGCGGTCAATCTCGCTGTACATCTTCTGCGTGACACCACTCAATATACCCAGGGAGGTGCCCTTGCGCGTTTTTCCGGAGATCTTCACCGCCCCCAGGATGTTGGTCCGTCCCGGTGCTTTTACATATTCACCCTCCTGCCGGTCGTAGGAGAATTGCGGCTCTCGTCCCAGCCTGCGCGAGTAGAAGAGCTTGTTGCGTTCATTGTTGGTGATATCGTAGGGATAATGGTAGATGTTGCTTCCCTCCACGAAGAAAGGCCTCTTTTCATCATAGTAAGTCTCGAAATTGGTCAGGTTCACATTCGACGGGTCGGCCTCCACCTGACCGAAATCGGGGTTGATGGTGAAATTCAGCGTGAGGTCGTTCGTCAGCCCCACCTTGCCGTCAACGCCCACCGATGCCGTGGTACTTCGTCCCGTGGCAAACGGGTTGCCGGCTTCCCGCTTCGATAAGGTAAGCTGTGACAGCATGAAGGGGACAACCTCTGCCTCTTTGGCCGGCGAGATATCATGGATGCCCAGCAATGTCCCGAAATGAGCCACGAACTGCGAGGAGCCCTTATCGACAGGCTGCCAGAAAGAGTGCTCCTGCCGGCGGTAGATTTGTCGTGCCACCTGCAGCCCCCAGTGATAGGCGGTTTTCCTCCCGAAACGGAGCTGTGAAAAAGGGATGCGTATCTCGGCGTACCAACCATCCGACTGCAGGGATGTCTTCGTCTCCCAGATAGGATCCCATGTGTCGTCCTCACCACTGCTCTCCGAACGGCGTAGATCACCTTTACTGCCCGAGGCAGACACGGTAAACTCGAACGAGGTCATTTTATCCTCGTAACTGTCTATCAACACTCCCACCCAGTCGCCATCGACATCGTCACGACGCGATATACGCCGCACTATCTTGCCTGCCTCGCTGTCCAGTGCTTTGATGGCCACATAAAGGTTGTTGTCGTCATACAGGATAGCATACTGCGTCTGCTGCGAGGGGGCAGCGTCGGGGACGGGCTCGAACTGTACAAAACCGTCTGTCCAGGTAGCTTCCTGCCAGCAGTCGTCGGCCAGCTGCCCGTCAATACGGGGTGCTGTCCCGACACGCCGGGCAGTATAACTCTTTGTCTGACATAACGCCAGGGCAGGTATCAGAAGAGATAAAAAAATGAAAAGAAACTTCATGTCCGGTCAGATTATTACGGATAAGACACCAGAGAAGCTATTTCAGTTACAGTTTACGGGACAAAATTACAAAGAAAAGCGCTACGAATCACTCGCAACGCTTCCTTTAATGTTTAACATTTTAAAAATCACAGCTTCGCTGTAAACCACATCATCGACAGAGGTGTTAGAACTCCATCATGGTGATGATGTACCCACAGCGTTTACGTAAGAAGATATTAAGCTTTTGCTTCCGCCTCTGTGGATGCGGTATCCTCCTTGATCTCTTTCACTTCCGGCTCTGCAGCTTCTGTCGAGGGTGCTTCTTCAGCCTTGGGAGTCTCCTTCACGGGAGCCTCTGCAGCTTTCTCAGCCTCCTTCACAGGTGCTTTCTCAGCCTTTTCAGCCTCCTTCACGGACGAGGCCTCCTCTTTCTTTGCTCCTTTGGCCTTGGGTGCTGCAGCTACAGCATCATCACCGGTAGCTTTTCTTCTCGAACGACGTGTCTTCGGTTTTTTGGCACCGCCATCACTTAACATGTTATCGTTGAAGTCAACCAGCTCTATAAAACACATCGAAGCATTGTCACCCAGACGAAAACCGGTTTTGATGATACGGGTGTATCCTCCCGGACGATCGGCCACCTTCTGCGAGACTGTCTGAAACAGCTCGGTCACGGCAACCTTGTTCTGCAGCAGGCTGAATACCTCTCTTCTCGAGTTGGTAGTATCTTCCTTGCTTCTGGTGATAAGCGGCTCAACGTATTTTCTCAATTCCTTGGCCTTGGGAACAGTGGTAAAGATGCGTTTGTGCATGATGAGCGAAGTAGCCATGTTGGATAACATCGCTCCACGATGCGCTTTTTTACGCCCTAAATGATTAAATTTCTTATTATGTCTCATTGCAGTTGTTAGTCTTTATCTAATTTGTATTTCGATGTGTCCATGCCGAACGACAGCTTCAGTCCGTCGAGTAGCTCCTCCAGCTCGGTGAGAGATTTCTTCCCGAAGTTGCGGAACTTGAGCAGATCGTTCTTGTTGTGTGAAACCAATTGTCCCAGCGTCTCCACGTCGGCTGCCTTGAGACAGTTGAGTGCCCTCACGGAGAGGTTGAGATCAGACAATTTACGTTTCAGAAGCTGGCGCATATGCAGTACCTCTTCATCGAACTCCTCAATGCTTTCGGAATCATTTGACTCAAGCATGATCTTGTTATCATCAGAAAACAGGATGAAATGTTGTATCAGTATCTTCGCCGCTTCCTTCAATGCTTCCTTGGGCTGAATGGATCCATCGGTGATTATTTCAATAATCAGTTTCTCGTAGTCGGTCTTCTGTTCAATACGGTAATCCTCAATCTCGAACTTAACGTTTCTGATCGGAGTGAAGATGGAGTCAATAGCGATCAATTGCACATCGTCGGATGCGAGCATCTCTCTGTTCTCATCGGCCGGCACATAACCGCGTCCTTTGTTCACAGTAAGCTCCATACGCAGATCAGCCTTTTTGTTCATGCGACAAATCTCCAGCTCGGGGTTCAGTACTTCGAAACCGGTCATCAATTTACCAATATCTCCGGCTTTAAACACTTCCGTTCCCGAAATAGAGATGCTCACCTTTTCTGCATCAAACTCTTCTACAATCCTTTTGAATCGTACTTTCTTCAGATTCAGAATAATACCTGTTACATCTTCTATAATACCCGGGATGGAAGCAAATTCATGCTCCACACCTTCTATCTTCACCGATGTAATAGCGAATCCTTCCAGTGACGACAGCAAAATACGGCGCAGGGCGTTACCAATGGTAATACCATATCCGGGTTCCAGGGGGCGGAACTCAAATTTGCCGGAGAATGCGTCCTCCTGCAACATGATTACTTTATCGGGTTTTTGGAATGCTAATATTGCCATGAAATTATTGTTTAGAATATAATTCTACGATAAGTTGTTCTTTGATGCTTTCAGGGATGTCACTTCTCTCGGGTATATGCAACAGCTTACCGCTCAGGGTTGTTTTATCCCATTCGAGCCAGGGGTACTTGCTGTGATTGAATCCGGAGAGTGCATTTGCAACCACTTCCATAGATTTTGATTTTTCTCTCACACCCACCACTTCACCCGGTTTCACCGTGTAGGAAGCGATGTTGAGTACTTTACCGTTCACAGTAATATGACGGTGCGATACCAGCTGACGTGCTGCCGCTCTGGTTGGGGCGATACCCATGCGGAATACCACATTGTCCAGACGTGATTCGAGCAATTGCAGTAACACCTCACCGGTGATACCGCGGCTGCGGGCTGCTTTATCGAAGGTAAGACGGAATTGTTTTTCAAGCAATCCGTAGGTATATTTTGCACGTTGCTTTTCACGCAACTGAATACCATACTCAGATGTTTTTCTTCTGCGTGAATTACCGTGTTGTCCCGGGGGGTAGTTCTTTTTGGAGAGAACCTTGTCGGGACCGAAAATGGGCTCGCCAAATTTGCGGGCGATTCTTGATTTTGGACCAGTATATCTTGCCATTGTTACAATTTTAAACAATTACTGAAGCCTAAACTGTGCAGCCGCGATTACAGAGAAGTTGTGTTGTAATCAATTCACAGCTCAAGTTTCAAGATAAATGAAACTTAATTAATTAATTGATTCACATTAAACTTTTCTCACTTTCGGTGGGCGACATCCGTTATGGGGCAGCGGTGTTACATCCACGATCTCTGTCACCTCTATACCTGATCCGTGAATGGTTCTGATAGCCGACTCACGTCCGTTTCCGGGACCTTTCACGTAGGCTTTCACCTTACGCAATCCCAGATCATATGCTACTTTCGAGCAATCCTGTGCAACCATCTGCGCTGCATAGGGGGTATTCTTTTTGGAACTTCTGAACCCCATCTTGCCGGCTGATGACCAGCTGATCACTTCACCATTTTCGTTGGTTAACGAGACAATGATATTGTTGAATGATGAGGAGATGTGCGCCTGTCCCTGCGCATTCACTTTTACGTTTCTCTTTTTAGCTGCAACTGTCTTTTTTGCCATGTTACCTTCTGTTATTTAGTAGCTTTTTTCTTGTTAGCAACGGTTTTCTTTCTTCCCTTACGTGTGCGGGCATTGTTCTTCGTACTTTGTCCGCGTGTAGGTAAACCAATACGGTGACGTATGCCACGATAGCAACCGATATCCATCAATCGCTTTATATTCAGCTGTACTTCTGAACGCAGATCACCCTCCACTTTGAATTCGTCGGTGATGATCTCACGAATACGGGCTGCCTGTTCGTCAGTCCAGTCTTTCACTTTGATATCTCTATCAACTTCTGCCTTTGCTAAAACTGATTTAGCTGCACTGCGACCGATACCGTAAATATATGTGAGGGCTATTTCGCCTCTCTTGTTCTGTGGTAGATCGACACCTACAATTCTTATAGCCATATATGTTTTTTATTATTTGATTACAATGAATACAACTATTATCCCTGACGTTGTTTAAACTTAGGGTTCTTCTTATTAATAATGTATAAACGACCTTTCCTTCTAACTATCTTGCAATCGGCCGTACGTTTCTTGAGTGATGCTCTTACTTTCATATCTTTTATTTTTTTTCTTTGCTCGTTATTGCTTGTTACTTATCGCTTACAGCTTACAGCTTACTGCTTATAGCTTATAGCTTATTTATACCTGAACGAAATCCTCCCTTTGGAAAGGTCGTAAGGCGACATTTCCACTCTCACCCTGTCACCCGGGAGTATGCGTATATAGTGCATGCGCATCTTGCCCGAGATATGAGCGGTTATTTCATGTCCGTTTTCCAGTTCTACACGGAACATCGCATTCGATAATGCTTCAATAATGGTCCCGTCCTGTTCTATTGCTGCTTGTTTAGCCATTCAATTAATGCTTCGTTTTTGTTGTTAGGTTCAAATGAAACTAGACTGTTTCCTGAATAAACTCAAATGTTGATAAGATATCGGCCTTTCCGTTACGGATAGCGATGGTGTGTTCAAAATGTGCCGAGGGCTTGCGGTCTTTGGTCCGCACGGTCCATCCGTCATTTTCGAAGATCACCTTCCTGCCACCCATGTTGATCATCGGTTCTATCGCGATGCACATCCCGTTCTTGATCAACGTGCCTGTACCGCGTCGTCCGTAGTTGGGGACCTCAGGTGCTTCATGCATCTGCCGGCCAATGCCGTGTCCAACCAGTTCGCGCACCACGGAGTATCCGTTCGTTTCGCAATAGGACTGTATCGTTGATCCTATATCTCCTATCCTGTTGTCTTCCATAGCCTGCCCTATACCCTTGTAGAGTGACTCCCGGGTCACACGGAGAAGATCTTTCACCTCCTCCTTCACCTCACCCACACAAAAAGTGTAGGCCGAGTCACCACAAAAGCCGTTCAGGTTGGTACCGCAATCGATCGATACAACATCGCCCTCTTCAAGAGGTTTGTTGTTGGGAATGCCGTGTACCACATTTTCATTGACGGAAGTACAGATAGAATTCGGGAAACCACCATATCCTAAAAAGGTGGGAATAGCACCGTGATCTCTGATAAACTGCTCCGCGATCCTGTCGAGCTCCAGCGTGGTGATGCCCGGTTTGATATGATGAGAGAGCTCTCCGAGCGTCATCCCTACCAAACGGTTCGCACCACGCATGAATTCGATTTCTTCGTCGTTTTTCAGTATGATCCTGTTACTATTCATCTATTCTCCAAAAACATTAATAAGCAGCAACTGACCCTGTCCTGCCCTTAATCTTGGCTCCCGACTTGAGGAAACCGTCATAATGACGCATTAACAGGTGACTCTCTATCTGTTGCAGTGTATCGAGCACCACACCAACAAGAATCAACAGCGATGTACCTCCAAAAAACTGGGCAAACTGGGAGTTGACTCCCATCAATCCCGCAAAAGCAGGCAATATAGCAACTAAAGCCAGGAAGATAGAGCCGGGCAGTGTGATCCTCGACATGATGGTGTCGATATACTCAGCCGTTCTCTTTCCCGGTTTCACACCCGGAATAAATCCGTTGTTACGTTTCAGATCTTCCGCCATCTGCACCGGGTTCACCGTGATCGCAGTGTAGAAATAGGTGAAAGCAATAATCAGCATCGCGAAGAGGAAATTATACGAGAAGCTGGTGAAATCCATCAGCGATGACAGGAAGCCCCCACCCTCACTTGCAGTGAACTGCGCAAGGGTGATAGGAATGAACATGATCGCCTGGGCAAAGATGATGGGCATCACATTGGCAGCATTCACCTTCAAAGGGATATACTGTCTGACACCACCATACTGCTTGTTACCTACAATACGCTTGGCATACTGTACGGGTACCTTACGTACACCCTGCACCAGCATGATAGCCGCAGCGGTCACAGCTGCAAGAAACAGGAGCTCAAGCAACAGAAGAATCAGTCCCCCCGGAGCATTGATCAGCCTGTCATACTCTGCCACCAGTGAATGGGGCAGACGGGCAATGATACCAATCAGGATGATGAATGAGATACCGTTTCCAATACCTTTATCAGTAATACGTTCACCCAGCCATAGCACGAACATACTTCCGCCGGCCAGAATGACTGTAGAGGGTAACACCCAATCCCAGAAACCACCGGGAATGGCATTCCCTACCGCTCCATAGAGATAGGCAGGACCCTGTACCAGCAGGATAGCTACTGTAAGATAACGTGTATACTGATTAATTTTCGTACGTCCACTTTCACCTTCACGCTGCATTTTCTGAAAGGCAGGCACAGCAATACCCAACAACTGCATCACGATGGAGGCAGAGATGTAGGGCATGATACCCAGGGCGAAGATGGATGCATTGGCAAAAGCACCCCCCGAGAACATATCGAGGAGGCTCAACAATCCTGTACTGGCATTTGACTGCAGCGCCACAAGTTGTTCTGGATTAATTCCCGGTATTACCACGAACGAACCGAACCGATAGATGGCTACAAAACCAATGGTGATAATAAGCCTCTGTCTGAGGTCTTCTATCTTCCATATATTTTTTACTGTTTGTACAAATCCCATTTCATTAGAGTTTTACTGCGGTTCCACCTGCAGAGGTGATAGCTTCTTCGGCTGTCTTGGAGAAAGCATGTGCTTCCACATCCAGTTTTGCTGTCAGCGTGCCCCTGCCCAGAATTTTTACCAGGTGTTTGCGGGCACAAAGGCCTGCAGCTCTCAACACTTCAAGATCAATCTTGGTGAGCTTTTGCGCATCAGCAAGTTCCTGGAGTGTCTCCAGGTTGATTCCTTTGTACTCAACCCTGTTCAGGGGTTTGAATCCAAATTTAGGTACACGACGCTGTAAAGGCATCTGCCCTCCCTCAAAACCGACTTTTCTTGAATAACCGGATCTTGATTTTTGTCCTTTATGTCCTCTGGTTGAAGTACCACCTTTACCCGAACCGGTACCCCGACCGATCCTTTTGGTTGTAATGGTAGCTCCTTCAGCCGGTTTTAAATTCGATAAATCCATTGTATCTATTTTTTTTATCGTTTATAACTTAGTTAATCAATTACCGTCACAAGATGATGTACCTTGTTGATAAGCCCCCTGATCGAAGGATTATCTTCATGTTCCACCACACGGTTCATTTTGGTCAGTCCCAAAGCGTCCAACGTCAGCTTTTGATCCTTAGGAGCTCCGATTCTGCTTCTTGTCTGTTTAATTTTAATTTTAGCCATTTCAGATTCCTTTTATTATCCGTTAAACACTTTATCCATACTTATACCTCTATTCTGAGCCACCGTGAATGGATCTCTCAATTCAGTAAGTGCTTTGATGGTAGCTTTCACAAGGTTATGCGGATTGGATGATCCTTTTGATTTCGCCAGCACGTCGGTAACACCTACACTCTCCAGCACGGCACGCATGGCGCCCCCTGCTTTCACACCGGTACCGGTTACGGCCGGTTTGAGAAACACCTCAGCACCACCGAAACGGGAAACCTGCACATGAGGAATGGTTCCCTTATATACGGGTACTTTCACAAGGTTCTTCTTCGCAGCTTCCACACCCTTGGCGATAGCCGTGGTTACTTCACCTGCTTTACCCAGACCCCAGCCTACAACACCATCTTCATTGCCGACAACAACCATGGCAGCGAACGTGAACGTACGGCCTCCCTTGGTTACTTTGGTAGTACGATTAATAGCTACTAAACGGTCTTTTAACTCGATATCGTTTGTTGTTTTTACCTTCTTATTATCTCCTGCCATAATCGTTAAAATTTAAGCCCTCCTTTGCGGGCGGCATCAGCCAGTTCTTTAATACGTCCATGATACAAGTAACCGTTTCTGTCGAAAGCAACTTTCTCTATTCCTGCTTCCCGGGCGGTCTGCGCGATGAGCTCTCCTACCTTGGCAGCGATCTCTTTCTTGGGTAGCTTCTCTTCAATCTTCAAAGAGGAGGCCGAGGCGAGCGTTTTGCCGTTCAGGTCATCAATCACTTGCGCATATATCTGTTTATTGCTCCGGAATACGGTAAGGCGCGGACACTCAGCAGTGCCGTTGATTTTACCGCGTACACGGGCTTTTATTTTTAATCTTTTTTCGTTCTTCGTTATCATTTCGATTTCAGTTTACGTAAATTATTTACCGGCTGTCTTACCTGATTTGCGGCGGATTTGTTCACCTACAAACTTAATACCTTTTCCTTTGTAAGGCTCAGGTTTACGGAAAGAACGTATCTTGGCACAGACCTGTCCGAGTAACTGTTTATCAAACGACTCAAGGATGATAAGCGGATTCTTGTTTCTTTCCATCTTGGTTTCTACCTTGATCTCCGGTGGTAATTCCAGGAAAATAGTGTGGGTGTAACCAAGTGATAACTCAAGTACCTGTCCGTTGTTGGATACACGGTAACCAACTCCTACAAGCTCCATCTCTTTACGGAAACCTTCTGATACGCCGATAACCATATTGTTCAGTAATGAACGGTAAAGACCATGCAATGCACGGTTTTCTTTTTCATCGTTCGGCCTCTCAATGGTAAGCACACCATTGTCTGCTTCCACTTTCATATTGCTGCTGATCTGTTGCTTCAACTCACCCTTAGGGCCTTTCAACGTGATCACATTGTCTTCTCCCACGGTCATGGTGACGTTCGCAGGCATGGGTATGGGTAATTTTCCTATTCTTGACATATTGCTCTCTCCTTCAATTTAATAAACGAAACATAATACTTCACCACCCACCTTCTGTGCGCGGGCTTCCTTGTCTGTCATTACCCCGTTTGAAGTAGATAATATGGCAATTCCCAAGCCGTTGAGTACGCGAGGCATCTCCTTGTGACCGACATATTGACGTAAACCGGGCGTGGAGACACGTTTCAATTTCTTGATTGCATTAACTTTATTTACCGGATCGTACTTCAGGGCGATCATGATCTTTCCCTGAGGACCGTCCTCTACAAACTTGTAATTAAGTATGTAGCCTTTTTCAAAAAGAATCTTAGTGATATCTTTTTTGAGATTTGATGCGGGAATCTCCACCACTCGATGGTTCGCCTGAACGGCGTTTCGTAACCGCGTCAAATAATCTGCTATTGGATCTGTCATATAAAAATAATTTAAATTGATCCCGACTGCCGGGACAATATTTATTGTTTTAGTTTTCAGCGTTCAGCTGTCAGTTATCAGCTTCAGTTGTCAGCTT
>JADKLW010000685.1_pt1 | contig 11996 bp, 6 predicted proteins | sample 8641881 | NCBI WGS metagenome assembly JADKLW01 (sample SAMN16272185, study PRJNA661076) | feces metagenome | isolation source: fecal sample from diarrhoea affected cattle B | host: Bos taurus | place: South Africa: Lokaleng Village, Mahikeng | collected 2019-09
ACAGATTATCCCTTATCTATGCATAAGGCCAAACACATGGTTTTGCAGGTGATCCTGAGTATGACCTTGCTTCTGAGAACATCATGAAGGATCAGGGCAGGATTGAAAACGGGAAATTTCTCATTGGAGAGGCAGCTTATTCAACAATCATTCTCCCTCCCGATACGGAAAATATAAGCCGCAACACTTTTTCGCTTTTACAACAATTCATTCATGAGGGAGGGGAGGTGATAAGCTTTTCCACACCCGATAAAGTGGATGGTGTTGACAACACGGATCTGGCAACGATGTTACACACAAAAGGTGTGACATCTGCTGATTCATTGTCAGGGGTAGTGATGGAACTGCTGAATGCGAGAAACAGTGTAAAGATCAGGCACAATAAAGGGAACTTATTTCATCAGCGAAGAAGGTATGCAGATGGGGAGGTGATCTTCCTTGTCAACTCATCGATGGAGGAGAAAACCGACGGACAGCTCATTGTTCCTGCAGGCAGTTCATTGTATGAGCTGGATGCATTCACCGGTAAGATCTACTGCTATCCCTGTAATAAAAACGGCATTGCTGCATTTGAGATTGACCCGGCCGGGAGTCTGTTGCTTTTTATTGGGAGCACAAGAAAAAAATTCCCTGTAAGAAGCGATCAACAGGTTTCCAAACCATTGCCCTCCCTCAACAAGACAATCATAAGCAGAGGTCAGGAGAATGCTCTCCCTGTCGACTTTTGCGATCTCGTTGTCAACAGTGAGAAATTTGAGAATATTCACGTCTCGGAGGCTACAGACAGGGCATTTAAGGCACACGGCTTTGCTGCAGGCAATCCCTGGAATACCTCAGTACAGTACCGACGGAACATCATCGACAGGGACACTTTTCAGACGGGAGGTTACTCCGTCACTTATCATTTTCTGATAGACCCATCTGTCGATTATTCCGCTTTCCGACTGGTAACGGAGCGTCCTCACCTTTTCACGGTCAGGGTTAACAGCGTGATGATCAATGCCGAGAAGGATGAGTGGTGGTTAGATAAATCGTTTGGCGTTTACCATGCCGGCAGCCTGCTGAGGGGAGGCGACAATGTGGTTGAGCTGAGCGTGAGCCCAATGAGGATACTGGCAGAGATCGAACCTCTCTATATCCTGGGTGATTTTGGCGTGGTCCCTGAAGAAATTGGATGGAGCATCACAAGCGCTATCACAGAGTTACAGCTGGGGAGCTGGAAAGAGCAACGCTTGCCCTTTTATTCGTGGGATGTTCAATACAGCAAAGCGTACGATATCAGGGAAACGAGCGGCAGTTACGTTGTACAGCTGGGCCAATGGACAGGTACGGTTGCAGAAGTATATGTAAATGATAGCAAAGCAGGCATCATCGCTTTCGATCCTTACCGATTGGACATCACCCCTCATCTGCAACAAGGGATGAACGACATTGCTGTGCGGGTGACAGGGAGCCATAAGAACCTGCTGGGTCCGCACTACAACGACCCCGACAAAGGGCTGGCCTCACCCTGGCACTGGAAGGGAATAAATGAGCCCATTCCTGGTGAGAAGTATCAGATGATCGATTACGGTCTCTTTGATGATTTTGAGCTATTACATTAAGTTACTTATTCACATTTATCTGCAAAAAAGATGAGCAAGGTAGGTTTATTCAGTGTGGGATTGGATACATATTGGGAGCAGTTTGATTCTCTTCTCGACAATCTTAACGGGTATCATCGGGAGATCAGAAAAAAGATGGAACAACCGGGCGTGGAGGTGATTGACGCGGGGATGGTTGACAACAGAGACAAAGCCGCAGCAGCAATTGATTTGTTTAACCGCAATCAGGTGGAGCTGATCTTCCTGTTTGTCTCCACCTATGCCCTCTCCTCCACCATCCTCCCCATAGCGCTGCAGGTGAAGAGACCATTTGTCATACTCAACCTGCAGCCGGTAGAGAGCATCGGTTACGATGAGTTCAACGCCCTCGGCGATTACGCAAAAAAAACGGGCTTATGGCTTGAGCATTGCCAGGCATGTGCCATACCGGAGATCTCCTGCGTGCTCAACAAAGCTGCTGTACGGTATGAGATCATCACCGGATTTCTGCAGGAGAAGAGCGTATGGGATGAGATTGAAAGCTGGCTCAACGCGGTGAAAGTAGTGAAAGCGCTGCAAGGGAACAACATGGGTATCATCGGTCATTATTACGGAGGTATGCTCGATGTATACACCGATCTGACCCGGCAAAGCACCACCTTCGGTACCCACTTCGACATCATCGAGATGTGTGAGTTGAAAAGAATCCGTGATCTTGTTTCGGCACAGGAGATCAAACAAAAAGTAGATGAATTCAATCATCTTTTCGATGTTGACACCTCCTGCAGTCAAACGGAGATTGAGCGTGCAGCCACCACCTCTGTTGCACTGGATCACCTTGTTGAGGCACATCACTTAAAATCACTCGCTTACTATTACGAAGGTCAGCCGGGAAATGATTACGAGAACATCGTCACCTCACTCATCGCGGGTAATACGTTGCTAACGGGGAAAAACATACCTGTGGCGGGTGAGTACGAGATCAAGAATGCACATGCAATGAAGATTCTCAGTGAACTTGGGGCGGGTGGCTCCTTCTCCGAGTTTTACCTGATGGATTTCAAAGAGAATATTATCTTCCTCGGGCATGACGGACCGGCTCATTTTCATATAGCTGATGGGCCGGTAAGGCTGGTTCCCCTGCCCGTCTATCATGGAAAGCCCGGAAAAGGGTTGTCGATACAGATGTCTGTAAAGAAGGGTCCCGTCACCATTCTCTCTGTGGTGGAGAACAACAACGAGCTGTTCCTGCTGGTTGCTGAGGGTGAATCTGTGCCGGGTCCGGTATTACAGATTGGAAACACAAACAGCCGTTATCGTTTTCCCGGAGATATAAGGGAGTTCATCAACAGATGGAGTAAACAGGGTCCCTCCCACCATTGTGCCATCGGCACCGGTCATCTGTCCCGTTCAATTGAGAAAATTGCTTTCCTCCTGAATATAAGAATGATAAACATCAGTGAATAAAAATTATGAATAAAATCAATCAACAAAAGAGACGACAAAGTTTAATGGTCCTGATACCCCTTTTCTCGCTGTTATGCATCCCGCTGCTGTTCTCAGGAGGATGTAAACAGGATCAGTCACCCGTGGACGAGAATGAAGCACTGATGACACGATCGACACCGGTGTGGGCAGAAGGACGGGAGAGAGAGATGAACCTCACCCTGGGATTCAGGGGTGTTTTCAACGCTGATCAGCAATCGGCGACCATACTGCGGGTTGCCGCCTCAACCGTTTACCGCCTCTTTCTCAATGGTGAGCTTGTAGGATCGGGCCCGGCACGCGCCGGACATGGTTTTTTCCGGGTCGATAAGTATGATGTCACCGATCGGGTGATGGAGGGAGAAAATATCGTGTCGATTGAAGTGGCCGGCTATAATGTAAATTCTTACTATACGATGGACCAGCCCTCCTTCCTGCAGGTTGAAGCTACAGTAAACGACAAGGTTGTGCTCTACACCGGCAACAATGATCATTTCGAAGCTTTTGAGATAAAAGAGCGATTGCAGAAAGTAGAGAGATACAGCTTTCAGCGGCCATTCACCGAATATTACGAGATGGAGCAGGGGTATGATCAGTGGCGAACAAACAGTGGCAAAGTGATTGATAATGTTCGCCTGGTGCAATACCCGGCGGTGAACCTGCTACCGCGGCATGTCGCTTTACCCGATTTCACCCTGTTGAAACCTGAAACAGTATTCGCAAAAGGAACGATCACCACCCAGAAACCGGCACAGTATTACAAAGACCGATCACTTGTGAATATCAGTGAGACCTTCAAAGGTTACCCGGAATCGGAACTGACTGTTGTCCCCTCACAAACGATCCAGGAGATGGTCACAGCAACGAAAGAGCTGTTGAATGCACCATACAATGCTGCATCACCACTGGAATTAAAAAAAGATGAATTCATTATTCTCGACTTCGGCGTAAACTACACCGGATTCATTGGAGCCAGGATTATCTGCAAAGAACCTACCATGATCTGGTTTCATTTCGATGAGATACTGACGGAGGGTGACGTGATCAGTAAAAAACGTATGACGGATGTGAACAACCAGGTTATCTACGAGCTACAGCCCGGTGAATATTCTGTTGAGAGTTTTGAACCATACACACTTAAATTCCTGAAGATCATGGTCACGGAAGGAGCGTGCGAGGTAGAGAATATCTATCTTCGGGAATTTGCCTATCCCGACAATCCAAAAGCAACATTTACAAGTAGCAATGAGAAGCTGAATCAGATCTTCGATGCGGCAAAACAAACCTACAGACAAAACTCGGTGGATGTATTTATGGATTGCCCTTCACGCGAACGTGCGGGATGGTTGTGCGATAGTTATTTCACTGCAATCATGGAGAAGGAGTTCACCGGTTATTCAAGAGTGGCGCACAATTTTTACGAGAATTACGCCCTGCCCGATAAGTTCGAGTTCCTTCCTGACGGGATGATTCCGATGTGTTATCCTGCCGATCACAACGATGGTGTCTTTATTCCCAACTGGTCTCTCTGGTTTATCCTCCAGGTTGATGATTATGCGAAGCGCGGGGGCGACATGCAACTGGTATCTGACCTGAAAGAGAGGATCACCGATCTGCTTGGTTATTTCGCTGAATTCGAGAACGAGGATGGATTGCTTGAGAAGCTTGAGAGCTGGGTCTTTGTGGAGTGGTCAAAAGCGAACAGCCTGGTGCAGGATGTGAACTACCCGACCAACATGCTTTACAGTGCTGCATTAGCCAGTGCAGCCAATCTTTATGGCAACAGTGAGTGGCAAAAGAAATCGGATGATCTGCGTGAACAGATTCAACGACAGTCGTTCAACGGGGATTTTTTCGTTGACAACGCACTGAGAGAGAATGGCACATTGAAGGTGACAGATCAGATCACTGAAGTGTGCCAGTATTACGCTTTCTTTTTCGATATTGCCACACCGGAATCACACCCTGAACTATGGAAGAAAGTAGCAGGTGAGTTCGGACCCAACCGTGATGCAGAGACTACATACCCCAACGTAGCGATGGCCAATGCTTTTATTGGCAACTATCTTCGCATGGATATCCTCTCACGGCAGGGACTGCAATCACAGCTGCTTTCCGAAATTGAGGCATATTTCTTCTATATGGCCGAAAGGACAGGAACACTGTGGGAAAATGTGCATAGCCAGGCCAGCTGTAACCATGGTTTCGCATCGTACATTGGACATGTCCTCTATCGCGATGTACTGGGTGTGAGCGCTATTGATTACCTGAACAAAGAGATTGTCATCCGCTTTGCCGATATCGATCTGGACCACTGCAGCGGCTCCATACCGGTGGAAGAGGAGGTAATCAGTCTGGAATGGAGCCGCAGTGGTGATGAGATCCGTTATCAGTTACAGACACCTGCCGGATACAAGGTGAAGATTGACAACCGCAGCTCTGCCAGAATAACTGAGATGAGTAACTAAGGTCAGCTCAATGATATCAGGGAGGTGTAATTTACACACCGGGAAGATATATTGTTAATATTCTTGTATACTAAAGTAGAATTACAAATAATAGTGCGATGAATAGTATGAACAGGCGGATATTTTTAAAAAAAGCAGGCCTTGGAACAGCGACAATGGTATTGACTCCAAATCTCATTTTCCCTCAGGGAAAGAGTGAGAAGAAGAAGGTGAGAATAGGCATTATCGGAGGGGGCTTCGGATTGGGATTCCAATTTCATGAGCATCCTGATTGTATTGTTGAAGCGGTGAGTGATCTCATTCCCTGGCGTAGAGATGCCTTGATGAGAACATATCACTGTTCTAAAAGCTATGAATCACTGGAGAGACTGATCAAAGATTCAAATATTGATGCCGTTTTTATTGCGACAGGAGCTCCGGATCATGCAAAGCATGTGGTCTCATCGCTAAATGCCGGCAAGCATGTACTGTGTGCTGTGCCTGCAGCGATGAATCTGGATGAGTGTCATGTGATCCTGGAAACAGTGAAAAAGAGTGGATTGACCTATATGATGGCCGAGACAAGCGTATGGAGACAAAGCATGATTACTGTAAAGCAATTGTACAATGAGAATGCTTTTGGGAATTTAATGAGTTACGCCGCTCAATACAACCATCCCGGACTTGAAACACTCTACGTCATTAACGGTCAGAAAACATGGCGCTATGCTTTACCACCCATGTTATATCCTACCCATTGTACCAGCTTCATCGTTGGATTAACACGAGAGCGACTGACCGATGTCTCCTGCATCGGGTGGGGAGATAACGACCCGATAGTTCAAAATAATCAGTACAACAATCCATTCTGGAACGAATCGGCTCTCTTTAAAACGAGCAATGGATTGTCATTCCCTGTAGAAATAAATTGGAAAGGAGCTTTGAGAGGATCAGAACGGGGTGAATGGCATGGAGATAAAATGAGTGTTGTCATGTCTCACGGAGATATGTCGGGCTCTGTACTGGTGAAAGCAGGTGAAAAGATAGTAAAGGATGACGGCGGCTTTAATGTTGCTGAAAATATTGTTGAACGCTTTCCTGACACTGACTGGTGGAAGACGGATATGCTTCCGGAACCTTTAAGACATGCAAGCGGCCATGACGGTTCTCACTGTTTTATCACGCATGAATTTATAGACTCAATAGTAAACAACCGTACGCCCGAGGTTGATATATATCAAGCACTGGCTATGACTGTACCCGGGATAGTGGCACATCAGTCGGCGCTAAAAGGTGGTGAACATTTAAAAATTCCATCATTCGATAAATGACAAATCAATTGGATATCTCAAACCTCTTTATTGAAGAACATATCTTAACAATCCCTCTTAAAAAACAACCATAATGAGAAAAACAGGAACACTCATTCAGATCTTTGTACTGCTCTCTACCCTATCGCTGATGGCGGATGAGAAGGACAGTGGAGACAGGAGAGACAACAGACCCACAGAGAACAACTACTATGTGGCGGCTTATGTATGGCCCTCCTGCCATCATGACAAACGGTTCGGCGATATGTTGTGGCCGGAAGGAGAAGGTGAATGGGAGGTGATCAAAAAGGGCACACCCCGTTACGATGGCCATTATCAACCACGACAGCCGTTGTGGGGTTATGAGGCGGACAACGATCCCAGGGTGGTGGAGCGATGGATCGACGTGGCACTTGATCACGGTGTGAACACCTTTGTCTACGACTGGTACTGGTTCGACGACGGACCATTCCTGGAGAGCGCCCTCAATGATGGATTCCTGAAAGCGGAAAACAACGAAGAGATGCTGTTCTACATCATGTGGGCCAACCATGATGTGAAGAAAAACTACTGGAATGTCCACCGGTATAAGAATGATGAATCGATCCTCTGGGATGGTGCAGTCAACATGGATCAGTTCAGCAATATCGTGGAGCGGGTTATCAGACAGTATTTCAGCCGACCGAACTACCTTAAGATTGATGGTATGCCTCTGCTGTCGATCTTCAGCATCGACAACCTGGTGGAGGGTTTCGGCAGCGTAGAGGCAACCCGTGAAGCGCTCAACTATTTCCGGGAGGAGGTAAAGAAGGCGGGATACCCCGGCCTGCACATCCAGTGGAACCAGGGAGGCGGTGCCGTGATGTCGGATGAGGCAGCGCAGGCTTTTGCAGAAAGAGTAGAGCAGATGGGATTCAACAGCGTTGCCATGTACAACATGGGAGGACTGAATGAGGATTACCTGCGCTATGGTGAACATGCGGTCAGACTACGTGAGCAGATGGATGCCATCCTTGATGTGCCTGTATTCCCATGTGTCTCCGTAGGGTGGGACGACACCCCCCGGTTTCCGGCAAAAGGCGCCAAAGATGTGGTACGCCACCATCAGACAGCTGAGAGTTTTGCCGCTCTCCTCTCACTGGCGAAGCAGTACGCCGACAGCCATCCCGATCAACCCAGGCTGATCACTATCAACGCCTGGAATGAATGGGTGGAGGGTAGCTATCTGCTGCCTGATATGCTGAATGGTTTTGACTACCTGCAGGCGGTAAAGGAGGTGATGAGCGGTGCATACGATCCCTATACCACCCGGGAAAGAGAGAAATAGAGATTGCAGCACATGAACACAGGTTTTATACGGATAAAAAAGAACATGGAGAATATGAATAACCACATGAGACAGGCTACAGCCATTTTTTTTCTGTTCATTGCTCTTGTAGCATATGGATGTGACATAGACGACACCGCCACAGTATACGACCTGCGTTGCGAAAACCTGCAGAACCCACTCGGACTTGACACGATGGATCCTCGTTTTAGCTGGAAAATTGAAAGCCATAAGAACGGGACCTCCCAGAAAGCTTTTCAAATCATCGTGGCCAGCGATCTATCGAGACTATCGGAAAGGAGAGCTGATCTGTGGAACTCAGGCAGGGTAGATTCCGCTGCATCACTGTTTGTCTCTTATCAGGGTCAGCAGCTGGACTCCGGAACGGCGGCCTGGTGGATGGTGAGGATATGGGATGAGACAGGGAGCCTGTCCCCCTGGAGTGAACCGGCGCGGCTCACGATCGGGTTGCTGGACGAAAGTGACTGGAAAGCATCCTTTATTGCCTACAACAGTGCAAACGGATACCGTGAATGTCCTCAACTGTTCAGCACATTTGAAGTGGATAAAACCGATGCAGCCTATTTCCTGCATGTCAACTCACTGGGATACCATGAGGTATATATCAACGGCGAGCGGGTGGGCAACGGAGTGCTTGCACCGGCTGTCTCACAGTTCGATAAACGCTCTTTGATCAACACCTATGACATCTCCGGCCACCTGAAAAAGGGGGAAAATGATCTGATCCTCTGGCTGGGGAGCGGATGGTACACCGAAGGGTTGCCGGGTGTGGTCAATAACGGTCCGGTGGTGAGGGCTCAATTGGAAAAGGTTGAAAACAACAGCAGTGAGGTTATCCTGACAACAGACCAAACCTGGAAGGGAAGGAAAAGCAGTTATACCCGTCATGGTAACTGGCGCCCCCACCAGTTTGGAGGTGAGATCATTGATGGTACTCTGGCACAGAGGGATCTGATGACCCACAATCGGGAGAACCCCTGGAAGCCGGTCACGCTGATCGATGTGCCGGGACATAAGTCAACACCACAAATGACGGAGCAGAATATTATCGTCAAGACAATCACTCCATCATCGGTAACTGAGATCGCACCCGACACCTTCCTCATTGACATGGGGACCAACCTCACCGGATGGGTAGAGATTGCGTTTCCTGCATTACGCAGATCACAGGAGATCAAGATCGATTATTGTGACTTCCTCCTGGAGGAGAATCATTTTAACGACCAGAATCTATATGACAGGTATATCGCCTCCGGAGAAGCAGCTGAGACATTTATCAACAAGTTTAATTACCACGGATTCAGATATATAAGGATTACAGGCTTGCAGCAGACCCCTGAGAAAGAGTCGATAAATGCATACCTTGTCCGCACCGGCTTTGAAACAGCATCTTCGTTTGAGTGCTCCGACGGAGATATGAATGCTATCCACGATATGGTTCGCTATACACTTCAATGTCTCTCTATCGGGGGTGATTTTGTCGATTGTCCGCAGATTGAACGGCTTGGATATGGTGGCGACGGCAATGCATCCACCCTGACAGCGCAGACGATGTTTAACCTGGGACCACTATACAATAACTGGCTTCAGGCATGGGCCGATGTAATCCGTGAAGATGGGGGAATGCCCCATACGGCCCCCAATCCATATAACGCAGGGGGAGGCCCTTACTGGTGTGGTTTTATTATTTCTGCTTCATGGCAGACCTATATGAATTATGGAGACAGACGGGTGCTGGAGAGATATTATCCGGTGATGCAGCAATGGCTGGGTTATGTAGAAAAGCATCAGGTGAACGGTCTGTTGAAACAGTGGCCCGACACCGATTATCGTAACTGGTACCTGGGCGACTGGGCTACCCCCGAAGGAATTGATCAGACCGATGAATCGTCGGTTGACCTTGTCAATAATGCTTTTATTGCAGTCTGTTTCGACAATATGCAACAGATCGCTCAGATCCTGGGCAAAGCCGAAGATGCAACAAGGTATGCCTCCCAAAAGCTAGCGCTTCAAAAGTTGATTCACGACACTTTTTTTGATGAGACAAACAATACCTACGCTACCGGCACACAGATCGATCTGGCTTTCCCGATGATTGCGGGGGTTGTGCCGCAGGATAAGTTGCAAGCGGTAGAACAGTCACTCTATCATGAAACGGAAGTGAATCGCGATGGACATCTGGCTACAGGGCTTGTTGGCTTGCCTGTTTTAACGGAATGGATTGTAAGGAATGAAGCTGCTGATCTGATGTACACTATGCTGAAAAAGAGAGATTATCCCGGCTTTCTCTATATGATTGATAACGGAGCCACCACCACCTGGGAGCACTGGAACGGTGAACGAAGTCATATCCACAATTGCTACAACGCCATCGGATCCTGGTTTTATCAGGCTGTTGGAGGGATCACTCCGGCAGAAAACATTCCCGGTTACCGTAAAATCCGTATTGATCCACAAATACCGAAGGGGGTTACCTGGGCAAAAACATCAAAGGAGACGCCATATGGAACAGTGATGGTCCACTGGACATTGAATGGCCATACCATGGAGATGGAAATTGAGATCCCTGTGGGATCAGAAGCTGAGGTGGTACTACCCGATGAGGTAACAGATATCACTATCAACGGTGATGAACAGAGCATTGCCGGAGGCAGCGAAAAATCACTGACAATTCAAAGCGGCAGATACAAAGTGACCTATGATGTAAACCTGTAAATGAACAGATCAGATCACCTTTTTTATAACCAATCTAAATAAAAAAATAGAGGCCTGTTTTTTTGATTTTTTTTCTTAATTTATTTGCTTGTTTTTGATATAAATTTAATCTTGCAACTCTCCGTCTTTTGCACATATTCTTTGCGCAAATAAGATTCTTTTTACATATTTTCTAACAATTAAATGTTGAGCATCATGAAATGTAAGAATTTTATTTTGCCGTTAATCTGTTTTATCTTATTATCGTGCGAAGGAGAAATCATTGACCCGTTAAGGGTAAGTAAAAGTGTGCGTCTCAATGCTGAGATTGAAGGGATGAAGACCCGTGCAACCAACACCTCATGGGAGGAGGGTGATGCCATTGGGGTTTATATGATCAAAGAGGGTGCTGGTCTCGATGCATCGGCACTGGCACTGAATGTGGAATATCGCTATAACGACACTACAGGTTTTGCACCGGAGAATCCATCCGATTCTCTTTACTTCCCCTTCAGCGGATCAAGTGTTGATTTTATCAGTTACTATCCCTACCGGGAGGATTTCACCGGGTTCATCTATCCTGTGAATCTTATGGTTCAATCAAATCAGACTGCCATTGATCTGTTGTACTCTGACAACGCCACCGGCAGAAATATGGGCAATCCCAACGTCAATCTTTTGTTTTCATACCAGCTCACTAAGATGGTGTTTCAGATAGCCCACTACAGATCGATTGATTTGAGCGGGCTGTCGGTGATTATCACCGGCGTGCCCACGGAGAGCACGTTCGATCTGGTGAGCGGAACGCTCTCCGCACCCTCCGGAGTAACAGATATTACTTTGGGAGTAAGTAAAGATGGCACCTTTGCTGAGGCTATATTGCTTCCCGGCACTGATCTGTCTGAGAGTCACCTTTGGTTTATTTTAGCGGATGAGCAGGTATTCAAGGTACCATTAGCCGGTCTCTTTACCAATCCACTGGTACAGTCGTCCTGTTATCTCTTTAACGTTACGCTCCAGACCGATGAGGAACCGGTTATCTCCACCGGTGAGATCACAGACTGGACAACAGGGCCTTCTCAGTCAATTACAGCAAACCGCACCGAAGAAGATCCTCCGGTCATCAAAG
>JADKLW010000686.1_pt1 | contig 11994 bp, 12 predicted proteins | sample 8641881 | NCBI WGS metagenome assembly JADKLW01 (sample SAMN16272185, study PRJNA661076) | feces metagenome | isolation source: fecal sample from diarrhoea affected cattle B | host: Bos taurus | place: South Africa: Lokaleng Village, Mahikeng | collected 2019-09
CGTCAGCACTATTTCCCAAAGCAAGCGCGCAAAACTGCGCCGTGATTCTATAGGTTTTATTTTCCAAAGCTTTAATCTTCTTAATCGAATGAATGTCATTGAAAACGTGGCGCTTCCACTCACCTACACTGGCATGGCGCGCACCGCTCGGTTAAAAGCAGCCAGCAAAGCCTTAAAATTGTTTCACCTTCAAAACCGCGAATACTACACCCCCGCACAACTTTCTGGCGGGCAATCCCAGCGCGTGGCCATAGCCAGAGCACTGGTTAATAACCCGACGCTCATTTTAGCCGATGAACCAACTGGCAATCTTGATAGCAAATCAAGTGAAATTATCATGCAAGAACTCAGCGAAATCCATGGCCGCGGTAATACTATTATTATGGTGACACACAACGCCCGCCTCACTTCCTATGCGGATCGCATTATTCATATGCTTGACGGCAACATTTCTTACGACAGTAAAGTTAGCGGGGTTACTGAAGAAAATATAGATAGTGCAGCGAAAATTCCATTAGGCCTCAAACGAGAAACCACAAAAAAGAAAACCGACACCCCGAAAAAGCCCCTCGATAAAAACTCACGGCCCAAAACAGGAGCAAAAAAGAAATGATATTTTTAACTAACGCCAAAATCGCACTTGATTCTCTTAAAATGACTCGGAGCCGTACCTACTTAACGATGCTAGGGATTATTATAGGTGTCAGTAGTATTACCTTTATTCTGGCACTCGGCGAGAGCATTAAACATGCTGTCGGTGAGCAGGTTCAAAATCTTGATAATAATATTATCGTTGTTCGACCTGGACAAGAACAAAAAGGCATCTTAAACGAAAGTGGCCTGCTTAAATACAGTCCCCTCGCGCCTTATGCCACCACCACCCTTACCGAACAAGACCTTAAAACCATCACTTCTCAACCAGAAGTAAAAAGTGCCGCCGCCCTCATGCTCATTAATGGAAACGTCAGTGCAAACAAAAAACAGGCAAAAAGCGCCTCAATCCTTGCAACCAACAATGATTTTGCGAACATTATGAAACTTTCCCCCTCGGAAGGTCAGTTCTTTGATGAAGAAACAAATCGCGACAGCGTGGTAATTGGCTCACAACTAGCTATTGATCTTTTTGGCACTAACCAAGCACTCGGCCAAAAAGTAGACATCCGTGGTCGTGACCATACGGTAATCGGCGTATTGAAAAATAACAATGGGCCACTTGGCATAAACGGTATTAACATTAACCAGTCGGCAATCATTAATTTAGAAAATGGCAAAACATACAATCAAGGCATCGCTCAAGTGCAGCAAATTAATGTCACCTTAAAAAATCCAGACAAACAACCAGAAGGTGTAGCGGCAATTCATTCAGGTGTTCTTAAAAATCATGCAGGCCAAAAAGATTTTACCGTTCTTAACAGCGAAGATGCCGCCAATGTATCGAAAAGTTTCTATGCACTCACCACTTCCCTTACGGCCATCATTGCCTCGATTTCGCTGATTGTCGGAGGTGTGGGCATCATGAATATTATGCTTGTCGGCGTTGCTGAGCGCACGAAGGAAATTGGTATTCGTAAATCTCTCGGCGCAAGCAACCGGCACATTCGCTCACAATTCCTTATTGAAGCACTGATGATGAGTATTTCTGGCGGAGTCATTGGCATTATTGTGGCATATGCTTTGGCGGCTTTTGCTGGGCTCATGCTTGGCTTTATGCCGATTATCTCGCCTTTAACAATTGTGATAGCCCTCGCCCTATCCGTCAGTGTTGGAGTGATGTTTGGCTTAGCACCAGCGCTTCGTGCCTCACGAAAAGATCCTATTGAAGCATTGCGTCAAGGTAGCTGAATTTAAAAAAGACGTGATAAAGGCCTCGGTCGAGAGAAATGATTCCCCCTTCCGAGGCCAGTACCCTTGCGAACTAACTACTTGGCAAGCGGTTTACAGACCTTGCCCTTGATCTGCGCACACCGCAACTTCAGCACCTGCGCATCGGTAGGCACGAGTGGCAATGCCGTCGGCGAAGCGTTCAGCCCTTCGAGTCGCAAAGCCCACTGCTCATCGTTAAACCGAGCAACTTCTGCCTCGTAGGCCGCCTTCCTCGCAGCCTTCTTAGCGTTTCGCCCCTCTGCTCCGAGCGACCACAGATACGTCCACCATACAGGCGCGGTAGCTTGGCTCCAGATGTGCTTCATGTCATTGTCCAGGGGGTGACGAAGAAATTTCGTACTCACCCCCTGGAAGCGCAGAACGAGCAACAAGGCCGTGATCAACGCCGAAACAAGGTAAAACATGGCGAAAACCACCGCTAGCACCGCGCCACCGACAAGAGCGACCAAAAGAGCGAAGGGTACGGTGGGCAGCGTAACTAGTGCCCGCCGGCGCAACTGACATTGATCCTTAGCTGGCTTCTTCTTAAAATAGAGATTACCCAGAAGTTTCTGCCAGACCGGCGGCTCGGCAAACATCTCCTGGGGAACATCCACCTCGAAGGAGGTCTCCTCACGCGTACGATCCACTGCCATGAGCAGCCCAGCTACTGGAGAATCACTACGCCAAGACCTACGCAAGAAGCACATCTCGCCCTCGGCATCAACATGGTCATTTGCCAATAGTGAGCCCTTGTACCGCTTGAGCTCACCCTTAAGGCTATGTGTAGCATTCTCTCGATCCAGCCACACAATCGTGGCATGGACACTCTGCACGCCCGGCTGACTGAAGCGCACGTAACACATGTTCTTCGCAGGGTTGTCGGAAAGCGGCACCAAATGCCATACCCCCCCGTTGACGGCAATGAGGACGTGCGGCTCCACCACCTTCTTATCACGCAATACCTGCATGAGCTCAGGAGAGACACGGAAGTGTACCGGCAAAGAGCCGTTGAACTTCTCCGGATCGTACTCCAGGGTGATCCCGCTTGAAACGGCGGTTGTCGTTGTCATGTTAAAGTTCCTCGGGTTGTACTTGGAAAAATAAATTACCAAACTTTCCCAACCGACGACATGTCGGTAAGTCGAGAGTGGCACAAATGATCGCTACAAAAAAGAGCGGGCATCAGCGCCACCCTCAACAACACATACTCGCAAGAGCATATGTTTATCATACTCTAAATTTCTATTTTGTCAATTTATCTTATACCAACTCTTGTTTCAACTTTTCGATTAATTCAACTGGAGTAGGATCGACGCCATTCAAAATCGCCAGATAAATACTCACAAAGTCTGCTAGCAGCGCCCCCCAAAGCATTTGTGCAATCACACTCTCCCCTTGCAGCTCAACAGGAATACTTTTCGGGCGCTTGCCACTGAGCAACCTATCGGTAATTTCAAAACGCTTCAAGATTTGTGGATGTTCAAACCCCGAAATAAGGTCAAACACAACAAACGGCTTATCGACAGGATGTGAGTCCCAGCCAAGAAATTCATTATGATTAAATTCTGGTAGCTCATTACAAAATGCCACATTCTTCGCATTTTCATTAAAACTAATCTTCCATTTATAGCCGACTGGTGCCATACGTGATCCACTATAAATGACTGCAGTCTTCCCCGCTGCCTGTTCTGCTAGTTGCTTAGCAAGGTTCTCAGTTACGGGGACATCAGCACCCCAGGTAGCTGCTTGTTCCTGCAACCAATCAGTCGTTGCCGCAATCTCTTCAAATTTATTCTCTACCATGCCATATGCTTCGAGAATCTGCACCAAAGCGCGAAGGTTAAACGTCACCGCCATGCGGGGCTGATACCCTGTAGGAAGCTGCACAAATGGATAGCCAGTTTCTTGAGCCGCATCGATCAGCTGTCCACCAGCAGCAATAATTGCAACTTTAGCACCTAAGCTTTCAGCTTCTTCAAGTGCGCTCAGTGCTTCCTCGGTATTGCCAGAATAGCTACTGGCAATCACTAATGTTTTTTCATTCACATATGCCGGTAAGTTGTATTTTCTTACTACTTCAAACGGCTTTTTAATGCGCAACCAGCTCTTTACGACTCCTGCCGCGAGCGCAGAGCCGCCCATGCCAGCCACAACAATTGTATCGATATCTGCCATATCAAGATCGACATTTTTAATTTCTGCCGCCCATAAAGCTTGGGACGGCTGGGCCATTGCTATGCCGAGAGCATCTTGTGGATCTTTTTGTGAGATTACGTTTAAATCATCGAGCATTGTTTTCCTCCAAAACTACTTGCATCTACATAATAGAATACAGTATAGTAGTATCAAAGCATAAACAATTAGAATAAATCAGGGGTGGGCATGAATATTCAACCAGTAAACAATCAACCGGTAAGTGACGACAACGATCTTGCCAAAGTCCTATCAGGTGCTGACGGGCAATTTCCTGTACCAGAACCAGAAGTGACCACAGAAATGGAGCCAGAAAAAGAAGAGAATCCGTCTGAGCCAGTGGTGATTGAAGAGCCTTTTTCACCACAAGCCCAAACACCCGCCGAACCTAGCACACCCTCAACAGGCGGACACGAAGAACTTGAAGAGATTAAGCGAGAAGCTCTAGAAGAGCTTAAACCCCTAATTGATAAGCTCGAACTTCCTCCTGAAGAAAAATTTGATATTATCCTCCTCATCATCAGGTCAACTGACGACGAAGAGCTTGTCTCCAAAGCACATGTTACGGCACTTGAAATTGTCGACGAAGGTCGCAAAGCGCAAGCCTTGCTCGATATCATTAAAGAAGTTGATTATTTCTCTAACAAATAGATTAAGTGGACACGAGACAAAAAAGATTCTTCGTTAGAGGAATCTTTTTTGTTAATACTAAAAAATTTATAATAAGCTATAGATTTATTACTATTTTATGATATAATATTATATATGAGTAAAGGCAAAGATCTTCCCCCGAGGGAACAGTTGAGACAAGAGGTAGAGGCGGCAGAGCAGGAGCTTATAAAACGCGAAGTTAATACTAGCGACCAAAACCCCACCTCCCTCGCCACTGAAAGGGCGCTTCGGCAAAACAGGATAACATCTACCCTTAAAGCCCTTCGACAAATGAAAAAAACACCGCCTCGTCAATAAAAGCATAAAAGCCCTGGAATTCCAGGGCTTTTATATAAGGAAGTAAGCTTTACTTACATTCCCATCATGCCGCCAGGCATACCACCGCCACCCATTGGGGCTGGAGCGGCTTCCTTCTCAGGAATCTCCACCACAAGTGCACCCATGGTAATTGCGGTACCAGCAATAGAAACAGAATTTTGAATTGCTTGTCGAGTAACCGCAACAGGGTCAACAACTCCTGCAGCCTTCACATCCACTAATCCTTTTTCAGGGGTGTTCACATTAATCCCCTGTCCTGGCTTTGCAGCCTCAACCTGCGCGAGCAATGCCTCGGCGTTCAAGCCAGCATTTGAGACGATCTGTCGAAACGGTTGCTTTAAAGCTTCAAGCAAGATGCTTTTTCCGGCGCTTACGGCATCAACACCATTCACCTTAACGTTTTTTGAGATATTAAGAAGCGTAATACCACCACCCGGAACAATTCCTTCGGCAAGTGCTGCTTTAGTAGCAGCAACGGCATCATCAACTCGGAATTTCTTTTCTTCAATCTCTGTTTCGGTTGCGCCACCAACTTTAATAACCGCCACCTTGCCACTCAATGCTGCGGCGCGTTTTTCAAGCTGTTCTTTATCATATTCACTGGTCGCATTTTCAGCATGTGTGTGAATTTGAGTAATACGCGCTTTTACGTCCGCTGGCTTACCGGCACCTTCGATAATTGTGGTCTCATCTTTGCCAACAATAACCTTACGCGCAGAACCAATGACATCTAGTTCAACATTCTCAAATGTTAAACCTTGGTCTTCTGAAATAACCTGCCCACCGGTAAGCGCAGCAATATCAGCCAGCACGTCTTTACGACGATCACCAAATGCTGGAGCCTTTACGGCAACAGTATTAAAAGTACCTTTCAGCTTGTTCAAGATCAACACGCCAAGCGCTTCGCCTTCCACGTCATCAGCAATCAGCACGACATCCTTTTTACCAGCTTGAGCTAGCTTTTCAAGAAGTGGCAAGAACTCTTGGACACTTGATACTTTGCGGTCAGTAATAACAATCGCTGGCTTATCATAGACTGCTTCAAGACGGTTGTTATCAGTTGCCATATACGCACTGACATAGCCCCGATCAAAGGTGAATCCTTCAACCACTTCAGATTCAAGCTCAAGTCCTTTACCTTCTTCAACAGTTACTACACCGTCTTTGCCTACTTTTTCGATCACTTCAGCAATAAGCTTTCCGATCTTGTCATCACCCGCCGAGATGGTCGCTACTTCAGCCACACGGTTTTTCTTACCGTCCACGCTTTCAGAAAGCTTGCTCAAGCTAGCAAGTACTTCTGCACCAGCTGCTTCAACACCTTTGCGAAGTTCCATTGGGTTGTGCCCTGCAGCAATTAGCCGATTTGCTTCGTTTAAAATATTATACGTCAACACCGTTACTGTCGTCGTGCCGTCACCTGCTGTTTTATTCATCTTAGTGGCAGCTTGCTTAATAAGCTCTGCGCCCACTTTGTAGCCAAGTGTTTCATCGTCGTTCTCAGGAAGATCAAGCCCTTCTGCCACAGTTACACCGTCATGTGTTACCGTTGGACTGCCATAACTTTTTGAAATCACTACATTACGACCCTTTGGACCCATGGTTACTTTTACTGCATCATACAGCGCCTTCGCACCACCAAGCACTCGTTGTCGAGCATCATCATCATAAAAAACTTTTTTAGCCATTCTTTACTCCCCTTTCTAGACTGTCGCAAGGACATCTTCTTCTTTTACAATTAAATATTCTTTTTTATCAATCGTCAGTTCAGTCGTTGAATATTCTTTATAGACAATTTTGTCACCTTTTTTTAGAGACTTCACATCAGGACCAACTGCCTCAACTACCGCCACCACAGGCTTTTCTTTTGCTGCTTCTGGCAAGTAAAGACCACTCGCAGTTTTGTTGGTCACTTCTTCGCGTACGGCTACCACTCGGTCGCCAAGCGGTTTAATCGGACTACTCATTGCTTTCCTCCTATAAATTTTAAAAATTCTATTGTGCTATCTAGTGTAATAAAAAAAACTAGCACTTGCAAGGGCAGAGTGCTAAAAATAACTAATCGTTGTGTTGTAAGCGAGCGACTCGGAGCACAATGCTCACGAGTCGCTCTGGATATGGGGATATTTCTCCAACAGAAAGTGCCGGCATGCCGGGCACACTACTGCGTGGTGGTGGATTTCCCTCAGATTTTCTTGTGTTGCCTCTTGCCTCCTCAAGAGTTGCTGGAGGTAAACACAATATGCCGTCGGTACATCACGAGATGTCGCAATATCCGGACGTTCCTCTGTCAATTTATCACCTATGTTGTGGTTGGCGAGGATTTAATATAATATCACAACTTATAGCATATTGTCAAGTATTATAATGAATCTAACGCAGCACTAGCCAGTTTTTGTGATTGTAATTTTTTAGCGATTCGTATCATATCAGCAATCGCATCTTTGACTGTATCCTGACATTTCTCGTCGGCTCCCGAAATATATCTTGTTCCCTTTATAGTTCCATTATGGTTAGCGTTCATTAAACAACTTCCGAGAATTTGACCCTGGTCTTGTTCTGTCTTTTTAATAATATATCCTTTTTCCATGGCGCGCTGAGCCTCAGTAGTGGTTACATCCATTTCAGAGATAGCTCTCTTAAATGAGCCGTTCTTTTTTACATCAAACGAAAATACTCCCTCAAGCACTGCAATAATTACATCTGCCCCCTTAAGATCTTCTTCAGCTGATGCAGGTCGAACCGATAGCTCAGTATCACGAGTCAGTGCACTTCGAACGGCCACCTCTGCACTCATACCATCTATAATTGCCTCCCATGTTTCACTTGGTAGCCTACCTTTGTTTCTTATTAGTGGATTTCCAGCCACCATATTTTCAAAGTAATTCTGTAACACATCTTTGGGAATAAAAGTTAAACAATCTGTCACATGATGATTAAATTGCACTTTCATCTTTTTTGCTGCACGAAACTCTTTGGCCGGCAGATAGCCTGAACCCTCAATAATCGCCTCAGCTTCTACCGAGAGAGGATAAGAAAGTGCCGTCATAATAATTGCATCAACAGCTTTATGAGCCTTCGGCCTTTGATCATAATCTTCTTCTTGCACAGCATGAAGCTTAATAATATACGCTTCTTCAATAAGCGCATCAATAGTGACATCCTGGCCTCTGTCTTTTAAAGTTTCATTCGCTTGCTGCAAGGCATAATTAAAGCCTTTATTTGCCGCATCGAACACTTTTTCTATATTAGACGAAGGATGATTTGCAACAATTTCTCTATTTTTAACGGTCACAGTATTTATTTAAATTTCTTTTTTTGTTTAATACTTAAATAAACTTTAGCATTTTATTGATATAAAGTCAATTAGTATTTATAGAAAATATTCACTGAGCAATAATAGACACTACCTTTCCTAAAAGCTCATCAAGTGTTTTCTGGTCCTTTGCTTCCATATTTAATCGGAGTAACGGTTCAGTATTACTCGGACGCACATTAAACCATGCCCCTTCGTACCCAACTGTTAAGCCATCCAGTTCATCTTGCTCACCGTCACTAAACTCTTTTTTGAGACGTGCCAATACCGAATTTTTGTTCTCGACTTCAAAGTTTGTTTCGTTAATTGATACATACGTTTTATAATCTTGAGCCAACTCACTCAAACTCTTCCCGCTTTCACTCAGTACCTGAATAGCGACCATGGCGGCCAGAAGTCCACTATCGGCGGACCAATTGTCGCGGAAATAAAAGTGGCTTGAAAGCTCTCCCGCAAAAACTGCATCATGTTCCCGCATTGCAGCCTTAATAAAACTATGACCCACCCTGGTGCGGACACCTTTTCCGCCTTTTTGGGAAATAAGATCACGCACTGCGTGGCCAATCCGTAAGTCATAAAGAATTGTACTGCCTGGCTTTTGAGTCAAAAAATAATCCGCTAAAATCGCTGTCATAACCGTGCCACTAACACGCTCGCCTTTTTCATCCACCAACACGGCTCGATCGCCATCGCCATCAAAAGCAATCCCAAAATCAAGCTTCTTTTCACGAATTTTCTGCTGCAAATCAACAATTCCTTCGTCAAGTAACGGGTTGGCAGGATGATTTGGAAATGCTCCATCAAGCTCATAAAACATTTCTTCGGTATAGAGCTGTGGTACTCTTTCGGTCAAAAGCGGGGCAATCACTCCAAGCATACCGTTACCCGCGTCAATCGCGATATTATATTCTGGCCAATTTTTACTATGAACAAAGCTAAGAACGTGAGTAATCCAGTCATCCCGAACATCCCGTTGACTTACCTTGCCCATGCGCTTCGCTGCAACAAATTCATCCTTCAAACTTGCCTCGCGAATTTCAGCTAGTCCTGTATCAATACCAATTGGACGGGCTTCTTCCCGACATAGCTTTATACCGTTGTACGCTCCTGGGTTATGACTGGCAGTCACCATCGCGCCGCCCGCGATCCCCAGGCTGCCAACAGCAAAATAAATCATATCACTACTCACTAGTCCAATATCAATCACCTCACGGCCCTGCAAACGCAATCCTTCGATAAAGCTTGCTGCTAGTTCTTCGGAATCAGATCGCATATCCCGCCCCACAGCAACTGGACCTTCAGTTGGCAGCCAGTCAGCCAGTGCTCTTCCAATAATATGAGTCACCTCAGCAGTAAGCTCGGTTCCCACTTTACCGCGAACATCATAAGCTTTAAAAATATCAGGATTCATCAGTAAAATCTCCTCGCATTATCATTCAATATCTAAGAATCTTTATTATAACAAATTGGTCATTTTGCCTGATAATCCTTGACGTAAAAACCATTTTATGACAAAATTCATCTAATTTAATTATGAGTACAGTAGAAACCCCACCATCTGCCCCTGAAACAGAAAACTCTCGTGACAATGAACTAGCCGAAGCTCTTCACCATGCAATGATTCCATTTTTTAATGGTGAAACCCAGAGAGAAATCACTTCAGGCAATGGAGAATTTTATGACTCTCTACGATTAGGACGAGGAGCGAGCACCTCTTTTGCAAAGACGACATTTGAGGTATGGCACTTTCAAGCCGCCCCAGAAACCCCACATGAATACGTCATACACGCTTATAGCGGCTGCGGAAATACTCCCTCAGCGAGTGTTTGGGTAAAACCTGCTGGTGATAATGAAACTACCGTTATTGATGTAGTACGGAATGATAATGGCTCCGGACAGCCGTTTATAGAGACCCCTCAAGAATTAGTATATGAAGCTGCCGTCACCGCTGGCTTTTGGCAAAAATACAACTGGGATTAGTGCTTTTCTTTCATCGTTAAAATTTCTCGCACTACATCCCCGTCATTCCAGGGAAGTTTTTCATCGTTTACAATGCGGAATACTTCGTGCCCCATACCTGTAATGAGTACTGTATCTCCGGTTCTTGCCACAGAGAGGGCTTTTTTAATAGCGTCGCGTCGATCAGCGATTTCCTCCGTTTTGGCATTTGCCGAACTACCCTCGATACCCTCAAGTATCTCACGACGAATTATCGCTGGGTCTTCAGTATAGCTTTCCTCGTCAGTAATGATAATTCGATCGGCCAGTTTTGCCGCAATACCGCCCATAATAGGCCGTTTCCCTTTGTCTCGGTCACCCGTAGCCCCAAAAACTAGAATAACGCGACGCTTCGTGACTGCTTTAACTGCCTCTAAGAGCTGTTCTAACGCGTCTGGAGTATGTGCATAGTCCACAATGACATCATAAGGCGTCTCTATGCCTGACACTTCTTCAAAACGCCCAGGAACGCCCTCAAGATTAGCGACTCCTTCACGAATCACATCTAGATTAATATGCAAAAGATATGCCAGCGATGCAGCGGCGGTCATATTATAGACATTAAACTTGCCCGGAAGATTCGTAGCAAGATCTAACTCAGTCTGATGATCAATTACTAGCTTCGCTTCACTTCCTTTTTTATATAGCTTAACCCCCCGTATGCGCGTTTCTGCTGCTTCACTCACTCCGTATGTCATTTTTTGTCCGGATGGTTCAAACTTATTATAAAAATCAAACCACTCATCATCGTGATTCAGCACAATATAGCGTGGTTTCTTGGCAAAAAGCTTTGCTTTAGTTGCTGCATAATCCTCCATAGTAGGATGATAGTCCAGATGATCTTGCGTGAGATTTGTCATGAGCGCCGCTTCAATTGGCACGCCATCAAGTTTATACTGATCAAGCGAATGGCTTGTGACTTCAAGGATGACATAATCTACTTTCATCCGCTTTGCTTCTTTGAAAAATCGTTGCATTTCAGCAGTTGTGGCAACTGTAGCGTTTAAGTCATTGAGACGACGCTCACCTGCCATCTCAATGACTGCTGTCGTAAACATCGCAGTTTTTAATCCTGCCTCTTTTAAGATTTCGTTCAAATAATGGGCAGTAGTTGTTTTGCCGTTTGTCCCGGTAATTGCGAGTACTTTTAGGCTTCTTGCGGGATTACCGTGTCGAGCCGACACAACTTGAATTCGACTCTTGCGATACACCTCCTCAAGTTGCTTTGTTGCTGATGGCGGTAAAACTTTCCGCACGCCCCTCACTAGCTTTTGTTTCATAATTCTATTTTAACACTTTGCTTTCGCTTGTATACACTCTATTCTCTTGCTAAACTGTTCCCATGAAGAAAAGCACAAGCGGCTTTACAATAGTTGAGCTTTTAATCGTTATTGTGATAATTGGTATTCTTTCAGCTCTTATTATTGCTGCATATACTGGCATGCAAGCACGCGCGAATAATGGCCAGACTATTGCCGCTGTCGCCACCTATACCAAAGCTCTTCGCAATCATGTCACCGAACATGGTAAATGGCCAGCTGCTAATTATGTGTGCATGGGTGAGTATACAGGTAGCTGCGGCCAACACTCCGCCACAACCCCTTCTTGTGCCAGTGGGCTCCTCCATTGCT
>JADKLW010000553.1_pt2 | contig 11975 bp, 14 predicted proteins | sample 8641881 | NCBI WGS metagenome assembly JADKLW01 (sample SAMN16272185, study PRJNA661076) | feces metagenome | isolation source: fecal sample from diarrhoea affected cattle B | host: Bos taurus | place: South Africa: Lokaleng Village, Mahikeng | collected 2019-09
GGCAATATCAGCCAGAAGATCATCGACGGGCTCGACATCTTCTCCACTTATCGCACCGCGCCGCATATCGACGTGCCCGACACGATGCGGCGCGCCGTGACCATGCTGGTGCGGGCGCTGCGCACGGGGCAACGTCCGGTCGTCGGCTGGGCGCCGGTTCCGGTGCTGCTGCCGGGCGAACGCACCTCGACGCAGGACGAGCCGGCGCGGAGTTTCTATAGCCAGCTCCAGCAGGTCGAGGACCCGACAGGCATCTGGGATGCCTCGTTCCAGGTGGGCTATGTCTGGGCCGACGAGCCACGGGCCACCGCCTGCGCCGTCGTTACCGGCACCGACCGCACGGCAATGGCCGAGGCGGCCCGGCACCTGGCCCAGAACTACTGGGATATCAGGGAAGGGTTCGTCTTCGGGACCAGGGTCGGCAGCATCGCGGAATGCGTCGACTGGGCCATGGCCGCCGGAACCGGGCCGGCCATATTGGCGGAGTCCGGTGACAATCCGACGGGCGGGGGCGTGGGTGACCGGGCCGAAGTGCTGGCGGAACTGATCGCGCGCGATGCGCAGGGCGTCATCTTTGCCGGCATTGCCGACGCGCCGGCAACCGAGGCCGCCTATGCTGCGGGGGTCGGCCAAACCATCAGCACGCGGATCGGGGCAACGCTCGACAGATCAAGCAAGCCGGTGGAAGCAGAAGCGGAAGTGCTGTTCCTGCTCGAAACCGACGAGACGCGGCTGCGCGAGGCGGTGGTGCGGATCGGCGGGATCGACCTGGTGCTGACGGCGCGGCGTCGGCCGTTCCACAATATCGGCGACTTCAGCCGGCTGGGCCTCGACCCGCGGACGGCGCAGATCGTCGTGGTCAAATCAGGTTATCTCTCGCCCGACCTGGGGCCGATCGCCAATCCGAGCCTGATGGCCCTGTCTCCGGGCGTGGTGGACCAGTTCGTCGAGCGGTTGGAGCGCAAGCACAAGAGCGGGCCACAATATCCGTTCGACAAGGACTTTGCGTTCACCCCGCAGATCAAGTGGTCGAAACGCGCGTAACCTAACGCGCTCCGATGCGTTGCGCCCCCAGCACGCATTGGAGAGAAGAGCATGGAATTCCAGGACAAGGTGGCGCTGGTGACCGGCGCCGGATCGGGCATCGGCAAGGCGACGGCATTGCGGCTGGGCGCAGGTGGCGCCAAGGTCGTGGTCACCAGCCGCACACAGGAGGAAATCGACGAAACGCGCGACGCCATCATTGCCGCCGGAGGCAAGGCGCTGTCGGTGGCGGCGGACGTTTCCGAACCGGACGAGGTGAAGAAGGTGGTGGAGCAGACGCTTGCCACCTACGGACGGATCGACGTGGTGGTGGCCAATGCCGGCATCAACGGCATGTGGGCGCCCATCGACGATCTTTCGCTCGAAGAGTGGGACAAGACCATCAAGGTCAACCTGCGCGGTACCTATCTGACGCTGCACCATACGGTGCCGGCGCTCAAGAAGCAGGGCGGCTCGATCATCATCGTCTCCTCGATCAACGGCAATCGCACCTTCACCTCGCCCGGCGCCACCGCCTATTCGGCGACAAAGGCGGCGCAGGTGGCGATGGCCCAGCAGCTGGCGCTGGAACTGGGCGATGACGGGATACGGGTCAATGCGGTCTGCCCCGGGGCGATCGAAACCGAAATCAGCGACAATTCGCAGCAGCGCAATTCCGAGGACGCCGAAGTACCGGTCGAGTTTCCCGAGGGCGATATCCCGATCACCGGCGGCAAGCCCGGCAAGAGCGCGGACGTGGCCGATGTCATTGCCTTCCTGGCCTCGGACGCATCACGCCATGTGACCGGCGTGCCGATCTATATCGATGGCGGCCAGTCGCTGCTGCGCTAGGCGGAAAACCATTCGGCATGGGCGGCTGCCAGCATGGGCAGCGATTTGAGGATTTCCCTCAGATGGGCGTGCGTTGCGGTCTCGGCCGCATCGGCGTCACCCTGCCTGATGGCCCTGGCGATGGCAGCATGCTGGTCGATCAGGGTGTCGAGCGGGGTCGCGTCGGCCAGTGAGAGATAACGCACCCGATCCATCTGCGCCTTGAGGTTTTCCAGCAGGCGCCAGGCATGCTCGCAATCGGCGGCCTCGGCCATGGCCTGATGAAAGGCCTCATCGAGCCGCAGAAATTCGGCATGGTCGCCGGCCGCGCTGGCGAGACGCTGCCGCTCGATGAGGGCATCGAGCACATCGTGGTGGCGCGGCGACGGCTCAAGCGCCGCCTTGCGCGCGACGGCGACTTCGATGGCCTCGCGGATGAAGCGGGCATTTTCCACCTCGCGGCGCGAGATCATCACCACGGACGTTCCGCGCTGCGGGCGAATCTCGACCAAGCCAACCTCGGCCAGCTTGATGAAGGCTTCGCGCACCGGCTGGCGCGACACGCCGAACTGGCGCGCCATCTCCGCCTCGGACAGCGGATCGCCCGGCCGGAGCTGGAGCTGGATGATCGCCTGGCGCATGGCTTCGAACACCTTGTTGCCCACCGTTGCGGGACGGGAGAAGGCGTTCAGGCCGTCATTCAGGGGTGAAATCGACGTCATATTGACTCCTGTATACTACCATACTACCATTTTTGAGACCGCTGCATAGACGCTCCGGTTCACTGCGGCTGAAGCCGCCTGGGAGGAATTCATGAAACTTATACCGCTTGCCGCGGCTCTTGCTGCTGGCTTTGTCGTCTCGCTGTCCGCTCCGGTTCTTTCGGCCGAGTATACGCTGAGCATCAACACCGCGCTGGCCACTTCGGACCCGCTCTACAAGGGCCTCGAAGCCTTCCGTGACAATGTCGCGGCGGCGTCGGATGGCGCTCTGGAAGTCAAGCTGTTCCCCAATTCCCAGCTCGGCGCCGACGAGGACGTGCTGGAACAGGCCCGCGCCGGTGCTCCGGTTGCCGTGGTGGTCGATGGTGGCCGCCTGGCTGCGTTCGTCAACGAATTCGGCGTGCTCGGCGCACCCTACCTGGCTTCGGGCTATGATGGCATCCGCAAGGTCGTGGTCTCCGACCAGTTCGAGACCTGGGTGCAGAAGCTGCATGACGCCTCGGGCCATCAGGTCCTCTCGTTCAACTGGTGGCAGGGTGAGCGTCACCTCTGGACCAAGAACGAAGTAAACGTGCCGGCCGATCTCAACGGCAACCGCATGCGCACGCCGGGTGCACCGGTCTGGGTTGAAACCGTGAGCGCCATGGGCGCCACCCCGACCCCGCTGCCTTTCTCTGAAGTCTATTCGGCCCTCGAGCAGAACGTCATCGACTCGGTGGAAGCCCAGCTTCCCGCCGGCCAGGGTGCAAACCTGCAGGAAGTCACTTCGGTGCTGACCAAGACGGCACACATCAACCTGATCACGGGCCTGGTCACCTCCGCCCCCTGGTTCGACAGCCTGCCGGCCGAGCTGCAGACCGTGCTGCGCGACGAAGCGCTCAAGGCAGGCGACATCGCCTCCTACGGCACCCAGGACGCGCTGGCCCAGATCGAGGCCGACCTGCTTGCCAAGGGCATGACCATCAACGAGATCGACGTGACCCCGTTCAAGGACGCCACTGCCGGCGTCTATGACAAGCTCGGCTATGGCGCCCTGCGCGACGAACTGCAGGCCATCGCTGCTCAGTAATAATCCAGAGAGCGGGGCACGCGCCCCGCTCTCTTTCCCATTCTCCAAGGAACGACCATGCTCAAGCGTCTGGCTCAACTGGAGCTGGCGATCTGTTTCGCCCTGCTCGCCGGCATTACCGGACTCGTCTTTACCGCCTCCTTCATGCGGTTTTTCGGCCACCCGCTGACCTGGTCGGTCGACATGGCGCAATTGCTGTTCATCTGGTTGTGCTTTTTCGGCTCGAACAAGGCGATGCGCGAGAAGTCCCACCTGGGCATGGAAGTCCTGGTGTCCCGGCTGGGCTACCAGCGCCGCTTCTGGCTGGAAGTGGCCTGCTCGGTCATGATCATCGCGTTCCTGGCGATCCTGGCGGTCGAAGGCTGGAAGCTCACCATGCTCAATCGCGAGCGCACCTTCGGGGACAGCACGCTCTCCTATTCCTTCGTCACCGTGGCCGTGCCGGTCGGCTGCGTGCTGCTGGCTGCCACGCTCATCTACAACATGGTCCGCGCCTTCCGCGGCCGCCAGCAGGAACTGCTGATCTACAACCGCACGCAGGCCGAGATCGAAGCCTCCGCGCCTACGCTGGAGCTCTAGACCATGGCCCTGATCGGTATCGCCTTCGTCGTCCTCATGGTCATCGGCATGCCCGTGGCCTTTGCGACGGGCATTTCGGGCTTCATCTTCTTCATGACCACCCAGGGCATGCCGATGTCGATCGGCGTGCAGAAGATCGCCTCGATGAGCCAGAGCTTTCCACTGCTGGCCGTCCCCTTCTTCGTGCTGGCCGGCCACCTGATGAATGAAAGCGGCATCACCGCGCGCCTGCTCAAGGTGGCGCTGATCTCGGTGGGCTGGATGTCGGGCGGACTGGCGCAGGTCGCCATCGTGCTGTCGACGCTGATGGGCGGCGTTTCGGGTTCGGCCGTGGCCGATGCCGCCATGGAAGCGCGCATCCTGGGCCCCACCATGGTGGCCAAGGGCTATGGCAAGGGCTTTTCGGCCGCCGCCATTGCCGTGGGCTCGCTGATCACCGCGACCATCCCGCCCTCGATCGGGCTGATCCTCTACGGCTTTGTCGGCAATGTCTCGATCGGGCGACTGTTCCTGGCCGGCATCATCCCGGGCATGCTGATGATGGCCGTGCTGATGCTGACGGTCTATATCATCGCCAAGAAGCGCAAGTATGTGGTCGCCGATGTCGAGCGTCCCTCGTTCAAGGCGCTGGGCGTGGCGTGCTGGGATGCCAAGTGGGCGCTGCTGTTTCCGGTGGCGCTGGTGCTGGCTATCCGCGGCGGCCTGTTCACCCCGTCCGAAGTCGGTTCGGCGGCCGTGGTCTATGCGCTGGTCATCGGGTTTTTCGCGCATCGCGAACTGACGCTGGAAAAGGTCTGGAAGAGCTTCGGCCAGGCCACCTCCGATGTCGGCCTGATCATGCTCATCATCCTGATGAGCGGCATGGTGGGCTATGCCACGATCTACATGCAGGTTCCCCAGGAACTGGCGGGCTGGATGCTGGCCGGCATCACCGATCCCAACGTGATCGTGCTGGTCATCCTGGTGTTCCTGCTGGTCGCGGGCCTCGCGCTCGACAGCACGGTCATGGTGCTGCTGCTGACCCCGATCTTCGTGCCGATCATCACCCAGGTGGGCATGGACCCGGTGCATTTCGGCATCCTGATGATGTCGATCGTGACCCTGGGCGGCATGACCTGGCCGAGCGGCTCGGCGATGTTTGCAGTGTGCTCGCTGATGAATGTGTCGATCGAGGAATATTCCATCGAGTCGCTCCCCTTCATCGGCGCGGTGGTGGCGCTGATCGCGGTGCTGCTGTTCGTGCCTGACCTGGTGTTGTGGCTGCCGCGAATGGCCTTCGGCAGCTAGCCCTACTGACCGCGCCCCCGGGCGCGGCCCTTTCGTGAATGGCGGAGAATTTCATGAGACAGACCTGGCGCTGGTTCGGCCCGCAGGACGTCACCAGTATCGACGACATGATCCAGAGCGGCGTCGAAGGCGTCGTCTCGGCGCTGCACCACATTCCCAATGGCGTGGTGTGGAGCCCCGAGGAAATCGCCCGGCGCCAGCGCGAGATCGGCACGCGCAGGGACGGCTCGGCTTCCGGGCTCAACTGGGAGGTGGTCGAAAGCCTGCCGGTGTCCGAGGACATCAAGAAGCAGACCGGTGACTGGCGCAGCCATATCGCCAACTACAAGACCAGCATGGAGCACCTGGCTGCGGCCGGGCTCGAGGTGATCTGCTACAATTTCATGCCGGTGCTGGACTGGACCCGCACGGCGCTGCGCTGGCAGCTGGCGCATGGCGGCACCTGCATGCGCTTCGAGATCAATGATTTCGCCGCCTATGACATCCACATCCTGGAGCGGGCGGGGGCACGCGAGGACTATAGCGACGCCATCGTCGAGGAAGCCGCACGGCGGTTTGCCGGGATGGACGATGCGGCAAAGGCGATCCTCGCGCGCAGCGTCACGATGGGGCTGCCGGGTTCGACCGAATCCATGTCGCTCGAGGATGTCCGGCTGCACCTGGCGCAATATGGCGCGATTTCGGCTGTCCAGTTGCGCGCCAACTTCACTGCCTTTCTCGAAGAGGTGGTGCCGGTTGCCGAGGACCTGGGCCTGCGGCTCTGCTGCCATCCGGATGACCCGCCGTTCCGGCTGCTCGGCCTGCCGCGCATCATGTCGACCGGCGACGACTTCGCCCGCATCCTCGATGCGGTGGACAGCCCGGCCAACGGGATGACGCTGTGCTCGGGATCGCTGGGCGCGCGGCCCGACAACGACCTGCCTGCCATCATGGCGCGGTTTGCCGACAAGGTGCATTTCCTGCACCTGCGCAACGTCAAGCGCGAGAGCCAGGATGTGATGGGCTCATTCTACGAGGCCGAGCATCTGGGCGGGGATACGGACATGGTGGCCCTGATCGGCGCCATTCTCGTCGAGGAGCGGCGCCGCAAGGCCTCGGGCCGTGCCGACTGGCAGATCCCGATGCGGCCCGACCACGGGCAGGATATCCTTGACGACCTAGGCCGCACGGCGCAGCCGGGCTATCCGACCATCGGGCGGATGAAGGGCCTTGCCGAAATGCGCGGCATCATGACGGCGCTGGAACATTCCAGCGTGACCTTCGGCGCGCGCTGAACGCTCCGCGCTCAGGTGGGCGCGGAGTCTTCGTGGACCACGGGCTTTCCAAGATCGCCGATCTCCTTTTCGCGGTGTTCAGGGTCCTTTTCGGGATCCGGAACCGGCATGCCGGCGAGCGGATCGCGCTGGCGTTCATGCTCGATCGCGGCGAGTGCCAGGGCCTCTGCCTCCGCTCCATCCGCTACCAGCGCGGCGGCGCGGAAGGGCGGAATATCGAAGGTCTCGGCCAGAAACAGAACTTCGTCGAGCTTCTCGTCTCGATCAGGGTTGGGACTGGACATTTTGTCTCCGCACTGGATGGCCCTCGGCAGGGATAATCCTGCCGGTGCGGAAAGGTTCAGCGGCCGGCAGCGGCGGACTGATGCAGGCTAACGGCAAACCGCGAGCGGAACCTCTCATTGACCGGGCAGTTAGGCCAGCGGTTAACGAGAGGACGAAAGATGGCTGGCCTGACAGCAGACGACAGCAAGGACGATGCGCCAAAGCGCGCGCAACGCGACGACAAGGATGGCAACCTGGCCATTGTCGGCAGGAGCGTCACGATCCACCGCCCGCGTCACGAACTCTTTGCCTTCTGGCGCGATTTCACCAACCTGCCCACATTCATGCATGCGATCGAAAGCGTGCAGATGACCGGCGAGAAGCGTTCGGTCTGGACGATCAAGGCGCCTGCCGGGCAGCATGTCACGATCGAAACTGAACTGACGGCCGTGGTGGAAAACGAATCTATCGGCTGGCGCTCGGTTGAAGGGTCGCAAATCCGCACGGCGGGCCTCGTGACGTTCCAGGACGCGCCGGCCGACCGTGGCACGGTGGTCACCGCCGAGATCGCCTATGAACCTCCGGGAGGAGATGTCGGGCGACTGGTCGCCAAGCTGTTCCGGGCCGAGCCGAACATCCAGGCGCGCCACGAGCTCAAGCGCTTCAAGATGCTCATGGAGGCCGGCGAGATCGCCACCGGCGCCAATCACAAATCCAACGACGGAGAACATTGATGCGCGCCCTTACCTGGCACGGCACCAACGACGTCCGCGTCGACACCCACCCGGATCCCGAAATCCTCAATCCGCGCGATGCGATCATCAAGGTCACATCGACCGCTATCTGCGGCTCGGACCTGCACCTCTATGACGGGGTCATTCCCGGCATGAAATCGGGCGACATACTGGGCCATGAATTCATGGGCGAGGTGGTCGAGGTCGGACCCAAGAGCAACCTGCAGAAGGGGCAACGCGTCGTCGTGCCCTTCACCATTTCATGCGGGCAGTGCTTCCACTGCCGCAAGCAGCAGTTTTCGGCCTGCGACAACAGCAATCCCGTGGAGAAGCAGGATGCCTCGGAAATGCTGTACGGCCATGCCACCGGTGGGATCTTCGGCTACTCGCACCTGACCGGGGGCTATGCCGGCGGACAGGCCGAATATGTGCGCGTGCCCTTTTCCGACGTCGGGCCGATCGTCATCCCGGACGGGATGGAGGACGAGACGGTGCTGTTCCTCTCCGACATCCTGCCCACCGGCTGGATGGCCGCGGAGAACGCGCAGATCGAACCAGGCGATACGGTAGCGGTCTGGGGAGCGGGGCCCGTGGGGCTGTTTGCGGTGCAGAGCGCGGTGCTGATGGGCGCCGAGCAGGTCATCTGCATCGACCACTATCCCCGACGGCTCGAACTGGCACAGAAGTTCGGCGCCAAGATCATCAACTTCGAGGAGACCCATGTCCGAGAAGCCCTGATGGAAATGACGGGCGGCATCGGTCCCGATGCGGTGATCGACGCGGTCGGCATGGAGGCGCATGGCTTCGCCGTCGACAATGTCCTCGATGTCATCAAGCAGAAGATTGCCCCGGGTGCAGATCGCGGCCATGCGCTGCGCCAGGCGCTGCTGGCCTGTCGCAAGGGCGGGCGCGTCTCGGTGCCGGGCGTCTATGGCGGCATGCTGGACAAGTGGCCCCTGGGCGCAATGATGGAAAAGGGCCTGCAAATCCGCGGCGGCCAGACGCATATGCAGAAATACACCCACGACCTGCTGCGCCGCATCCAGGAGGGAGAGATCGACACCACCTTCCTGATCAGTCATCGCCTGCCACTGGAAGAAGCGCCGACCGGCTACAAGAACTTCCACGACCAGCAGAACGAGTGGACCAAGGTGGTGCTCAAGCCGGGCATGTCCAAGTGACGACGCCGAACGAGCTCAGCGACAAGGCATTGGCGATTTTCGCCTTTGCCATCTACCACCAGCTGGCGAGCGGGGACAGTGTGACGGCGGTCACCGCCAACGACCCGACGGGCCACCGGGCAGACCCTGAGGCCATTGCAGAACTCGAGCAGCATGACCTCGTGCAGGCCGCAGGCGGGAAGATCACCTTCACGCCCGCCGGCCTGCTGATGCTGGAACAGTTGCTGGACCGGCTGCGCGGCCAGTGGCGCTAGAGGCGTAGCTTTCAGGCGCCTCGGCGGTCATTTTCCACGTTGCGCGGCCTGGGTGGGGCATTGCCATCATGCTTGTAGCTGTTGGGACCTATATCGTCGCGCGGGGCGTCACTGCCGCCTGGCTTTTCCTGGCGATCATAGTGATCCTCATTGGCCGGATGGGGATCTGCCACGTCGCGTTCGGACGGGGCGGTTCCGGGTCCTGTCGGCAGGCCTGAACGGGTCATGGGGCACCTCCTGTTGTGGTCGGACAACCCCGCCGCACAGTGCAGGTTCCCTGCCCCGCCTTCGTCCAGGGCAGATTACCCCATGGCAGTTCCACGCTCACTTTTTGTTTAATTCACGTTAACCGCGGAACAGTACCCGGCCAGCGCCATTGCTCCTTCTCAAAGCGAGGAGCAACAGCATGTATCCGTCCGACTCCCCAACCCCGCCGGCAGGACAAAACGGCCAGCCGGCAACCGACAATCTTTCCGAACGCGTGCAGGCCGACCGCGAGGCCGTGGTGGACACTGCAAAGCGCGACCTCAACGATATCGCCCAGCAGGCAAAATCGGATGTGCAGGAACTGCAGCGCCAGGCGGGCGAGCAGGTTGCCACCGCTACATCGCGGGCCAAATCCTTTGCCTCGGACCAGAAGGACTTCGTCGCCGGCCAGATCAGCGGCGTGGCGCAGGCCGTCTCGCGGGTGGCAGGCGAACTCGACCAGTCCGAACAGGGCACGATTGCGCGCTATGCGCGGGACCTGGCGGGTGGGCTCGAACGCCTTGGTCGCGAAGTCGAGGGCAATGACGTCGACGGGTTGATGAACAAGGCACAATCGTTCGGCCGTCAGCAACCGCTGGCCTTTCTTGGCGCGGCCGCCCTGGGCGGCTTTGTCGCCAGCCGCTTCGCCATGGCCTCGGCCCAGCGCAGCCAGCGCGGCGCGAACCAGTCACCGGCCGACGGGCAACCGATGAACCGCCCGGGCAATGGAGGAGAGCTATAATGGCCCAGACCAATGAAGGCCGTCCGCTTGCCGAATTGCTCGGTGGGCTGGCGAGCGACATTTCAAACCTGTTCCGCAAGGAAATCCAGCTGGCCAAGGCCGAGGCCTCCGAAAAGCTGTCGGAAACGATGGCTGGCGTCGTCTCCCTGCTGGTCGGCACGGTGCTGGCGCTCGGCGCGCTCGGCGTGCTGCTGAGCGCGATCGTGCTGATACTGGCTGCGTTCTTCGTCAACCAGGGCATGGAGCAGACGCTGGCCAATGCCGTTTCTGCGGGGCTGGTGACGCTCGTGGTCGGGATCATCGGCTGGATCTTCATCTCGCGCGGGCTCAAGGCCCTCAGCACCACCAATCTCAACATGAATCGAACCGCAACCTCGCTTGGCCGCGACGCAGACATCGTTAAGGAGAGGCTGTGATGGCTTACGAATCCGAGAAAAGCTCCGCCGAACTGCAGCGCGAACTTGAGCTGCAGCGCAGCCGGGTGGAAGACACGATCGACGAAATCCAGCAGAAGCTGTCGCCCGGACAGCTGGTGGATGAAATGCTGGCCTATACAAAGGGCGGCGGCGGCGAGTTCGTCGCCAGCCTGCAGCGCAATGTGACTGCCAATCCACTGCCCGTCGCATTGCTGGGCGTGAGCCTTGCCTGGTTGATGGCCAAGCCGGCACCCAGCGCCAATGCCAATTCCACGGATGACGCGGCCTGGGATGAATCGATCAACCGCAACCGCGGCTACACGGCCGGGGCGGGCGACGACTACGACGACGACTATGACGATACCGACTATCCTATCGCCACGATCAGCGGCACCAGCCTGCAGCGGGTCGGCCAGGTCGAAGAGGGTGGCAACCGCTTCAGCGAGTTCATCGATGACGCCGGGCGCAAGTTCCGTGCGGCCAGCGATGTGCAGGGCCGGCGCGCCGGTCACTTCACCGATGCAGCGGGCAACCGGTTCAAGGGCTTTTCCGACGGCGCCGGCCAGAGGGTCGTGCAAATCCGCGACGAAGCGGGCAACCTGCTGGATGAGGCCTCCGGCTGGGCATCGCATACCTGGCAGAAGGCCCGCGAGAAGATGCATGATGCACGCGACGCGCTCAGCGCAGGCCAGAGGCGTGCCGGTCGTGCCGGCAACAACATGATGGAGCAGATGGGCAGTCTCAACGAAACCATCCTGCACCAGTTCCGCGACCAGCCCCTGGTGGGCGGTGCGCTGGCGTTTGCGCTGGGCGCAGCGCTCGGTGCTGCCCTGCCCCATACCGAACAGGAAGATGCGGTGCTGGGCGAAGCGGCCGACGCCGTCAAGGCCAAGGCCAGCGAGGAGGCGGCGCATCTCTATGACGAAGGCAGAGACAAGGTGGCCGAGCTGCACGAGACGGTGACCGACAAGGTGGGCGGCGTGTACCAGCAGGCCAAGGACGGCGCGAGCCAGTCTGCCGACCGCAGCCAGTTCTGAGGTGGCTGACGAGGACAAGAAGCCCTCGGCGGCGACCAGCGCGGTTGACTATCAGAACGCCGCGCAGCCCCGCCGCGGGCGCCAGGCAACCGACCCGACCCAGATACCTGGGCCGGGCCGGCTCGATATCGTCTGGCGGCTCTATCGCAGCATAAGCGAGGATCGCATCCTGCTGATCGCAGCGGGCGTGAGCTTCTACATGCTGCTGGCGCTGGTGCCGACGCTTACCGCGATCGTCTCGATCTATGGGCTGTTCAACGATCCGGCCTCGGTGGTCGCGCAGGTGGACCTCCTGGCGGGGATCGTGCCGCCGGCG
>JADKLW010000687.1_pt1 | contig 11959 bp, 7 predicted proteins | sample 8641881 | NCBI WGS metagenome assembly JADKLW01 (sample SAMN16272185, study PRJNA661076) | feces metagenome | isolation source: fecal sample from diarrhoea affected cattle B | host: Bos taurus | place: South Africa: Lokaleng Village, Mahikeng | collected 2019-09
CAACCTGATTTCCCGCAAATCCAAATGGTCCCAGCTCGACCGCTTCGTCCACCGGATGCTTGGCAATCGCGCTCATCTCGCCATCATCGCGGAACAGTTTCGGCATGTCGATCAGTAAACTATCAAGCGTCGTTTCTATCATTGCCAATGCATATCGGCCCAAGTTCATATTGGCAATTTTCTATTTATTATGCTTGAAGGCGAAAATGGAAATTAGTGACTTACGCATCGCACTTTATAGCGGCAATTATAACTTCGTCCGTGACGGTGCCAATCAAGCATTGAACAGGCTGGCCGAATATCTATTGCGGAAAGGCGCGGCTGTGCGCGTCTATTCTCCGACCACAGATACCCCTGCATTCGAGCCAACCGGCGACCTGGTAAGCGTACCATCCTTTGCCTTTCCGGGACGCGGAGAATACCGCTTTCCGACGCATATTTCGGCCAGTGCCAAGCGCGATCTGGCGGCGTTTAACCCCAATATCATGCAGATATCGAGTCCCGACCGTGTGGGTCACCGGATGGTAAGCTGGGCGCGTAATCACAATATTCCGGTGCTGGCATCGGTGCACACGCGCTTTGAAACTTATCCGCGCTATTATAATCTGGCGTTCCTGGAGCCGGTGATAGAGGCCATATTGCGCCGTCTTTACCGCCGCTGCGACGCGCTGGTCGCTCCTTCTGAATCCATGGCGCAGGTGCTTCGGCAGCAGCGGATGAACTATGATGTCGGGATATGGTCGCGCGGCGTTGATAAGGATGTGTTCAATCCGTCAAAGCGCGATCTGGCATGGCGGCAATCATTCGGCATTGCGGATGATGAGCCTGTAATCGGTTTTCTGGGCCGGCTGGTGATGGAAAAAGGGCTGGATGTCTTTGCCGACGCGATTGACGAGCTGAAACGCCGCGGGGTCCGGCACAAAGTGCTGATCATCGGAGAAGGCCCCGCACAGCAATGGTTTGAAGACCGTCTGGACGACGCGATATTTGCCGGGTTCCAGCAAGGTCATGATCTGGGCCGCGCGGTGGCCAGCATGGATATGCTGTTTAACCCTTCGATTACCGAAACTTTTGGCAATGTGACACTGGAAGCCATGGCTTGCGGCCTGCCAGTTGTCGCGGCCAAGGCAACCGGAAGCCAAAGCCTGGTCAGGGACAAGGAGTCCGGAAGGCTGGTCACGCCCGGTGCCATCCGGGATTTTGCCGATGTGCTGCAACTTTATTGTCAGGATGTGCTCATTCGTCAAACGCACGGCGCGGCGGGTGAAAAACGCGCGGACGAGTTTAGCTGGGACCAGATAAACCACGCCGTTGCGGAAACCTATGTCCGCCTGATCCGGCAACGCCAGGCGGGTCACAGCCCCATAAAACAGGCCGCTGTCCGATAGGAATGAAGCTATCAAGCTTTGTGCACTTGAGCGTGTAAAACCCCAACCCGTCATTCAAGCTGGTTTTAGATAGAGAAAATGTCATAAGAACTCCCGATGGCTGATTTATTCTCCTCTGATGACGCGCCGCAAGGACCGGAAGAGATTTCGGCCAACGCCCCGCTGGCGGAACAGCTTCGTCCGCAAAAGCTGGACGATGTGGTGGGTCAGGATCATCTGGTTGGGGAAGATGGTGCGCTGAAACGCATGATCGTGGCGGGCAAGCTGTCCTCGATTATATTCTGGGGACCGCCGGGAACCGGAAAAACAAGTCTGGCGAGATTGCTGGCCAATGAAACGGATCTGCACTTCAAGGCTATATCTGCGGTCTTTTCGGGTGTTGCCGACCTTAAAAAAGTTTTTGCCGAAGCCCAGACGCGGCAACGGACCGGCAAGCAGACCTTGCTATTCGTTGACGAAATCCACCGTTTCAACCGATCCCAGCAAGACAGCTTTCTACCCTATGTTGAAAAGGGCACGGTGATACTGGTCGGCGCAACCACGGAAAATCCGTCCTTTGAACTCAATGCCGCGCTGCTCAGCCGGACACAGGTTTTGATCCTCAACCGTTTGAACAGCGACGCTCTGGCCCAGCTTTTGACCAAGGCGGAAGCGCTGACGGGCAAGAACCTTCCGGTCACAGATGAAGCGCGAGAAGCATTGATTGCCAGCGCGGATGGTGATGGCCGTTTCCTGCTTAATCAGGCCGAAACTTTGTTCGCGCTCGATATAGCCGAGCCGCTTGATCCGGCGGCACTGGCCAAGCTGCTTCATCGCCGCATGGCTGTGTATGACAAGGACCGCGAGGGGCATTATAATCTGATTTCCGCGTTGCATAAATCGCTGCGTGGGTCCGACCCGCAAGCCGCGCTCTATTATCTCGCCCGCATGTTGGTGGCAGGCGAAGAGCCGCTTTACGTCCTTCGCCGGATTGTCCGTTTTGCCAGCGAGGATATTGGCCTCGCCGATCCGCAAGCATTGGTGCAGACGCTTGCCGCGAAGGATGCCTATGATTTTCTCGGCAGCCCTGAAGGCGAGCTCGCCATAGCGCAGGCCGTCATATATTGCGCCACCGCGCCCAAATCCGACGCGGCTTACCGGGCGCAAAAAACGGCATGGCGCTCGGCCAAACAGACCGGATCACTGATGCCGCCGCAAAATATCCTCAATGCGCCGACCAAGCTGATGAAAGATATCGGCTATGGCACTGGCTACACCTACGATCACCACACTGATGAAGCTTTTTCCGGCGACAATTACTGGCCCGAAGAAATGGAAGCGGAGCAATTTTATAAACCGGTGAACCGTGGATTTGAACGTAAAATCCGCGAAAGACTGGACTATTGGGAGAAGTTGAGACGTGAGATGGACCGCTAAATCGATCACAGCTAATTCGATCAAACCTGGTTTATTATTGGGAGCCTTGCTCCTTGCTGCGCCTGTGGCTGCGCAAAGTGATAAGGAACCGGATGACTATACCCGCGCTCTGGCAGCGGGCTATAAAGCCCAGTTCATCTGCTCCGGCCTGTGGAACGGCGGCAAGTCGCTCGCTGACATAAAGGCCGATGAATTAACCGGCATCTATAGTCATATCGCCGAAATTGTGCCCACTCTGAACGCGGAGATTGACGAGCAGAAGCGGCAGGTGCGCGTAAGCTACAGCACCGAAATGCCGGCGCGCACGGCGATCTGGAATAGTGAAACAGGCTGCACCGGTATGCCGATCGGTTTTACAGCAAACCAAAACGCCGCTCCGTCTAAGCAACGCACCTTCCACGATGAATTGCCCTGGCCAATGGGAGATCGCGGTGCGGAGGCGGCTCAGGGTGAGGCGTTTGAGCCGTTAATGCAAGCCGCGATGGGCACGTCCGGCGACAACAAATATGGCGGAAAAACCAGCGCGGTTCTGGTCATTAAAAACGGCCAGATCGTAGGCGAACATTATAAGCAAGGCCACGACCTTCACACGGCGCAGCGCACATGGTCGGTGGCAAAATCCATCGCCGGGACGCTGATCGGCCATAGCGTTCAGCAAGGTCTTGCCGATGTGAATGCCCCGGTCAATATCGCCGCATGGACACATGAAGACGATCCCCGCCGCCAGATCACGCTCGACAACCTGATGCGGATGGCCAGCGGTTTAACCAGCGATACAGCGGGCAACCGCACCGACCCTGTCTATATGGGCGGGGCCAGCGTGAGCCAGCGCACGACAAGCTGGCCCCTGCTCTACAAGCCCGGAACGCAGTTTCGCTACGCCAATAATGATACGCTTTTGGCTGTTCACGCCGTGCATGACAGCGCGTTTGATCCTTATGGCTTTTTCCGCAAGATCGGCATGACGCGCACCTATGCGGAGACGGATTGGCAGGGGAATTATATCCTTTCCAGCCAGGTGTGGACTACTGCCCGTGATCTGGGGCGGCTAGGCATGCTCTATCTGAATGACGGAATCTGGCCTTATGGCGAGGACAAGTCACAGCGCCTGCTGCCCGAAAACTGGCGCGAATATGTGAGCAGCCCTAGTGGCCCGCAGCCCGACCGCGAGTTCGGCTATGGCGCGACATTCTGGTTGATGAACAAAACCGATGGTGTGCCGACGGACAGTTTTGGGGCCTTTGGAAATCGCGGGCAATATCTGGTAATCATTCCTTCGCTGGCCCTCGTGATCGTCCGGCGCGGATATGATACGCCGGACAATAGTTTCGACATTGCCGCCTTCACCCGCGACGCAGTGAGCGCGTCGGGTTCATGAGCAAAACCTACCGCGCCGCCGTCTGCACCGCCCTTACCGGTCCCGACTCTATCCGCATCCAGGAGCTTGACGCAACGCCCCTGCAAGCCGGAGAGGTGCGGATCGCCGTAAAAGCTGCCGGATTAAATTTCCCTGACTTATTAATGACTTACGGAAATTACCAATATCGCCCATCGCCTCCATTCGTTCCAGGTCTGGAGATTGCGGGAGAGGTCACCGAACTCGGTCCCGAAGTCACGGGCCTTTCTGTTGGCGACCGCATAATGGGCGGCAGCAAGGGCAATGGCTATGCCGAACAGATCATCCTGCCCGCCACGAGCATCAGGCCATTACCCGGCGCATTCACGTTCGCTGAAGGAGCTTGCTGGCACGGCGCTGCGATCACAGCATGGCACGCACTGCACGACAAAGCCGCACTTCAAGCCGGTGAAAGCATCCTGATCCTCGGTGCCAGCGGCGGCATTGGCATGGCCGCGGTAAAGCTCGCCAAACATATCGGCGCCCTCGTCATAGGCACAGGCTCCAGCGACGCAAAACGCCAGGCGATTTCAAAGGCCGGAGCGACGCACAGCCTGGACCCCGCTGACCCGGACCTTGCCGCCAAGGTCAAGGAACTGACCGGCGGCAAAGGCGCAGATGTGGTGTTCGATCCTGTCGGCGGTGATCTCGCGATAACCGCAACCCGATCGATCAGTTGGGGCGGACGATACCTCATCGTCGGCTTTGCCAGCGGAAAAATACCGTCCTTCCCCGCCAATCACGCCCTTATCAAGGGCTATAGCCTTATCGGCCTGCGCGCCGGGGAAAGCGGACGGCGTGATCCCCAATTGGCGCAGCGCAGCGAAAAGGCGCTCCGCGATCTGGCACAGCAAGGCATAATGCGGCCCCACATCTCCCACAGCTTCGCACTGGACGATAGCGCCGACGCTCTACGCGCTTTGGAACAGCGCAAGGTAATCGGACGGGCGGTAATCGACATGACGCTCTAGCGAGAAGTGACAGATAGTTACATCCTCATCCCGTTCCCTCTACGTCCCGCACTATATCTTGCACGCATAACGTGTTAACATCCTGTCGGAGCTACAATAATTGATCACAGTTAGGGGACCACATATGGATAGGATGAGAATAGGCAATTATGCGCTCGATACCGAGCTCATGATGGAATTGGGAGAGAAAGTCGGTCTGGCACTGATCGCTCTCCTCATTACCTGGTTTCTGGCAAAGGCCGCGAAATGGGCATTTGCCAAACTGGTCGACAATGTCGGCTTCCTCAGACGCGATACATCGTCCGGCATCTCGGTGGGTGAATCGCTCGGTAAAATCGTCTCTTTGCTGATTTGGCTATTCGGCCTGCTAATCATACTTCGCATATTGGGATTGGGCGGCGTCGATGCGCCTATTCAAACCTTGCTGAACAGCATCATGGAATTTGTTCCCAACCTGTTGGGTGCGGCGATCATATTCTTTATCGGTATGGTTGTGGCGCGCATCGTCCGTGATATCCTGGTGACAGCACTGCAAACCGTTGATTTCGACAAATGGGCCAATCGCGGCGGCGTTGATACGGTTACCGGCAATACGCAGATCAGCAGCACCTTGGGAACGATAGTCTATGTGCTGATCATCATTCCGGTTGCAATCCTTTCGCTCGAAACCTTGCGGCTTGAATCCGTCTCTCAACCGGCCAGTGATATGCTCCGCATGATCCTTGCCGCTATTCCGAACATTATCGGCGCGGCCATCATTCTTGGCATTGGTTATCTGATCAGCAAATTTGTTGTCCGGATCATCAAGGAAGTCTTACCCGGACTGGGCGTGGACCAATCGGTTGCGGCTCTGGATATCCTGCCCAGCGGAACACCGCTTACATCCGTTCTGGCCCGCGTAGCGCAGATTGCAATCATGCTGTTCTTTGCCATCGCCGCCACGCGTATGCTGGGCTTCTTGGAACTCACCGTAATATTGGACCGGATACTGGAACTGGGCGGCCGGGTCATATTTGGCGCGGTTGTTATCGGGGTCGGCTTCCTGATTGCCAATTTGCTGGCGCGGGTTATCAGCGGCACCGGCGAAGGGAATATGGCGGCTTCCATCGTGCGCTATGCGGCCATCGTGCTGTTCACATTCATGGGACTGCAATTCATGGGTGTTGGTGAAGAAATCGTCGAAATGGCGTTTATGGCGCTCGTCATCGGAGGCGCTGCGGCGGCGGCTTTGGCCTTTGGTTGGGGTGGCCGCAATGTGGCTGGAAAGGTTTTGGAGGATTTATACGCCAATCCACCAAAGAAACCGGCTGCCAGATCCGCGCCTCGCAAGCCGATCATCGAAGAATAAACTTCATAGCCATCTGATAATAAAGGGCGGGTCCGCGCGGCCTGCCCTTTTTTATTGCGCTTCCTCCGGCTCTTTCCAATCACCGGCGGCATAGGCTAAAGACATGCCATGCGCCGCTTCGATCACTTCACCTGCATTGACTGGTCCGGAGCAAAGACCGAACGCCCCGGCGGTATCGCGCTTGCGATGATAGGTCTGGAAGGTCCACCAGCCCTGCTCTCTCCCGATCCCAAATGGTCGCGCGAAGACATACGCGACTGGCTGCTCGGAGTGGCTGCGGCAAAGCAGGATATGCTGATCGGTTTCGACCTCTCCATGGCCCTGCCATACCATGATTGCGGTGCCTATTTTCCCGAATGGGAGGACAGCCCCAATGATGCCGCTGAGTTGTGGCAGTTGGTGGAGCGACTCAGTTCACAGGACCCACATTTGAATGTTCTTTCCTTTCTGGGCCATGACGAAGCCGCGCGCCATTTTCGCCATAGCCGCGATCAGGTCGGCGATTTGTTCACCGGCGGAACCGGCCGGCTGCGCGTAGTCGAACATCACCAGCGCATCACCGGCCAGGCCAACAGCGCCAGTTGCTTTAACCTGGTCGGCGCGGCGCAGGTCGGCAAATCCAGCCTGACCGGCATGCGGATGCTGCACCAGTTAAACGGCGCGATTCCCATCTGGCCCTTTGATCCTGTGCCGGATAGCGGGCCGATGATCGTCGAGATTTACACAACCATCGCAGCGCTCGCCGCCGGACTGCCAAAGGGCAGAAGCAAGATTCGCGACCGCACCGGACTGGAAACTGCTCTAACGGCACTGGATACGCCATTACCGGGAAAATTGGGGCGCTATGATGACCATAGCACTGATGCCCTGATTACCGCCGCGTGGATGAGAAATGCGAGCACGAACGCAAAGCTGTGGCACCCGTCAAAGCTCACAGATGAAGTTGCACAAAAAGAGGGCTGGACCTTTGGCATTTTTTGAAGCAAAGAGCGCTCGCTATTGGCTAAAGCCATAAACCAGCGCCGAATTAGCTCAGCTGGTAGAGCAACCGCCTTGTAAGCGGTAGGTCATCCGTTCGAGTCGGATATTCGGCACCATTTTCGCAGGTCAAAGTTCGTCCGGGGAATGAGCGACCGCGAAAAACCCCGCAGCGCAAGCAAGGGTGCACGGCAAGCAACAGTGTCACCCATCAATATCCTCACCACCCTGTGCTCTTGCAAACATTGCTAATCAAAACAAAAAAGCCCCGCCAGTTTCCTGGCAGGGCTCTCTTCCTACGTGACGATTCCGTTAGAATTTGAAGCCGGCACCGATACCATAGCGGCGTGGTTCCAGCGTGAAGACGTTGGTATACAGGCCCGATGACTGGTCGGTGACATAGAGTCCGGTTTCCGAGTTGCTGTCGAAAACATTCTGGACAAATCCACGCACATACCAGCGGTCATCGGTTCCGTTTAACTGGATCTGGGCATTTGCCTGGGCATAGCCTTTGATGCGGTTGACATTACCGTTGAAGATGCTGCCATAGCTTTCGCCCGTATAGGCAAGGTCAACGCGCGGGACCAGGCTCATACCATTGTCAAAGTTCATGGCATATTGGACACCGGCAGAGAATTTCACCTTCGGCGCTTGCGGCAGCGTGTTTCCGCGGATATTTTTCGGTACACCAGCCGCGAAATATTCTATTCCGCCAAAGGCCGCCGGATCCAGTCCGCCACCAATAAACGCTCCTGCTGCCGCCGCATCCAGCACTTCGCAGATACCAAAGGCCCCGGTGGAAGCAATATTGCCATTTGCCGGGAAAGCCGTTGTCGGCTGCAAATTCGCGCCCGCCTGAACGCCGGGAACCCCACCGGCATTAATGACGCTGTTCACCGTATTCACAAAGGCGTTAACTCCTGCGGCACTTCCGGATGAGGAAGCCACAGCACAGTTGGACGAGTTCGTAATGTCCTTGATAATCACGGCATCGGAACGGGCACCGCCAAAGTCGCGGGGATCGCTGTTAAACGTATCGCCTTTGACCTTTGTCTTCAGGTAACTGAAGCCGAGATTGATCGTCCAGTCCGGATCGGGACGAACAATGGCCTCGATTTCCGCACCATAGATATCGGCATCAATATTCTCGTTAACCGCGGTCCGGGCAACAATCTTGCTGAGCTGCAAATCCTTGTACTTGTAGTAGAACGCAGTCAGGTTCAGTTGCAGCGCACCGCCACCGATCGTATTTTTCGATCCGATTTCAAACGCGTCGACTTTTTCGGGACTGAAAGATTCCGGAACCTCGAAAATCGGTTGCAACGGCGGGTTCAAGCCACCCGACTTGTAACCACGTGAATAGGACGCATAGATCAGATTATCGTCGGTGATCTTATAATCGATAACCGCACGGCCCGTAATTTCGTTGAACTTCACTTTACGGCTTTGGAAAATCTGGTTGCCTGGGATACCTGGGTCAGCATCGTAAGATCCGACAAAGGGTGATTCAAATGCATCGGTGGTTTGGCCAAAGGGCACCAGGAAATCTGCCAGCGTCGAACGTGCAAGAACATTTTTCTTGTCGTTATTGTAACGCAGGCCGCCTGTCAGTTTCAGTTTATCGCTAATGTCAAAATAGACTTCGCCGAACAAGCCGTATGATTTGACCTTCAGATCAGCAGTATTGTTACGGAAATAGGGCGTGCCGAGGAACGATGGCGGCAGCGGCGCGGGATCGCCCATTTCATCTGTGTTCGCTAATGCAGAGAAGGTGCCGAGCAAACCGGCCACATAATCAATCGCAAACGCATTCACATAATAGCTGTTCTCGGTCATGTGATAGTCGGCATAGATGCCGCCAACCAGGAAGTTGAACGGACCATCAAAATCGCTTGAGAAAATCGCCTCTGCCGACCAACTATCATTATACTGGTTGGAGCGGTCATATTGAAGCGGTGACATCGCGCAGTTGCTGTTGCCACCAAAAGAACCAAGGCCGATGGTGTCCGTGTCAGAGGTACATAATACCCCGTCCGGTCCATCAGGAATGATCGCATTGGCAATGGGCGAGAAATATGCCGCTGGCAGACCGGGAACTAACCCAGCCGCAGCCGCAGCAAGCGTGTTCAGTCCGGTCGCATAATTGGCCCGGCTACCGATATTGTTATTATAGTCCTGCCGTGATTCCAGCTTCACCTTTTGATAGGTGCCCGAAAGCTGCGCGCTGATTGGGCCGAAATTATGTTCGATCTTGCCCTGGAAAGTCAGCTCGCTGGCGAAATATTCGGGTGTGAAGGCCGTGTTTACCGTCCGTGGATCTGATGGAACATCGATACCGGCATATTGGTCCGGGCCATAAAGGCTGCCCAGCGCAAAAGCGGCAGGTATGCCGCGGATCGCAAGAAATTCTTGCGATGACAAAGCCGCCGTAAAGGTCGAGTTCGCGTTAAAAGACTCAGCATTGCGGGTGTTGTTCAAACAGCCCAAAATGCCTGTCGGGTCGCGTTGACAATATTGTTTCTGGATCCGCATACGATTGTCGTCTTCGCGGAAATAGGAAGCATAAAGGTCAATCGTGGTGTCGGGAGTAGGCTCGAACCGCAGCGATCCGCGAACCGAATATAATTCACGATCGTCAAGATCAGGCCCGCCGTTGAGGTTGGTCGTATAACCGTCCCGCTTTACATAGACACCGGCACCGCGAAGGGCGAGATTTTCGCCAATCGGAATGTTGACCATGCCTTTGACTTTGATCGCGTCGTAATTGCCATATTCGGCATCACCGGAAGCCTGGAACTCGCCAATTCTGGGCTTGGCCGTGACGACGTTGACCACACCGGCGGTTGCGTTACGGCCGAACAATGTCCCTTGCGGGCCGCGCAATACTTCGACTCGTTCAAGGTCGAAAAACTCTGTTTCAAAAAGCCGAGTCGAGAATAATGGCTGATCGTTCAAGTGAATGGCCGTTGCCTGATCGCAGGAAGTGCCTACGCACAAATCGCCGATCCCGCGAATTGTGAAACTGGAACTGGTAAAGTTGGTTTTGGTAAAGGTGATGTTCGGAAGAGTGAGCTGAAGATCGGAACTATTTTCAATTTGCTGCGAGTCCAAAGCGGCGGAATCAAACGCGGATACGGCGATTGGCACTTCTTGTAGACTTTGTGCCTGACGCTGCGCGGTCACGATAATGATATTATCGTCTAACCTGTCTTGCGCTAATGCTGGTGTGGCCACGGCAGTTATGGCGGTGGCGGCTAATAGTAACGATTTACGCATAAATCTCTCCATCCCCTGTGTTGCCCGGAGAGTGTGACTTTATGCCCATCCCCCCAGATGCACCGATATTCAACTAATCGAACGATTAAGTCCAGATGGAAATTAAAAAAATGCACTCGCTCATTACATTAATGCAACTTTGTGTCTGGAACGACACAAACCAGATATAGAAAAAGCCCCGCCAGTTTCCCGGCAGGGCTTGTCCTGTTCTGTTAAGGCCGAAGACCTTCGTTATATTTAGAACTTATAACGTGCCGTCACACCATAAGTCCGCGGGGCACTAGGATAGCCGCTGATGCTGCCACTTTGCGCCACTGACGGGAAAATCGTTGTCAGATATTTCGCGTTGGTGAGGTTGCGGCCATAGACCGACAATTCAAAGCCGCTGATATGCTGAAACGTCAGCGCGGCGTTGATCTGGTTGACTTCCCGTTGCAGGCTTTCGGCAAAGCCGTCAGGGAACCCGTCCAGACCATCGACCATATTTACCGGACTTTCATAAAGATAGTCACCGCGTGCAATCAACCGTGATCCGCTGTCAAATTCATGCGTGTAGGTAGCACCCATTGACGCCGAAATACCGGGAATACCCGCTGGAGTCCGACCGGAAATATCACCAAATGACGAATTGACGAACGAGTCATATTTCGGGTCGAGATAGGTCACCGCGAGGAACAGGGTCAGCGGATCGACCGGTGTCACCGTGCCGTCAAACTCGATCCCGAAGGTCGATTGCTTACCCGCATTGGCCAGCGCAAAGCCGGTTCCGGTAAACACGTTGCTCTGGAACCCTTCGATAGATTGCTTGAACGCAGCAATGTTGAAGGCCGCATAGTCGAACTGGCCTTTCAGTCCGACTTCATAGACTTCGGAATTTTCCGGTCCAGCGAAACGGGAACCGGAGGTCAGGTTTGGCGTGTTCAATCCAGCACCAATAATGGCTGGCAGGTCAGCCGCCAATGGCCGGCTGTCGCGTGACAGGTTGATCGAGCTTGCCTTGAACCCCGTAGCATAGGTCGCATAGAAGTTCAGATTGTCGGTTACCGCATAAGACGCGCGAACCGACCAGGCGAGGTCATCGTCATTGGTCCGGCCATCTTCAACCGCGTTCGGAAGATTCAGGAATGGCGGCAGGAACTGGAACGCTTTCAGGTCGTTAAGCGGGTTTACCGCCGGATTATTATCA
>JADKLW010000688.1_pt1 | contig 11958 bp, 4 predicted proteins | sample 8641881 | NCBI WGS metagenome assembly JADKLW01 (sample SAMN16272185, study PRJNA661076) | feces metagenome | isolation source: fecal sample from diarrhoea affected cattle B | host: Bos taurus | place: South Africa: Lokaleng Village, Mahikeng | collected 2019-09
GCAGATCAAAAATAGGGTTCATCGTAAACCAATATCCCTCGCCTTGAATAGCAATCAGGTTTTCGTTCCATAACTTTCTGCCCCACCAGCCTGATTTTTCCTTTGACAACTCTTTATGAACTGCTGCAAAATCGTGATATCGGTTAACATCATTGTAAGTAAATGGCTTGGACGATGTATGGCTATTGGTGCCAACCTGGTTCATAGCATCATCGAACTGCGCATAATAACTATGTGAAAAAGGAATATAGAGATTACTTTTAAACTGCGGATTTTCAAATGTTTTATAAACAATACCGTCGTATTCCGGCGACTCGAGGTCGCGTTCCCGCTTGATTTTTTCGGCAAATGGTTCAGAGGCAGCTTCCTGTTCCCTGGCGGCGGCGGCTTCGGTGGCAGTCTGTAATGGAACTGCGATCCGGATGGTATATTTAGCATATGTAGGTCTGCCGTTGTATACCGCCGGTTCGATTTTAGGAAAAGTCGCAAAGACGCGGCGGGTTTCCTCCATCAGCGAAACTTCATTGGCATCTACATATAAGACTTTGAAAACGCCTGTTGCGTCAACTTCGAAAAGCACGAATACACTGCCTTTATAATCCGATAATTCACTGGGAATTTTGAAATTGTTATATACAAAATCCTGTACCTGATTGTAAAAACAAGTTTCCAAAGCCGATGCATCGTAAGTGCTACATTCGGGAAATCGGGGAAACGAACTGATAGCGGTTACCTGAGCATTCGATGCTGCAAAGTTTGCGATCAGTAAGAGAACTATATATTGTTTCATCGTCATTTTCAGTAACCGCTTGCAGTGTATCCATCGACTATTTTTTTTGCCGACGAAGTTCCTATTCGTTTAACGCCCAGCCGAATCATTTCTACTGCCTCATCGTAAGTGCGCACACCTCCCGCTGCTTTTACCGGCAGTGGCGACGCATTTTCGAGCATCATAGTGATGGATTCTTTTGTGGCTCCGTTTGGCACATCATTATCGGTTGGATAGAAACCAGTAGAGGATTTTACGAAAACCGACTGATAATCATCCTCTTTGAAATTGGTGATGATCACGTTTTTAATCAATGCCGATATTTGAATTATTTGCTGATTGTTCAATGCGGCCACTTCAATAATCCATTTGGCCACTTTTTTATGTTCGATGGCCAATTTTGTACCCTGAAGGACTTCATCCTTAACAAGCGTTATTTGACCGTTTTTAAAAGCCTCATAATTGCAGACGAAATCCAGGTCATCGGCTCCGTCGGAGATTGCCTTTCGCGCCTCGGCTAATTTCGCAGCGATATCGGCAGTTCCGAAAGGAAAATCTATGACGGTTCCAATATCGGTAGTGGCACCTGCAGCGGTAATCATCTCGTGAGCCACGGCGACCATATCCGGACGGATCATTATACATTTGAATTTTTCACTTATGGCTTCCGCTATGAATGACTTTGCCACCTCCAGATTATCGCGATGCGAAAGCCCGGCCTGCTCTGGCGTCTTCAAATATGTGGAATCAAGGAATTGTCTAACGTCCATGGTGATAAATAAAAAAAACGCCCAAGAGCAATTTATTTCAATTGCGGTTTTTTCGAAATCCAGAATAAATTACCAATACACCTACGCCCAAGACAGATCCAAGTGTATTGGCCAGGATATCGTCTATTTCCGCAGTTCTGGAAACCGTAAAATACATTTGCGCCAGCTCGATGATGGTACCGAAAAGGACCGAAAATACAAATACGAGCAATAAATTCAGCGTCTTGGAACGAGTTGATTTTGCGTCAAAATATAAAAACCAAAAGATTGTGAAGAAGAAATGAAAGGCTGAGTGAACGTATTTATCCGGACTTGACACGCCCACATCGGGCATATTTGTCAATTGCACCAAACAAAGCACTGCGACGATCAATGACCAACCCGCAGCCGCCGCCAGCCATAACTTTTCTTTAGGCACCAATAAGTTCTTTGTAAGCGTCACTGCTAAGCAACGTATCGAAGTCGGTTGTATCGGCAACACGCAATTTGATCATCCATCCTTTTCCGTACGGATCCGAATTGACGGTTTCAGGCGTAGTCTCCAACTCCTCATTAAATTCAATTATCTCACCTGCCATTGGCAGAAAAAGGTCAGACACAGTCTTGACCGCTTCAACGGTTCCAAATACATCGTCTTTATCAAGCGTCTGATCAAGTGTATCAACTTCTACATAAACGATATCACCAAGCTCTTTTTGAGCAAATGCGGTAATGCCGATAGTAGCGATATCACCGTCAAGGCTTATCCACTCGTGGTCTTTTGTATATCGTAAATTGTCTGGAATATTCATGCTTATCTTTTTAATTGGTTTATTTCAAGTGACGCAAATGTATCGCTAAAGCTATTTATAAGAAAATCTTTTCGGCACTATTTGCGCTTTAATTTCCGAAGTTATAGCGAAGTGTAAAACCGGCCCTGATGTTTGTCATCGGGAATGATGTTGATATTACTGCCTGCGAAAACGAGTGATCGTAATAAAATATCGCCGTCAGGTTTTTGCTAAACGAATAATCGGCGGTCAACCTACCCGACCACAGATTCTGGCCGCCCGCCAGCTGGTTATTGTCGTAATCCAAATAACGAACAATCGTTTTGTTATTTCGATAGGACAAATCGATTTTGATGTTGATGTCGCTACGAATGATTCCGGTTGGGTTATCGGCAAGACGCGACGAGAAAATTACATCTTTAAATCGGTAGCCGAATCCGCCTACATATTCGATTCCCTGAACTTCGGTAAGTAAATTATTGTCGAAACTCATCGACAACGCGCGGTCTTTTTTCATTTCTGCCAGGAACTTAAACGAATTCTTGAGTTCGAAATCGATTCGCAATAGCGGATTAAACTGCTCGACTAGGTTTACATTCGAAATGATATTCTTGGTAAACACGTTGCCTCCGCTGTCTAAACCGTTCGGGTTTTGATCGTATTCGAAATTCGAGCGGAACGAATTCACAGTATACGACGCACGGTAGCCGTGCTGTAACGAGAATCTTCTGAACTTATCCTTAAAGAACTTATAGCGCATCAATCCGCTGTACTTTATAGTCCAGTTCGGGATTGGAATATCGCGGAATGCTCCCAATGATATTTTGGACGCCGATTCGCCCGATTCAAAGTTTGTAACCCCGGTATAAGCAGCTAAGAACGAAGGAAGCAAAACTGCCTGGCTGTTCTTGCCGAATCCTATCGGGTAACCATCGGCATCAGTCGGGAAAGAATCTGTCCCGTAATAATTGTTGGCAAGCCGGTTTGCTACGATCAGCCGGTTTTCACGAAAATCATCAAACGAACTTGAGATAAATTCGTCGCTGGTCCTGAAAGCCGACTTAAGCATGACCGTAGAAATGGCAAAGTTGCCGAAAGTGTACGGCGAAAGCGAATTGTAATTTCCGTCGGTCACATCAAATTGTTCTGAAAAATTATCGGCATAAGTACGGTTAGCCGTAAGATCGATTTTAAAATCCGGGAACAGGTCCATATTGGCCGTAACATCCAGCATCTTATTGGTCACTTGGGTGAAGTTTTGGTTAAACTCTGGATAGTTGGTCAGCCAGCCATTCTTCGCTGCTTCAAATCGGATATCGTCCTGCGAGCCAAAAACAAATCCAAGCGACGGACGCGAGGTTCCGAAAAACCCGATCCCGGGCGTATAACCCGGCAGTACTGTTCCGCGATTTTCGGTATAATTTATCTGAATATTTTTCACACTCGTCGCTATACCCCGTAAACCTTCGAGAAATACATTGCCCTGATCGGCCGGTTGCACATTGGTATTCGTAATCCTCTCTCCCGGACGCGGCGGAGCGGTTTGCCTTGGGGCAGCTGTCGGTGGTTTTTTAGCGAGACCAATGAATTTGTAGAAAGTCTCCATATTTAGTACCGTATTGAGTCGGTGGGATGCTGCATTTTGGATCGTATTGCCAAGATTGTAGCTCAAACCGTCCAGTTCGACGGTCGACAACGCCAATGAGGCACGCTGCCAACTCAAATCTCCCGTATACGAGTAGGTGGATTTCACAAAAGCCAGGAATGGTATCTTATTCAAAGGCAATTCATAGTTTACAACAATCTGTTGCATGTGCTGATTGCCGGTTCCTACGTCAAAATAATCATCCCAGATCGTCACCGAATTATCGGGCACATTATTCTCGTCGATGTAGTTTCTGACGATATTGCTCGTAGAAGCGGTGTAGTTGATCTTCAGCGATTTGGTAAGATTATAATTGAACCCGTACTGGTAATTGAATAGATAATTCCGTCGGTACAATGGCTCAAGTCCGATTCCTTCAACATCGACCTGACGGAATTGCTGTCTGTTATACTGCCGGATGATATTGGTATTATATGAAATATTCGACGGTAGGTAGTTGAAATTGAAGTCGCTCAATAGTTTCCAGTAACTGCTCTTTTTTAGAAATGCATTTTGTTTAAACGGCTCGACAGGCTTCGGCTGAAAGGTATAGTTATAATCGACCGTCGTATTGACCTGCTTATCTATAAAATCTTCGATTTCAAAGTTATGGCGTTCGACTTCGTTATACGAATAGGATAGCGTAAGATTCTCGGGATCGTAAATTCGTTGTTTTTGCTCAGGTGCGCGGTCTTTTCTCACGCCTATAAAGTTGATGCTGGTTCGCTTAGTATAATCAATCGCACGTTCTTCTATATTCTCGCGTTCAGCTTCGCCCGGCGTATTGTCGAGAAGTTGTTGCAGACGGATATCCTGATAAAACGGATCATATTCCGGTGTGATGATTTCTTCACCGATACCATAATTGAATGGAAGATTAATACCCCATTTTGGCGGAAGCAATTTGCCCAGGTTTAAATTCGTGACGAGGTTATACTGCGTGATATCTTCACGGCTGCGTTCATTCGGTCCCTGCTCCAGCGCGCCAAAACCGATGGTACTCATACGTCCGGTTGCTGAAACAGTAGCAAAATCGGCAATGTTTGAATCGACATTCACCAGCGCGGCCATACCGCCTTTATTATCCATCTCGGCCAATCGAAGTTCGTTGAACCACACTTCGCCGCGAACCTCTTGCGGGGTAAGCGTGATACCGCCCGGAATCATAGGGTTGGATGTATTGTTTTTTATACCGATCATTAACGTTCGAACCAAACCAAAGTTTGGATTACCGCGAATTCCCAGTCGAAGTTCGTTTGGTCGCCCTGCCAACGACGGATTCAGTCGCGGATGTCCTTCATTCAGGAACCGGATCCCGTTGGCATCCTCAGTAAGTTCGGGAATCGCACCGGGATTCATTGCTAAAACTTTTAATTGTGTCAAAAGTTCTAACGACAAATCGATCTCATTGGCTTCCGGCCAAACAAGTTCCGGACTCAAATCGCCGCAGCCGGCAGATGGTTGCGTTACCTTCAGCGGAATCTCCACCTGATAAAAGTTTTGCGTAAAATCGTTACCAAACCTGATGAATGCCACCATTTGGTCATCCTGCAACCCATTTGACAAATCGGCCGCAAGAGCCTCTGCGTGAAGAAACATTTTCAATTTCTTGAACTGACGCATGTCGACGCTCACATTTTTAAACACTGCCCGCGAATCACCCGGTTCCAGTCCGTCTCCGGCAACATTTAGCGCCAGTGACTGCTCATTTTGGTTAATGATTGTATTGCCTTGATAATTTTGCTCTCTCTCCACGCCCGGCGGCGCCACATAATTTATAGGGCAACGGTCGCCGTTTTCCTGGATATTTACCGATAGAACATCCAGATTGGTGTCGTCATCTTCCACGTTCGTATCATTGGCATCGAGCGTATTAGTATATCGTCGCCATTCACCGCGAACAAGATCCAGCGCACCAAAACGAAGAGTGATTTCTTCCTGAAACCCGGTCATAAACATTCTCATGAACTGGATGGTCCTGAAATCGGAGATGCCACCAATGGTACGTTCCGGCTGTACCACGGGAATCTTGAATTGGATCCAGCGGGCATTTACCGGGTTGGCGCCCAGAGGCAAATTGGTTGCCGGAGTTTCACGGATATCGGTTACGAAATTGGTACCGATGGTCATATTCGGATATATTTCAACGCTATATTCGTAGTATGCGTTGATGGTATTCATCGTATTGTCGCGGTTGATGTCCTCCACATCGGGTACAGTTGTCGATCCTCGGTTGTTGTCGGAAACGTCAACCGGTGAATTCCCTTGCGTGCCGTTATACTGGCGGTAACGTTGGGTCACGCTTCCGCTGGCTTCAAGAAAATATTGATAGTTATCGTTTGATGGATCGGGAGAACCTGCAAAATCAGGAAATTGTCCCGCTTCGTCGGCATCGCTTAATCCATCTAGACCAATATCCTGATTGGCCCGATTTCCTTCGTCGGTATCAAACGCGTAAATCAACGATTGGGATGCCGGTACCTTACCCCATTGGGAAGTGGCCAGAATCTGGCTCGGACCAAGACCATTTTCAAACTGTTTGCGACCATCTTTCAAAACGTCTTCGGAAATCGCACCAAGATTAAAATAAACTCTCCCGGTGTTTCCGCCCGGTGTACCGGTATTGGGATCGGAAGGTTGGTATTCGTGATAAGGATCGAGCATCCAAAACTGAATGTACTCAACATTGGCCTGTTCGAAATTCGTAGCATTGATTGCACGCATGATCCCGCCAAAGTTCTCCGTTGGATTTGGCAACACTTCGCTTGAAGCGAGCGGATTGTAATTGTATGGTCCGCGTTCACTTGGATAATATGTCAAGTCGAGTGTATTGATGACCTGTGTTTGACCGACGGCAATGTCTGTAAGCGGATATAATTCCTGACTGTAAATTCGCCTGGTCTTATTGTAACCGATATCCTGGACTGTTAAATCTCCCGGACGCTGCGCGTAAAATATCGGGTCGATGCTGTACCACGATAATTTGGCACGGCGGAAGTTATAGCTTAGGTCATTCGCCGATCCGTTAAAGTTGTAAGGACTGTCGGATGTTCGTTCCGGTGTGGAAGCAAGACTCCAGGAAAAAGGAGACCGAAGATCGATGGTCGACTGTGAGCCTTCGAAATCATCCACATAAATTGTTGATTCGCCTTCGAAACTATCGGCTTTGGGCGTGTCTGGCTTAAGCCATGCGATTTCAGCGCGAACGGAAACGTTGGAAGGCACATCGGTATCGATATTCGGCAGTTTGTTGGCCCATCGGGTAAGAAAAGGAACTTCAGTGGCATAATTACCGTTAAATCCGAAAATGGTATTGTTGACAGATTCCTGACCGTAATTCGATTTTTGGGTGAATGGCCGCTCGGTCATTTTTAAGAATGTGGCACCCAACATAAATTTATCCGAAATCGCATGTTCAACGTTCACTCCCATGAATCGTCTGGTTTGCTGACCGAAAACAGAATTATTTTCGACCGATACTTCAATTGGCGTACTGGATGCCTGTAACGCAGGATCCAAAATCTGCACACGCCCCAGTTGATAATTGACGCTATAATCGACGCCTTCTATAAGTACACGCCCGCCGGCCGTTACAACAACCGACCCTTGAGGCACGTTGAATGCGCCAATCGGGATACCGTCGCCACCTGTTGATTTAAACCTTCCTTTTAACTGAAATTTATTTTTTTCACTGTCTTGCAACGCGCCCGCCTGGGTACTTTCATACATGCTTCGGAATACATATTTTTCCTGATTGGCATTGTACGATGCGGGCGAGTTATAGTCTTCGCTGTTTAATTTTAACTTATCGAATAATAATTTCCCGAAGGGTTCCACGGTGGTAAATATGATTCGTCCGTTTTGCGGATCGACGGTAAGGCCTGGAAGGAAATCGAAAAATCCGTCACCGCCGGCCTGCGGATCATTATTATAATTGAGACGGTCCACCTCAAATACTTTCAACAACGGCGTCTCGGCAACAGGATCGGCAAATGGCCCTGAAGGAAATGGCGTACTGCCAACAGGTTCGATGTAGTTTAGCGGCGAAGGATCGGTATATAGGATATTGAACCGGAAATCTTCCTGCTCCAATTGGTATGCACCCGGAATCTGATAAATATTTTTCATCATCAGGTTCCAAACCGGATCGTTGACATTAGTCAGGTTGCTTTTCAGCATTTTGAGGATGAGACTTTGAGTAGCAACAATGTCGGGTTGTTCGCCGGGTACGGTTTGACCAACTTGTGTAGCATCGACACCATCGGTACCGAATTCACCCACTTGATAAACCTGATCGCCCACGGTATATTGGTACGAAACCGCCAAAACCTCGTCATTGGTCAATCGTTGCTGAAGCGAGATATATCCCAATTGTGGATGGAACGAATATTCATTTGGCAACAATTTTCGCGCGTTTTCGAGTTTCGCATAATCACGGCCCTCGCTTACATTACCCGAATTGTTAAATCCGGAACCCACTGTTACGATTTCCCTGATGTTGTTATTTAGCAAACCGCCACCGGTGGCGATCAATGCCGGATTGTAGTCATTGTTCCTGTTGTCTGATGGAGCATCGGCACCCACGTTAAAGAATCCTGCCGGCGGCGAATTGATCACAACGACCGGATCCACGTAATCTGCAAGCGGCGCTTCACCCAAATCCTGTAATGCGATAATGTTCCGAAGATTGTTTCCAGTAGTATTAACCCGGTTCTGCCGATTGGTTACCCAAACTTCAATTCGGGTAATCTGGACGCGGCTGTTGATGAATGGATAATTGGATAGCGATTCGTCGTATTTATCCCTGAAATACTGCGACAGGAAGAAGTGCCGATCAGCATCATAATCAAGTGCAAACAACTCAAAGTCCTGAATAGTGCCGCCACCTTCGGCAGTCACGGTTCGGGTTTGCGATTTCTGCTCCGAAAAAACACCGGTTACGGTCGTACGGCCAAACTGCAGCTGCGCCTTTACACCGAAAAGGCTTTGGGCACCGCGAATGAGCGAACTGTTCAATGGCAGGCTCACATTACCGACTTCAATTTTCTGGATGATATCGTCTTCAGTAGGAGTATATTCGAGTTTTATAAGGTTTTGAAATGCGAATGTGGATTCCGTGTCATAGTTAGCGGTGACCGAAAGACGCGTTCCAACTTTCCCCATCAAACTCATGCTTATCCGCTGATCGAAATCGAACGACGTGTTCGTACGGTTGCGCGGTGAAAATGACGGATTATCCTGTTTGGTATATCGCATACCAAGATCCATTTCTACCGAGCCGGTTGGTTTCACATCAATGGTATTCCCGCCAAATATGGATTCGAAAAATCCGGAGTTGACATAGTATCGCGGAAGAAGATCTTTCTGGGCCGCTTCGCTACCTTCTTTTTTGCCGTCCATCGCATCGGCTTTCTGCTTAAAATAGTCACGCATTGATTCGCGAAGCACGAGTTCCTGATACTCTATCGGCGTAAGGATAATGGGATAATTGATATTGAAACCGTCGACACTTTGAGTGTAAATATAGCGATCGGTGACAGGATCATAAGTGTATGCGTCAACGATGCTTGGCGGATTGCCCAAATTTATCTGGCCGGTGTTATATCCAAGGCTATCATTCTGCGTCTCATTGCCTTCGACCTGAGCATGCGATTCAAAACCTAAAAACAAAAGCAGTAACAGAGAGACAAACCCGAAATTGTTTGCCACGTCTTTTAAGTAATATGTTTTCAACTAGATAAGTTTTTTAAAGCATGTTTAATTATGGTTTCGACTGTAGCATCAGGCTGCGATTTAGCGAAAGCATTGACGACTTTTTCCGCTAATTTTTTGTTAAAGCCAAGGACTTCCAAAGCAGATAACGCTTCATCCTTATTTGTATTGTTGGCACCGTACGAATCTTCGTCGGAGTCATAAATTTTTAACACTTTGTCACGCAGGTCCAAGATGGCGCGCTGGGCCGTTTTGGCGCCAATTCCTTTAATCGACTGAATGGTAGCCACGTTGCCGTTTGCCAGTGCCGATATGATTTGTTTGGGTTCTAAAGATGACAGCATCGTTCTGGCGATTCCAGCGCCGATACCCGACACCGACAGCAGCATTTTAAAAAGTTCCCTTTCCGATTTCTCGGCAAAACCAAAAAGCGTATGGGCATCTTCCTTGATCTGAAGATGCGTGTACAATTTGATATTATCCGTAGCCGGAAGTAACGAGTAGGTGTGTAATGAAATGCTTATATGATAGCCAACTCCCGCGCAGTCTATTACCACGTCAGTTGGCGTTTTCTCAACCAATTTCCCTTGAATTTGTGCGATCATGTAGTGTTAAGTAACTCCCAAATATAACAAAAAACTTCAATTGCCTGCCTGTGGGTCTATGATATGCTGGTTTTTGACGTCAAAGTTCTTAAGTCGCTTGATTTTCTCCTGTGCATCGACCACTGCGACTGCCGCCATGTTAACCATTTCCTCCACGCTGGCACCCAATTGAAAAATATGTACCGGCTTATCCAATCCCATAATTATTGGCCCAACCGATTCCACTTTGTAGAGTTCCTTAAGCAATTTATAGGTAATATTTGCCGCTTCCAAATTCGGGAAAATAAGAGTATTTACTTTTTTCCCGGCTAATTTGGAGAAAGGGAATTTGGCACTGAGCATTTCTGCGTTCAGCGCAAAATCGGCCTGAATCTCGCCATCAACCACTAAATTCGGATAATACTCATGTAGGTACGCCACCGCCTCCCTTACTTTGCCCGCACCGGGATTCCCCGAAGACCCAAAATTCGAGTAGGAGATCATCGCTATTACCGGTTCAACTCCGAACATCCGGGCGGTTTTGGCGGTCATCAAAGCGATTTTCGCCAGATCATCGGCTGTCGGATTCGGATTCACCGCCGTATCAGACAAAAACATCGGACCGCGATTCGTCATCATCATGTTGGCCGTAGCCACCAGCGAAATTCCCGGCGCTTTATCGATAAGTTGCAACACCGGCTTGAAAACCGACGGATAACTACGTGAGTAACCGGTCACAAGCGCATCGGCTTCGCCTTCGTTAACCATCATTGCCGCGAAATAGTTGCGTTCGCGCATCCATTTTTGGGCATCCAACTGAGAAATACCGCGACGCTGGCGTCCTTCCCAGAAAATTTCGGCATATCGCCGACTGCGCGCTTCTTCCTCCTTGGTTTTCGGGTCGATGATGGGGACATCGGCCTCAAAGCCCAATTCCTCTTTTAGTTCGAGGATTATTTCTTTATTACCCAGTAAGATGGGCATACCGATACCTTCTTCAAAAACGATTTGTGCCGCTTTCAAAACGTCCAGATGATCAGCTTCTGCAAACACCACCCGCTTTGGATCGCTTTTCGCACGGTTGATCAGCATTCGAACCATTTTATTATCCGATCCTAACCTGTCTAGCAGCTCTTCTTCATATTTGTTCCAGTCGCTTATCGGATTAAGCGCCACACCAGATTCCATCGCTGCTTTCGCAACAGCCGGAGCCACCACCGTAATTAACCGTGGATCGAACGGTTTTGGAATAATGTAATCCCTGCCAAAGTTCAGCTTAGTTTCGCCATACGCAATGTTCACCTGTTCCGGAACCGATTCCTTGGCAAGTTTTGCAAGTGCCTTAACGGCAGCCATCTTCATGGCTTCGTTTATTTTTGTGGCGCGAACATCAAGCGCGCCACGGAAAATATAGGGAAAGCCCAATACATTGTTCACCTGATTAGGATGATCTGAACGTCCCGTGGCCATAATGATGTCTTTACGCGTGGCAATCGCCAGGTCGTAATCAATTTCAGGAATGGGGTTGGCCATTGCGAAAACAATTGGATTGTCGGCCATGCCCAATAGCATTTCGGGCGTCATAATATTAGCTGCCGATAATCCCAAAAACACATCGGCACCGCGCAATGCTTCTTCAAGCGAAATGCCTTTCCGGGTCGTACTGTACCTTCGCTGCGCGTCTGAGATATTAGTCCGGTCGTCAGAA
>JADKLW010000651.1_pt2 | contig 11957 bp, 10 predicted proteins | sample 8641881 | NCBI WGS metagenome assembly JADKLW01 (sample SAMN16272185, study PRJNA661076) | feces metagenome | isolation source: fecal sample from diarrhoea affected cattle B | host: Bos taurus | place: South Africa: Lokaleng Village, Mahikeng | collected 2019-09
ATGCTGGATCGCGTTCCTGCACAGATGGGAGATACAAATGGTCATCAGTTCATAGTTGGCTGAAATTATTGAACCGGTCGCAATCCAGTTCAGGTTTACCAGGATGTTTTTATTGTCGATCAGATCACGGTTACTGAGCAGAATGTCATCCACCACACCCTTGAGTTCGATCATCTCTTTTTTATATTCATCGGGGAAAGTACGCATCCGGGTGATGATCAGACTTGATTGAGCAAAATCATTCAGTCTGTGTGCCGATTCACTCAGTTTTTCAATTAAGTTGAAATATTCCGAGGAAACCATTTGTTCTTTTAAGTAATCGGCGAAGCCTATAACCCCATTCAGGGGAGTATTGATCTCATGACTGATCAGGCGAAGGAAAACATCTTTCGATTCATCCAGTTTCCGGAGCTCATGATATGCTGACTCCAGTTTTATGTTCGACTCTTCAAGTTCTTTTGTCCGTTCTTTGACTTTTTCATTCAGCATCTCATTCATTTGCCTCAACTGTTCTCTCTTTTCCCTGAGCTCAATATGCGTACCTATTCGTGCAAGCAATTCATCAGCATGAAAGGGTTTTGTGACATAGTCCTGACCACCGCTTTTGAATCCCTCAACGATTTGCTCTTTCTCTGTATTCGCGGTGAGAAATATTACAGGTAGTTCATCGAACCGTTCACTCCGGCGTATTTCCCGACACACCTCAAAGCCATTTATCCCCGGCATGTTCACATCGAGCAGCATCAGGTCAAACGTTGCTCCACTACCATCCAGTACATCCAATGCCTGCTGCCCGTCAATGGCATATCCGGCATTGAACCCATTTTCACGCAGGATGCTGCCTATCACCCGGATGTTCTCCACATTATCATCCACAACCAGAATCCTTTTCTTATTGCTCTGTGTTGTTTTCATACAATCTCCTCTCTATTGTTTATGGTCAAAAATAAGTTTGAATTCTTTCAATATTATGGTCAGTTTTTCCACTTCAAACTGATCCGCGTAATCCACGATCCTGTTGCCGGTATCAATCAGTTTTCTGTTTTCGAAGAGCTGACCTGCCTCTGTCAATCTCCTGCCAAAATCCTCTATGTCGTCTATCAGTTGCGTGCGTATGACCTGATGGTACAATGGTATCAGTTCAACCCTGGCGTATTGCTTCAATTCATCAGACCATTCCGGTTCTGTCGCAGGCATCGTTTCTGTCTCCGACAATGTCGATTGAGCTGTTCTATGTGTGTTTTTGAGGTATTTGATGAGTATCTCAAAAAGTTTTTCAAAATTTATCGGTTTGATGAGGTTATTATTGAAAGTGTAGAAGGTATCATCCTCAGAGTGACCGAGTCTCAATGTTGCCGACACACCAATGCAGACGATGCCTGCAGTAATGGGGTTCTCTTTTAATCTTTTGCAGGCAGCCATACCATCCATCACCGGCATTCGTTTGTCCATCAGGATAATATCGGGGATCTCTTCTGTGGCAATTCGAACCGCCTGCAAACCGTTTTCGGTCTCCAGGAGGCGTGCACCGGTATGTTCCAGTGCATCCAGCAACAGTCTCCGGTTGTCTTCGATGTCGTCCACGATGAGAATCGTGCTCTCCTCAAACCGGATGTCTGAGTAATCATAAAAGCTCTTTTCAACCTTGTCCGGGATAAAATCAGCTTTTAAAATATCTTTAAAAAGGAGTGTAAACTCAGACCCTTCGTTCAGTTTGCTCTTCACGCTGATCTCTCCACCCATGGCCCCTGCCATCCTCCTGCTGATGGTTAGTCCCAGTCCTGTGCCGCCAAAGGCTTTTTGCGTTTGTCCCTTTTGCTGGACGAAGGGTTCGAAGATAGCCTCCAGCTCGTCTTCAGATATTCCCATCCCCGTATCCCTGATGCAGATCTTCAGATCGACCGTTTTCTCATCTTTCTCTTCATGATCGATGCCAACGGAAATACCCCCCCTAAAGGTAAACTTGATTGCATTCCCCACGAGATTGAAAAGAATCTGCCGCAAGCGTGTTTCGTCCAGCAGCAGTGGCATGTCTATAACTGTAACGGGCTCAATGGTCAGATGCAGGTTTTTCTCCGCGATATTGGGTTCAAATATGCTGCAAACATCTGTGACAACCTGAAAAACGTTTATCGGCTCACTTTCCACAATCATCTTGTCCGCTTCTACCTTCGACAGATCCAGGATGTCGTTGATGATTTTCAGCAGACTGCGTCCGCTGTTACGAATGGAAGCAATCTGCGAACGCTTTTTATCATCATCAATTGTATTGTGTAACAGCTCCGAGAAGCCGATGATTGAATTCAGGGGGGTGCGGATCTCGTGGCTCATGTTGGCCAGGAAGATGCTTTTTGCTTTGTTCGCCTCCTCGGCTTCATGCACCGCCTCTTCAAGTCTTAACTGTGTCTGCTTCTCGGCAGTTATATCCAGAAGGGTCCCCAGGAAATGAGTTGCTTCACCGTTCTCCATAATCCCTTTCATGTAATATTTTACCCATTTCAGATTCCCTTTATCTGTATAGTGGCGAAGGGTGTGCGTGATTAAATTTTCTCCGCCGGTCATGGAGTAGGCACTATTTACAAAACGCTCCCTATCGCCGGGTAGTATGCTATCCAGAAATTCCTGGAATGAATAGGGTTCCTTTTCAGGAGAGCGGTCAAAAATCCTGTATGTTTCTTCAGACCACATCACCTGATCATTCTTCGTATTGAATTCCCAGATCCCCAATTGAGCAATTCTCTGGCTGAGCATCAGTTTATCCTGGTTGCTCTGAAGCTCGCTGGTGCGTTCTTCAATCCTGCGTTCAAGGCTGCTGTTCAGCTCCAGGATCTTCTGTTCATTTTTTTTCTTTTCGGTGATATCCTGCTGAACTGCCAGATAACCGGTAATCTGTTTTTCATTTTCATACAGGGGCGAGATCGTCAAATATACCCAATAGAAAGTACCATCTTTCTTTCTGTTGATCATCTCACCTTCCCAGATATTTCCGGATTCAATTGTTTGCCACATGTTGGCGTACAACTCTATTGGATGCTTCCCTGATTCCAGGATTCGTATGTTCTGGCCTAAAACTTGGTCATTTGAGTAACCTGTAGTTGTCTCAAATGCACTGCTTGCATAGTTTATAATTCCGTTTGTATCGGTGATGACAATGGCAATGGGACTATTGTCAATCGCTTTGTTTAGTTTAAAGATCTCCCTTTCATTCTCTTTGCTTTTCGTGATGTCTCTCACGAAGCGAATGGCCTTATTATCCATAAATGGGACAATCCTGACTTCAAATGTGGAGTAGGTCCCTTTGTAATCGGTGGAGAACTCGTGTGATACAGGCTCTCTCTCTTGCAGGCACCTCCTCAGGTAGGTAAGGTTCAACTCTGCAATCTCTTTTTGGAATATATCGCTTATTTTTTTACCCAAAAATTTTTCTTTAGGTGCAATGTACCCATCCGGACTGGTTGTATATGCCTCCAGAAAGGTGCCGTCTGCATCATGGATAAAAAGCTTGTCGGGGAGGGAATGCAAGATGGCATTTAGCTTTTCGTTCTGCAGCCTGATTTTCTCTTCCTGGATTTTCTTCTCATGAATATCGATGATTTCGAGCAGGACACACTCCTCGCCATAATACTCTATCAGCTCTCCCCACATCAATGCATGTCGTTTTTCACCGGACTTCAGGCATAAAACGGCCTCCATATCATAGACCCTGGAGTGTGCTCGTAATTTCTCAATAAATTCCTGACGATCATTTGAATCCGCCCAGATACCCATTGTAAGAGTGGTGTTTCCGATCAGCTCCTCTTGGGTATAACCAAGGAAATTGGTTACGGATGGATTGGTAAGAATAATTTCACCGTCTTTCAGACTGATGATTGCGATGGGAATGGGGCTGTCATGGAAGATAGTAGCGAAACGTTTCTCACTCTCAATCAGCTGCTTTTCTGTCTTCTTACGTGCGGTTATGTCGTTAAAAGCTACTATAACGCCATGATTGATAATCGGAAAGGGAGCTGCTACTACGTTTACCCATGTGACGCTTCGATCCGGTTTCAGGATACTCATCTCCATATTCTCTACCTTCTTACCCGCTTTGATGGCTCTGACACTGGCATACTCCTCTGTCGGCATGGGTGTTCCGTCGGATCGGATGATCTGCCAGTCCCTATCGTCAATACTCCGTTTTTTATGTTCCTCTTCGGTTATTCCCAGCAAATCTTCAGCTACGGAATTGGTTTCAATAATTTTGCCGTTGTTGTCTGATATCGATATCCCTATAGGGAGATTATCGAAGAGGGTTTTGTATTTGATCAGCGCTACCTCGATCTTTTCTTCATTCAGTTTTCTTGCGGTGATATCTTCGGTAATAATGATGATTCCGCCCACTTCCTTTTCGGCATTGTACCAGGGTCTCACTTCCCATTTCAGAAACAGCACAGATCCGTCCTGTCTCACGAACTTGTCATCATCATTCTTGTCAGACTCCCCGTTCAACGCTCTCCGGTGGATCTCCTTCCACTCATCTGAAATATCGGGAACGATGTCATAGTGCACGGCACCTATAATTTCTTTCAGTGAAACCTTGTTATCATCCAGCCACCTCCTGCTCGCTGCAATATATCTCATATCCCGGTCAAACATGGCAAGGGCGGCAGGAGCGTGTTGAACGAAGAGGCTCAGCTTCTCTTCACTCTCTATCAGCTTTTTCTCTGCCCTCTTTCTGGCAGTGATATCGTGCGGCATGGAGAGCTTGGCATTTCTGCCCTGATAGGTGAGGTAGTGCGATGTCACTTCCACATCAATGATTTCTCCGTTTTTTTTATAATGCCGCCTGTTTCCTGTATTGAGAATGTGAGGCAGTCCGGGTTTTTGAATCTCTTCCAGGAATTGCGGCAGATCCTCTTCATGGATGATCTCATCGATGGTCAGGTTATGGAACTCCGTGTGACTGTAACCGTATTGTGCCAGTGCAGCGTTGTTCACCTCCAGGAAACGCAAGCTCTCCGGGTCGAGAATCCACATGGGTTGTGGGTTTTCATGGAACAGTTGGAGCGTCTTTTGTTACTGCTGTAAAAATCATCAGTCCATTCTCTGTCAGCTGGTTAAGACAGTCCCGGATTAGTTTCCCTCTTTCGTTGCTGTCCAATAGGTAAATTAATCCGTAACAAAATATGCCATCATATAACTTATCATCAAAAGGCATTTCTGTTACTGAACCATGATAAATTGTCAAGTCATTTCCAAAATGATCTCTTGCCAGGTCAATCGCCGTTTGTGAAATTTCAATACCTGTTACAGTCATTCCATTGTCCATAAAAATTTGTGCATTCCGTCCATAACCAACTCCCGGAATAAGTACACTTTTTATTTTATGCTCCACAAAAAGATCCCTGGCCAAAACAGCAGATAGGGCAGGCTCTGATCCCCACATTTCATGCCTGGCCTTAAATGCTTCTTCCCAAAACTCAGTCATTATTGATTTGATTTATATCCATCGTCTTACTCTCTTTTTATACTCCAGATAATCCTTTCCAAATGTTTCAAGCATTAGTTGTTCTTCTCTTTTGATAAAAACCAATCTGACTATTGTCATAAAAACTAAGGGTAAAAACATGGCAAGAACGTTCGTTGAGAAGATTGAAAATCCAAATATCAATATGATCATACCCGTGTACATTGGATTCCTGGTTCTGGAAAAAACACCTTCAGTAATCATGCAATTTGATTTCTCAATTTCTAAAGTTGTCTGATGTTTTTTGAATAAGTCTCTCGCATGCCCCATTAAAATAAACCCTGAAAATGCAATCAATATACCTGACAGGTTGTATGGGAACCCTATCAGGTTAAATTGTGGTGCGTATAAATAAAGTATAATCATTATAAGAATACTATAAGCGATCAATGTAGGTGGTATATATAGTTTCTTCATGTTGAATGATTTATTTGATGATGAAGACATACTGAAGTAGACACCCATTTAATCATGAAATGTATATCCAATGCTTACACTCACCAAATGATCGAATCTTCCCGGTGCTGCAAAAAAATTGTATCCGGCTCTGAAAACGAAGCCCTCATCCTTTGGTTTGTATCTGTATCCTATAATCATTTCAGGGTAAGCAAAGGATTCTTCAATTCTTAACCCAACCCCTGTTTCCAGTTTATGGGTGCTTTTTCCGATCAACATATATCCTCTGATGGGAAACAGAAGTGAGTAGCGTCTAAAATGGCAACGTCACTTCCAAGTCTCATCTCTGTCTCTTAATGTTTTCATCTTTGTTTTGTTCGGTTAAATTTACCATATTCTGATTAAATGAAGGTAGACTACTTTCCAAAACTGAAAAGAATTCTATGTCGGCATTTTCAACCGCTGTTAATGCTTGTTGGAGAACTTTTGCACCATCGTTTGTCAATTTAACTACTTTGGCTCTTGTGTCGGTTTCGTGTTCTTGTCTGCTGATAAATTTCTTGTCTTGCAAAGTTCTTAACACTTTTGAAACCATCATTCTGTCGGCATTGCTTTGGATGGCAATGTCCACTTGCGTAACAGCATTATTCTTTTTTGAAAGCCAACCTAATGCAGCCAACAAAATAAACTGTGTCTGTGTCAGGTTTAAAGGGTCTAAAACCTTTTTTAGTTTACGTTGCCACAACATTGTTACTTGTCCGAGCAGATAGCCTGGGCTGTCATTGGGACTTTTAAAACTGCTATGCATCAAGTTGAATATTTATTTCGATTCTAAAAAAGTTAATTTGTAACCTTCAATGTCTTTAACGTGGAATGCTCTACCAAAAGGCGTTTCTATAATTGGTCCGGTAGTGGCAACTCCATTTGCAATGAATGTATCTTTCAATTGGTCCACATTTTCGTCCACGGTAAACCAAAGTGCTACACCAATACCTAACTCTTTTTCTTCAAGTGGTTCAAGAGGCGTGCGAATTGCAAAACTTGCTTGTCCTTGATTATATTTGAAAACACAGGCGTGTGGGCTAATACTGTCAATTCCAAATCCTAATTTGTTTGTGTAGAAGGCTTTCGATGCTTCTAAATCTTTTACTTGAAGAGATGCAAATGTTAATTGTATCATTTTATGCATGTTGAATTGTTGTCACAAATATAATATAAGTGACAACAATAAAAAAGTTTTTTTCGATTTTTTTTTAGTCAAAAAAATGATGATGTTTTTAGCCGGTGAGATCTTATGCCCTGGTTTTTCTATTTTTATGCCATCTATACTCTAAATCTGAAAGTGAGTCAATATTTTTTGTCTCAACCGATATTGCTATATTTGCAGCTGTTGATCCGGGCCAAAGCCTATGGGCCATTTGGGGTTTTGTAAAATACGGAGTCAGGTTCTTCACCATTGTGGGACCGAATGAAGAAAAGCTTGAGTTTTCAGAGAGATTAAAATCATAGCGCAAGGATGAAAAGCAAAAAAGATCTTGTGATTGTAGGAATTGGAGAACTTCTCTGGGATATGTTTCCTGATGAGAAAAAAGCGGGCGGTGCACCGGTGAACTTTGTTTATCACGCCACTACCCTGGGAGCCGAAGGTTATGCCATCAGCGCAGTAGGCAACGATCGCCCCGGTGTCGATATTATCAATCTGATGAACGAAAAAAAGATCAGGCATATCATTGCGAAAGTTGACCACCCTACCGGAACGGTGGTGGTACAGTTGAACCGGGGTATACCCACCTATACGATAACCAGGGATGTAGCATGGGATTTTATCCCACTTACCGATCAGATTGTTGAGGTAGCCCGTAATAGCGATGCTGTATGCTTCGGCACCTTGGCACAAAGAAGTGCTACATCTAGAGAAACTATCAGGAAGTTTTTGTCTTTGGTCCCTGAAGATTCATTCAGGATCCTCGACATCAATCTGAGGGCACCTTTTTACTCATATGAACTTATTGAAGAGTCAATACAGCTTTGCAATATCCTCAAGCTTAATGATGATGAACTTGCCATAGTGAAGGATATGTTCCACATTGATATAACCGATGACAGGGAAGCCTGCAGGTGGCTGATGGATACCTATCATCTGGAATACGTGATTCTCACTGCAGGTGCAGATTATAGTATGGTCTTTTCTCCCGGAAACATATCCTTTCTGGAGACCCCCCGGGTGGAAGTGGTAGATACAGTTGGTGCAGGTGATTCATTTACCGGTGCGTTTATTACCAGTCTGTTGAGTGGTGATACGCTTGAAGAGGCACATTCTACAGCAGTGGAAAGAGCGGCAGCTGTATGCACAGTTGCAGGCGCCTGGTTGGATGATTTGTAACCATTACTTCATGATAAATAAATAAATAATTAAAAAATGTTGGCTATCTTTGCGACTTATTTTATTATTGATGACCCAAACTAATAATGTTTATTGTAATGAAAAATCTTTTTGTTTCTCTATTTCTGCTCCTACTTACACTCTCAGTGGAGGCACAACCGGCACGGCAGGTTGTGCAGGTGATCGTAACACCTGATCATGCTGACTGGACCTATGAAAAAGGTCAACAACCCCGGTTTACAATTGCTGTATTAAGAAATTATGTGCCCCTGGAGGATGTGAAAGTACAGTATCGTATCGGTCCTGAAAAGATGGAGCCGTGGCAGGAAGGTTCAGTTACAATGAAGAACGGCAAGGCTGTTGTCAGGGCAGAACGTTCAATGGAAGCAGGATTCCTGAATTGTCATGCTTCGGTTGTTGTAGACGGCAAAACCTATTCATCGTATGCTACTGCCGGTTTTTCGCCGGAAACGATTCCGCCAACCACTACACTGCCTGTAGACTTCCTGCAATTCTGGGCTGATGCAAAAGATGAACTATCGAAAATACCTGTAAAACCAGTGATGACACTTTTGCCGGAACTTTGTACCGACAAGGTGGACGTTTATCATGTAAGCATTGATAACATCAAGGGGAAGATTTATGGTGTCCTGTGTAAGCCCAAAGCGGAGGGTAAGTACCCCGCTATTCTGAATGTGCCGGGTGCAGGTGTTCGTCCTTATAAAGGATACAAGCCGAATACAGACAAGGGTGTAGTTACATTTCAAATTGGTATTCATGGTATCCCGGTGAACCTTGATCCTGTTGTATACACCGACCTGAAAGATGGTGCCCTTGAAGGTTATCAGAAAGTCAACTTCGACGATAAGGACCAGAACTATTATAAACGGGTTTATCTTGGATGTGTGAGAGCTATCGATTTTATTGAATCACTGGACTGTTATGACGGAACTCTTGCCGTTACCGGAAACAGTCAGGGGGGAGCTCTTTCAATTGTTACAGCGGCTCTTGATGATCGGGTCGACTACCTTGCGGCAGTCTATCCAGCACTATGTGACCTGACAGGTTACCTGCACGGCCGTGCAGGTGGATGGCCCCATCTGTTTCTTGATGAGTTCACCAACAAGAGTGATAAAGTAGAGAACTCAAAATATTATGACGTTGTCAACTTTGCACGTTTTGTAACAGTGCCTGGGTGGTATACATGGGGATACAATGATAATATCTGTCCGCCCACCTCAATGTATGCTGCCTACAATGTCATTGAAGCGCCTAAAGAGCTGCATGTTTTCCAGGAAACCCAGCATTGGTTATTCCCTGAACAGGATCAATGGCGCAACGACTGGCTTTATCAACAACTGAAAAAATAAGAGACGCGAAATAATAATGAACTATTTTGTAAACAGATATCAGCTATGTATAAAAAAATAATGTTACTTGTATTGCTCTTCCCTGTATTGATCTCCTATGGACAGAGGAATGATGTGGAAGGAATGAAATATCTGGACGATCATCGCCGTCCTCTGTTCCGTGAAAACATACTTATTCCCGATGTGAACGGTTATAAGGTACTGAAATCCGATTTCCACACACATACTGTTTTTTCCGACGGACGGGTATGGCCAGCCATTCGGAACCAGGAAGTTTGGGAAGAGGGGCTGGATGCCTATGCCATTACTGATCATATTGAATATACCCCATTCAGCAAAGATGTAAGAGTGAATCACAACAGGGGATATGAGTTGGTGAAGAAGGACGCAGAAAAACAAAATCTTATCCTGGTAAAAGGCTCAGAGATCACGAGGCAGACACCTCCCGGCCACTTCAATGCACTTTTTATTGATGATGCTTCCGGTTTTATTGCCGACAGAGCTACAAACGAATATGACAGGGAAGCGATGATGAAGGCTGCAGAACAAAATGCCTTTATATTCTGGAACCACCCGGGATGGAAACCAAATATTGAAGGATCATATGAATGGCTTGATTTTATTGAAGACCTTTACGTTAGTAAAGCACTGCACGGTATTGAAGTGGTGAACGGGTTCGGTATTCATCTGAAAGCACTTGACTGGTGTATAGACAAAGGACTTACTGTTATGGGCTCTTCAGATATTCATAACCTGGTGGCACATGACTACGACCTGAATCAAAGACATGTGCGCCGCACCATGACCCTGGTGATGGCTACAGATCGCACACCCGAAGCGCTCCGTGAAGCATTGGATGCCGGCCGGACAGTTGCATGGGCCAGTAAGTATCTTTTGGGTAAAGAGGAACATGTGCGCTCACTGTTTGAAGCTTCAGTAATCCTGGCTCCTTCTCACTATACCGAAGTAAAAGCAAACGGACAAGCCACTCATTTTTATCAGATCAGCAACAATAGCGATCTCTATTTTGAGCTGGAGCTGAAAGATGGTAAGGGAACCAGACGCATCGTTCTGAATCCCAGATCCTCACAACAGATTTCTGCACCGGAGGAGACCACCTCTCTCACCTATGAAGTAGTAACAACTTACATCAGAAGTGACAGACATCTCTCAGTTGTTTTCACTTTATAATCGTATGTTTTTGCTCAGAAACTGATCTCCACATCAAGCTGCCGTCCCTCTTCGGCAGCTTTTTTGTCCAGTCCCGATCCTATTGCCAGGCCAATTGGAATGCCAATCGGCATTCCAATACCCATGAATGCCATATTTCCGAGGCTGAGACCGAAGACAACTCCAAGAGGTACTCCAAACGCAGCGATACCCAGGGCCAGCCAGATATTCCGATAGTGATTCTTCGGTACCAGCTTCAGCTCTTTCTCGATCAGTCTCAGTATATCAGATTGTGTCTTTCGGAGCTGTTTTTTCCATTGTTCTTCTGATTCCGTTGCCATGTCAATCAGGTCGATATTGGTGTTGATGGAGTGAACAACCTCATCGGGGAGATCTCTTTTTCTCAATTCCGATAATAACTTCTCAAATTGCACATAGATATCGGTTAACCGTTTATTACGGTCTAAACCGTCTCTCATTTTTAATACATTGATTTCCATTTTTTCGATGTGATTTATTGTAGTTATACCGTGATCTCTTCTTCTGGCAACAGTTTACGCCGGGAATCTTATTCGTTTCCCTCTTTGCCGATTCTCCCCAGGTGGGTGTTGCCGAAGCTGTCATCATATTTCAAACCATAGCCCAGCACCCGGTCGAGGGAGCTGTGCGCGAAGAGGATGATGGCTGCCAGCTGCCAGTAGACGCCACCCAGGGTGAGGCCGTAGAGGGCGACGACGACTGCCACGAAACGGTGGTGTATCAGGTTGTAGGTGATCGCCCCCACCTTTGGGTTGATGGCATAGCCGATCATCCCGATGTCGGGCGCGAACAGCAACAGGGGGAACCACCACCAGGCCAGCTCCAGCCGGGTGAACAGGAAGAGACTCAAAAGGAAGATACCCAGTTCTTCAATTTTTAACGATGTTTTCATTATAATACAATTATACAGATTGATTGATTGCTTCTTTTTTCGTTATGCTTCTCTTCACCCACAACAACACCATGGCGCTGATCAGTAACAACCCTGCAACGATCACGAACACCATCGGTCCCATTTTCTCATAGAGCGATTTTCCCGTGAACAACAGACTGCCGGCGACAGCCAGCACGGTGTAGTAAATTCCCTGGAAGA
>JADKLW010000689.1_pt1 | contig 11956 bp, 10 predicted proteins | sample 8641881 | NCBI WGS metagenome assembly JADKLW01 (sample SAMN16272185, study PRJNA661076) | feces metagenome | isolation source: fecal sample from diarrhoea affected cattle B | host: Bos taurus | place: South Africa: Lokaleng Village, Mahikeng | collected 2019-09
CCCGCTGATTGAGCTCGTCGAAATCTCCACAGAGAAACTCGCGGGGTTTCGACGAGCTCAACCAGCGGAGGTGCGCAGCTCGAGCAATTCGCGGGCGTGGGCCAGCCCGCTCTCCGAGTCGGGCAGTCCGGAAAGCAGCCTGGCCATCTCGGCGACGCGCTCGTCGCCGTCCGTCTCGGTGGGAAGGTCGAGCACCTCCTGGATGCGCCCCAGGGCACCGAGCGCCTGGTTCACCGAGGTGACGGCGCCGAAGAACGTTCCGACGGGGCCGACGAGGAAGAACAGGAACATGACGAACGTCACGAGCTGCGCGATGGAGATCGCACCGGATGCGACGCGGAATCCTCCGACGCCGAGCACGACCAGGGCCGGGAGCACGCCCGTCAGGTACGCCGACCCGTCGTCGAGCTGCGCCAGGTACGCCATCGCGGCGCCGGACGTCAGCATGCCCACGGGGATCACCCGGCGCGGTCCGAAGCGCGGGAGCAGCCGCGTGCCCGCGATCACCCCGGTGGTCATCGCCGAGAGCGTCATCGGCAGGAAGGCGAGCCCGGCCTGGATCGGGCCGAACCCCAGATTGCGCTGGAAGTAGTACGTCAGGAAGAGGAAGCTCGACAGCATCGCGACCGCGTTGAGGGCAAGCGCCAGCAACGCGCCTCCGCGGTTGCGGTCGGCCACGATCCCGAGCGGCAGCAGCGGCTGGGCGACGCGCCGCTGGATCGCGACGAAGACGCCGAGCAGCGCGCCGCCGCCGACCAGCGACGCGATCGTCGCGCGGTCGGCCCAGCCCTCGGCCTCGGCGAGCGCCAGGCCGAGCACGACCAGGAGCAGGCCGAGCGACGCCGTCGCCGCCCCCGGCAGGTCGATCCGGGGCCGGTGCGCGGACGTGCCGAGCGACCGCGGCAGCAGCGCGAACGCGCCCACCGCCACGGGCACCGCCACCGCCACGTTGATGTACAGGCACCAGCGCCACGAGATCAGCTCGGTCAGCACGCCGCCGAGCAGCAGCCCGACCATCGAGCCGACCCCCGAGACCGTGCCGAAGATCGCGAACGCCCGCGAGCGCTCGCGGGGCACGACGAACGTCAGCGAGAGGATCCCCAGGCTCGCCGGCGCCAGCAGCGCCGCGAACACCCCCTGCAGCGCCCGCGCCGCCACCAGCATCTCGACGCTGCGGGCCTGCCCGCCGATCGCCGAGACGACCGCGAAGCCGAGCAGGCCGACGATGAAGGTCCGCCGGCGACCGAACCGGTCGCCCAGGCGTCCGCCGAGCAGCAGCAGGCTGCCGAAGGCCAGGGCGTAGGCCGTGACGATCCACGCCCGCTGGGCCGTCGCGAAGCCGAGATCGAGCTGGGCGGACGGCATCGCGACGTGGAAGATCGTCCCGTCGAGGACGACCATCAGCTGCGAGGTCGCGAGCAGCGCCAGGATCCCCCAGCGGAAGCCCGACGGCGCGGGCGCCGGATCCGGCGCCGTCGGGCCCGTCGGCGAGCGCCGCCCGGCGCTCATCGCGGTCGACGACCGCTCAGGGCACGCGCTACCATGGCCGAATCGTACCTAATCGATCAACCGATTGTTTTAAGTCGGACGGCGACGCAGGCGCCGGGAGCCGTCCCTCTGCCGTGCCCACGGCCCCGTGGTTCGAGGACCTGCGACGCGGCCAGGTGCTCGACGACGCGCCCGCGGTCACGGTCACCGACGGGCTCGCCGCGACGCACCAGGCGATCGTCGGCGACCGACTGCGGCTCCCGCTCGACCACGAGCTGAGCCGCCGGGTGACCGGCGAGGAGCGGCCGCTGGCGCATCCGCAGCTCGTCTGCGACCTGGCGATCGGCCAGTCCACCCAGGTCACGCAACGCGTCGTCGCGAACCTCTTCTACCGCGGCCTCGCCCTGCACCGTCCGGTGCGGATCGGCGACACACTGCGGACGGTCACCACCGTCGAGGCGCTGAAGCAGAACACGCGGCGCGCGGGCCGCCCGCCGACCGGGCTGGCCGTCCTGCACATGCGCACCACCGATCAGCACGACCGTACCGTGCTGGACTTCCGTCGCTGCGCGATGCTGCCGCTGCGCGAGGACACCGCGCCGACGGGGCACGCCGACGACGTGCAGAAGGTGCCCGACGCCCTCGACGCCGACGTGCTGGCGCGGCTGACCGCCGGCTGGGACCTCGACGCGTTCCGGGCCGCGACGCCCCGGGGGCCGCACCTCGCGGACCTCGAGGTCGGCCAGCGGTGGACCCCGTCGTTCGGCGACGTCGTCACCAGCGCCCCGGAGCTGGCCCGCCTGACGCTGAACGTCGCCGGCGCCCACCACGACGCCGCGGCGGCCGGCGGGCGGCGGCTGGTCTACGGCGGGCACACGATCGGGATCGCCGCCGCCCAACTCCTCCGCGCGGTGCCGAACGTGGTGACGATCGCCGGGTGGGAGCGCTGCGACCACACCGGACCCGTCCACGAAGGCGACACGCTGCACGGTCAGATCGAGCTGACGGCGCTGGATCCGCTGGAGAACGGCGGCGGGCTCGCGCGATTCCGGCTCCTCCTGCGCAGCACCGACGACCAGGGGTCCCCGCCGACCGAGGTGCTCGACTGGCGCATGATCGGAGTCATGGCGTGAGCGCTGACGGCATCCTCCACGGCCTCCGCCTGATCGAAGGCTCCGCCTTCGTCGCCGCCCCTCTGGGCGGGATGACCCTCGCCCAGCTCGGCGCGGACGTGATCCGCTTCGACCAGATCGGCGGCGGCCTCGACCACGCCCGCTGGCCCCTGGCCGCCGACGGCCAGAGCCTGTTCTGGTCCGGCCTCAACAAGGGGAAACGCTCGATCCAGCTCGACCTGCGCAGGCCCGAAGGTCGCGAGATCGCCGAACGCCTCGTCGGCGCCCCGGGACCCGACGCCGGACTGTTCCTGACCAACTTCCCCGCCCGCGGATGGCTCGCCCACGACCGGCTGAAGCAGGCGCGCGAGGACCTGGTGATGGTCGCCCTGACCGGCAACCCCGACGGCACCAGCGAAGTCGACTACACCGTCAACCCCGCCACCGGCTTCCCCTGGGCCACCGGCCCGCGCAACATGTCCGAGCCACTCAACAGCGTGCTGCCCGCGTGGGACGTCGCGATGGGCACCCTCGCCGCGGTCGGGCTGCTGGCCGCCGAACGCCACCGCGCGCGGACCGGCGAAGGATCGCTGGTCCGGCTCGCGCTCTCCGACGTCGCCTTCGCGATGGTCGGCAACCTCGGACGGATCGCCGAAGCCCAGCTCGGCGGCCACGACACGCCCAAGGACGGCAACTACCTCTACGGCGCGTTCGGCCACGACTTCGAGACCAACGACGGCCGTCGCGTGATGGTCGTCGCGCTCACGCCCCGCCAGTGGCAGGCGCTACGCGACGTCACCGAGATCGGCGAGGCCTGCGCCAGCATCGAGCAGGTCACGGGCCACGACCTCTCCACCGAGACCGGCCGCTACGACGCGCGCGACCTGATCGCGGCGCTGCTGCGCCCCTGGTTCGCCGCCCGCGACCTGGCAACGATCCGAGCGATGTTCGACGGCACCAACGTCTCCTGGGGTCCCTACCAGACCTTCCGCCAGCTCGTCGACGACGACCCCCGCGCCTCGACCGCCAACCCGATGTTCCAGGAGATCGAGCAGCCCGGGGTCGGACGCTACCTCGCGCCCGCCTCGCCCCTGGACTTCGACGCCGCCCCGCGGGTCCCGGTCCGGCGAGCGCCCCTCCTCGGCGAGCACACCGAGGAGATCCTGGCCGAGGTCGCCGGCCTCACCCCGGCCGAGATCGGGCGGCTGCACGACCAGGGGATCGTGGCCGGCCCACGGCCCGGCGGCCGCTGACGAGCGGCCGCCGTCGACGGCGGCCGCTCACCACGCCTCGCGGTAGATCGCGACGACCTCGGCGTGGGTCGGGACGACCGGGTTCCGCGCGGGACTGCCCGAGTCGAGGGCGTCCTGCGCCATCTTCTCGACCGACGCCGCGAAGCGCGCCTCGTCGACCTGCTCGAGCTGCCCGAGCCGCGGCACCCCCAACCGCTCGTTCAGCCCCTCGAGCGCCGTCAGCAGCCGCGCGCCCGCCTGCTGGTCGTCGTGCTCGTCCCCGGCCGCCCCAAACGTCCGGGCGACCACCGCGTAGCGCTCCGGCGCTCCGGCCAGCGAGAACCGCGTGACCGCCGGCAGCAGGACGGCGTTCGACAGGCCGTGCGGGACGTGGAAGACCGCGCCGATCGGCCGGCTCATCCCGTGGACCAGGCCGACGCTGGCGTTGGAGAACGCCGCGCCGCCCTGCAGCGCGGCCAGCGCCATGCCGGCGCGCGCCTCCTGATCGTCGGGCGCGCTCCACGCCCGCTCGAGGAACCGGCCGACGAGGTCGATGCACGACAGCGCGAACGGATCGCTCAGCGGCGTCGCGACCCGCGACACGTACGCCTCGATCGCGTGGGTCAGCGTGTCGACCCCGACGTGCGCCGTGAGGTCGGGCGGCATCGACGCGCTGAGCTCGGGGTCGACCAGCGCCACGCTCGGGATCAGGTGACGGTCGAAGATCATCATCTTCGTCTGCGCCACCGTGTTGGTGATCACCGTGACCTGGGTCGCCTCGCTGCCGGTGCCGGCGGTCGTCGGGATCGCGATCAGCGGCGCGCCCGCGCGCGGGATCCGGTGGTAGCCCTGGTACTGGTCCAGCGGCTCGCCGTTGACGTGGAGCACCGCGATCATCTTGGCCGCGTCGATCGCGCTCCCCCCGCCCACGGCGACCACCAGATCCGCTTCGGCGGCCGCCATCGCCGCGACCCCGGCCCGGACGCTGACGTCGGTCGGGTCCGGCTCGACGTCGGCGAAGACGGTGACGGCGAGGCCCGCGGTCGTCAAGTGACCCTCGACGGTCGCGGCGAGGCCGTTGGCGACGAAGAACGGGTCGACGACGAGCAGCGCGCGTCGGCCGCCGAGTCGCCGGGCGTGCTCGCCGACCTGCGCGCTCGCGCCGGCGCCGACGACGATCGTGGGCGGAAGCATCAGGTGGATCGGGTCGGTCATCGCTGGGTCCCTCGGGGGTCGTGGCCGGGACGCGGGCATCCCGCGTCCGGACAAATTTTACTACCAAACACTCGTTGGAAGGTTAGGCTGCTCCTGGCAACCAACCGAGGAGAGAGACCATGGGCACGCACCCGATGGTGAACCACGTCGAGATGATCTACCAGCCGGGCCAGCGCGACGCTGCGCAGGCCCTCTTCGAGACGATGGGCTTCGCGACCTTCACGATCCCGGGCGGGCCGTGGCTCGGTGTCAACGTCGACCCGGAGAGCGCCCTGAACTCCGACAACGTGATGTACGCGAACGAGCCGACGCCGGCGCAACGGAACTTCGACGCCGCCTTCGACCGCGTGCTCGCCAGCGACAGCGAGCTGGCGGACACCCTGCGGCGCTACCAGGCGATTCGCCGCAAGCACCCGCAGTACGTGTTCCACTTCGGCGCCTCGGTGCCGACGGAGCAGGAGTGGGACGCGCGGGTCGCGGCGCTCCAGGAGGCCAACGACAGCCATCCGCTGCTGAAGGGCCGCCTCGACGTCAAGGTCTCCAAGCCCGGCGTCCCCGACGCCCTCGGCCCCCTGCACCAGGTGTTCCTCTACACCGACATCATCTCGACCGGCCCGGGGGCGATCTGCCCCGTGCTGTTCGACCTGCAGTGGATCCCGCCGCACCGGGTCGACGACACCTCGATCCAGTTCCCGGACATGAGCAAGATGGTCTGAGTCGCGGACGCGCCCGGCGTTTCGTCGCGAACGAGCCGGGCGCGCTGGCGACCTCGAACTTCGCCACATCGGCCCCGCCGTCTGGTACGTTCGGAGCATAAGCGGAGCGGATTCTCCGCTCCGCAGTTCCGGGCATCGCCGTCGACAAGGAGCCAACGCATGCGTTTCGGCATCGGATTCAACTTCTGCAACTACACCGACTGGGACCGCTTCCTGGCGCTCGAGCGCGGCGAGGAGGTGGGCCCGATGACGATCCCCGACGCGCAGGTGATGAGCGAGCAGATCGCCCTCGCCGACCTGGCCGAGCCGCTCGGCTTCGACACGCTCTGGGCCTTCGAGCAGCACGCCGCGCCGTTCCTGATGACGCCGGACCCGACCCAGTACCTCACGTACTTCGCCGGGCGGACCAAGAACATCGACTTCGGGTCGCAGATCACGGTCCTGCCGTGGCACAACCCGTTCCGGCTCGCCGAGCAGATCTCGATGCTCCAGCACTTCATGGGCCCCGACCGCAAGTACTACCTGGGCGTCGGACGCGGTCTGGCCAAGCGCAACTTCGAGGCGATGGGCGTCTCGATGGACGAGGCCCGCGAGCGCTTCAACGAAGTGCTCGACGTGCTCCAGCTCGCCTTCACCCAGGAGATCTTCTCCTACGAGGGCGAGTTCTACCGGTACGAGAACGTCTCGCTGCGTCCGCGTCCGCTCGACGCGAGCACCGTGCTGGACGCCTGGGGCTCGTGGACCAGCGAGGCCAGCCTCCGCAACATGGGCGCCCGCGGCCTGCACCCGCTGACCTCGTCCAACTCGACCGTCGAGTCGTACCTGAAGGACCTCGGGCTGCTCGACGAGGTCCGCGCCGAGCACGGCCACGGACCGGCCGAGAAGCCGATCCTGCAGATGCCGCTCTACTGCGCGGAATCCGAGCAGGAGGCGCTCGAGGGCGCCGAGCAGTACATGCGCGAGTGGGTCCAGTCGATCCTCAACATGTATGAGATCGGCACCGACCGCTTCGCGAACGCGAAGGGCTACGAGCAGTACCGGTCGGAGGGCTCGGACTTCGGCAGCGGCTCGTCGGAGTCCGCGGTCGACAAGCTGACCGCGAAGTTCCTCTCCGTCGGCGTGATCGGCACGCCCGAGCAGTGCGTCGAGAAGGTCATCTACCACCACGAGTCGATGGACCCGCAGGAGCTCGTCTTCGTCTCCGGAGCCGGCAGCATGAACGGCGCCGTCGCCGAGAAGAGCCTCCGCCTCTGCGCCGAGCAGGTCATGCCGCGCGTGTCGCACATCCGCACCGGCCGCCACGCCGACAAGGCCGCCGTCTGACCGTCGGGCATCCGGGCCGCGAGCGGCCCGGAACGACGACGGGCGCCGGACCAGGAGAAGCCCTGATCCGACGCCCGTCGGCACCCACGGCGAGTCGACGCTAGAAGGCGCGGACCCAGCCCTCTTCGGTGCCCTCGGTGACCGGCAGCAGCTTGCCGTCCTTCCACTGCGCGATCTGCGAGAACGGCTGCTTGACCTGCGGGTACTCCTTCGGCCCGGGGTTCAGGATCTCCCGGGAGTTGGGGACCGCCACGCCGTTGGCGGTGTTCATGAACTCGACCAGCGACGCCGAGTCGAACGTGTCGAACCCGATCTCCTTCGCCGCGGTGTAGAGGGTCATCATCTGCATGTAGGCGGTCTGCGGGTTGACGTCCCGCGCGTCGACGCCCGAGCCCTCCATCGCCTTCAGGTACGCGGCCACGCCCGGATCCTCGGTGTCGCCCCAGGCCTGGGTCTCGAGCGACGCGTACGCGCCCTCGATCGCCGCGCCGGCCGGCTTGAGCACCTGCTCGTACGCCATCGCGTTGGCCGAGATGCCGATCTTGTCGGCCGGGATGCCCGCCTGCCCGAAGAGCTTGTAGATCTGGACGGCCAGGGCTCCGCCGCCGACCGCGATCACGAAGTCCGGCTTGCCCTTCGCGGCCTTGCTGACGTGCGGCAGCAGGTCGGCGCCGGTGATCGGGTAGTACGTGTACGTCGCGGACTTGCCGCACTCCTTCAGCGTCTCGCCGATCGCCTTCGGCACGCTGGTGTGGGAGATCGGGATGTCCTGGGTGAAGACCGCGACCTTCTGCACGTCGTCACGCGTGCAGAGCCACCGCGACATCGCCCGCTGGCCGCCCGTGTTGCCCTGCGTCATCCCGAAGCTCATCGGGTTGGTGTAGTCCTCTTCGACGTTGATGCAGTTGAAGCTCGGGATCTTCGCCTTGGCGAGGGTCGGCAGGCCGGAGCTCGCCCACGTCGGCTCGCAGCCGATCGAGGCCACCGGCTTCTTGTCGACGATCTTGCGCGCGCAGGCGACGGCGGTCGCCGGCTGGTACGCCGTGTTGCAGCTCTCGACGACGACCTCCCGGCCGCCGAATCCGCCCTGCGCGTTGATCTGCTTCGCCGCCGCGGCCGAGCCGGCCTCGTAGGGGGTGAGCAGGTCGACCGCCTGGATCTTCAGCGCGTTCAGCGCGACGACGAGCGGCTCCTTGCTCTTGTCGATCCCCCCGCCTGATTCGCCGTTGGCGGCGGTGCTCGTGGCGGCGCCGCTGTTGCTGCTCGTGTCCTCCGCGTCGTCCCCGCAGGCCGCCAGCACCGACACGGATGCGCATGCGGCCACTAGGGCCGCAACCAACTGATTCCTTCGCATTGCCCTGCTCCCCTCTCGGCGCGGGACGGACGTCTCGCGCCATTGATGACTCTCCGGTCATCCTACCAGACACTTGTTTGATTTTTGCGGTATCGCGCCCCGAGTTCCCCACGCGGCACCCGCTGCCGCGTGGGGAGACCATCCATTTCGCCGGTGCTCGGCGGCGGGTCAGAACGCCATGACCCAGCCGTCCTCGGTGCCCTCGCGCACGATGTTGAGCTTGCCGTCCTTCCACTGGACGATCTGCGCGTACGGCTGCTTGACCTGCGGCGCGCCCTTCGGCCCGGGGTTCCGGATCCCCGGCGTCAGCGGCACCGCGACGTCGTTGGCCGTGCTCATGAACTCGGTCAGCGACGCGGAGTCGAACTTGTCGAAGCCGACCTCCTTCGCGGCGGTGTAGAGGGTCATCATCTGCATGTAGGCGGTCTGCGGGTTCGCGTCCCGCGCGTCCACGCTCGAGCCCTCCATCGCCTCCATGTACTCGGCGACGTCCGGGTCGCTCGTCTCGCCCCAGCTCATCACCTCGACCACGCCGTAGGCGCCGTCCAGCGCGGCGCCACCCGGCTTGAACACCGACTCGTAGGCGACGGCGTTGCCCGACGCGAAGACCCGGTCCGCCGGGATCCCCGCCTGCCCGAGGGCCTTGTAGATCTGGACCGCGAGCGGACCGCCGCCGAGGGTGATCACGAAGTCGGGATCGCCCTTGACCGCCTTGGCAGCCGCGGGCGCCAGATCGCCGCCGGTGATCGGGTAGTACGTGTACGTCACCGACTTGCCGCACTCCTTCAGCGGCGGACCGATCGACGCCGGAGCGGCCTCGTGCTGGAACGGGATGTCCTGCGTGAAGACCGCGACCTTCTTGACGTCGTCGCGGGTACACAGGTACCGCGCCACGGCCCGCTGGTCGCCGGCCTGGCCCTGGGTCATCCCGAAGTTCATCGGGTTCTCGTAGTCCTCCGGGACGTTGATGCAGTTGAAGCTCGGCACCTTCGCCTTCGCGTAGATCGGCAGGCCCGCGTTCGGCCAGGTCGGCTCGCAGCCGATCGTGGCGACCGGCTTCTTCGCGAGCGTCTTCCGCGCGCAGGTCACGGTCGTGGCGGGCTGATAGCCCGTGTTGCAGCTCTCGACCACGACCTTGCGTCCGCCGAAACCGCCCGCGGCGTTGATCTTGTTGGCCGCCGCCTCCGCCCCCGCCTCGTAGGGGGTCAGCAGATCGACCGCCTGCACCTTGAGCGCGTTGAGCGCCACGACGATCGGTTCCTTGCTGTCGTCGATCGCGCCGCCTGATTCGCCCTGCGATCCGGTGGCGGTGGTCGTGGCTGCGGCCCCGCCAGCGGCCTCTTCCGTGTCGTCGTCCCCGCACGCCGTCAGCACCGACACCGACGTCAGCGCCGCGACGAGCGCGGCAATCACCTGAGTCCTGCGCATGCTCTCTCCCTCGCTCGATTTCCGGCACCCGGGCGGTTGGCCCAGTGCCGCGTGCATCCTACACTTAACAACCAGACATCGGTTTGATTTTTGCGTCCGCGCGCGGCGGCCGAGCAGACCGCCGCGCCGGTAGGAGCGACCGCCTAGAAGCCGAGCACCCAGCCGTCCTCCGTGCCCTCCGTGATCACGTTCAGCTTGCCGTCCTTCCACTGCACGATCTGCGCGTACGGCTGCTTGACCTGCGGCGCGATCTCCGGTCCCGGGTTGACGATGCTCCGGGTGCCCGGGATCGGCACGTCGTTCGCCGTGTTGAGGAACTCGACCAGCGACGCCGGGTCGAGCTCGTCGAACCCGATCTCCTGAGCCGCCGCGTAGATCGCCATCATGTTCATGTAGGCCGTCTGCGGATTCGAGTCCTTCGGGTCGACGCCCGAGCCCTCCATCGCCTTCAGGTATGCGGCCACGCCGGGGTCCTCCGTGTTACTCCAGCTGTTGACCTCAATCGCGCCGAACGCGCCCTCCATCGCCGCGCCGGCCGGCGCGAGCACCTGCTCGTACGCCATCGCGTTGCCCGGACCGAAGACCCGGTCGGCCGGAATCCCAGCCTGCCCGAAGAGCTTGAACAGCTGCACGGCGATCGCCCCGCCACCCCACGCGATCACGAAGTCCGGCTTGCCCTTTGCCGCCTTCGTCACATGCGGCAGCAGGTCACCGCCCGTGATCGGGTAGTAGGTGAAGCTCACCGACTTGCCACACTCCTCCAGCACCGGCGTGATTGCCCGCGGGGCCTCCTTGTGCTGGAACGGCACGTCTTGCGTGAAGACCGCGACATTCTCGACGTCATCGCGCGTGCACAGGTAACGGGCCATCGCCCGCTGGCCGCCCAGCGTCCCCTGCGTCAGCGCGAAGTGCCACGGGTTGGTGTACTCCTCGTCACTGTTGGGGCAGTTGATCGTCGGCACCTTCGCCTTCGCGAAGACCGGCAGGCCCGATGTCGCCCAGGTCGGCTCGCAGCCGATCGATACCAGCGGCTTCTTCGCGAGCGTCCTGCGCGCGCAGGCTACGGCGGTCGCCGCCTGATAGGCCGTGTTGCAGCTTTCGACGATGACCTCGCGGCCGCCGAAGCCGCCCTCGGCGTTGATCTGCTTCGCCGCCGCGGCGGCTCCCGCCTCGTAGGGCGTGAGCAGGTCAACGGCCTGCATCTTCAGCGCGTTGAGCGCGATCACGACCGGCTCCTTGCTGTCGTCGATCTTGCCCCCGGCCGCATCGCTGGTGGTCACCGAGACTCCGGCTGCGTCGGTCCCGGCCGGCTCGTCGTCCGCGTCGCCGCAGGCCGCCAGGACCGAGACCGACGCGCACCCCGCGACCAGCACCGCGAGCGCCCGCTGCCTACGCATCCGCGTCCTCCGACTCGCGCATCGCCTCGACGATCGCCGCCGTGTCGGTGTAGTACGCCTCGAGCTCCTTGATCCGTCCGTCGCGGACGGTCACGACCTCGACCATCTTCGTCGGCGCCGAGCGCCCGGTCGCCTTCGAGACGAACACGAACTCGAGCAGGATGAAGACCTTGTCGCCGGGACCGTCGAAGCACTCGAACGTGACGTCGCCGTCGAGCCCCAGGTGCTCGTGGAGCAGTTCGCCCATCCGCATGAAGCCCTCGAAGCCGACGTGGACGCCACCGTGCGGCAGCGACGGGGCGGGCCGGAAGACCACTTCGGGGTCCAGCAGCTCGCGGATCTTCGCGAACGTGTCGCGCGCGTCACCGCCGTCGTCGTCCTTGACTCCGGGGATCATGGCCTCCTCGAAGGCCCTCACCACTTCGACGTTTGCCTGTGTCATCTGTCTCTCCTCGTCATGTCTCTCCCTGGGAACCCGAAACGGGTCCGAAGTACGTAGATGCCGACCCGGGCCTACCGAGCGAACCCCGCCGTCGACCCGAGGTCGATCGGGAACGCCACCCCGGTGACCAGCGAAGCCCGCGGGGAGGCGAGCCAGACGACCGTTTCGGCGACCTCCTCCGGCTCGCTGAGGCGCTTGATCGCGTTGGTGCCGAGGAGCACCACGCGGTGCTCTACGGCACCAACGCGA
>JADKLW010000690.1_pt1 | contig 11954 bp, 12 predicted proteins | sample 8641881 | NCBI WGS metagenome assembly JADKLW01 (sample SAMN16272185, study PRJNA661076) | feces metagenome | isolation source: fecal sample from diarrhoea affected cattle B | host: Bos taurus | place: South Africa: Lokaleng Village, Mahikeng | collected 2019-09
TTTATCGTGATTTCCGAGCCGTGAAATGTTCCATTTCACTCGAAATCACTCTAGCCCGGCTATTAAGCCTTACTGGCCGGGCATTTCCATGCCGCCTGGCATTTGTTGCTGCATCTGCTGTTGCAGAGCCTGCATCTGTTCTGCCGAGATAAAGTCGATCAGCGTCACGTCGAAAATCAGGATGGAATTGGCGGGCAGGGTAGGGCTAGGCGATTGTTCGCCATAGCCGAGTTCAGAAGGAATCCAGATGCGGTATTCGCCGCCTTTTTGCATAAGCTGAAGCGCTTCCGAAAAACCGGGAACCACAGCGCCAACCGGCATAGGTGTTTGCTCGTTCGCGTCAAACACCGTGCCATCACGCAGCGAACCTTCATATTTCACCAGCGCGGTATCGGTGGCAATCGGGGACGGGCCTTCGCCGGGTTTCAGCACTTTATATTGCAGGCCGGAATCGGTCGTAATCACGCCCTCTTCATCCGCATTGTTCGCCAGGAACTGCTCGTTAGTCGCGCCAGTTGCCACGGCTTCCTGGGTGCCGATAAAGGCAAGCCCGGCAGCAACCAGCACCACCACTATGATCCCAAGCCATAATTTGATCATCGATCCTTTTTTGATCGGCTGGATGGGAACAGTGGTTACGGACATATCGGACTACCTATATAGTGTAGCCTGAAACGCATTGTTCAGGCCAATATCGAAAAGGAACGCGGCTTAAATCAGGCCGTCGCGTTCCATCCGCTTGCGTTCCATTTTACGGGCACGACGAACAGCAGCAGCTTTTTCGCGCGCACGCTTTTCAGAAGGCTTTTCATAATGACGGCGCAATTTCATTTCGCGATAAACACCCTCACGCTGCAATTTCTTTTTGAGCGCCCGAAGGGCTTGATCGACATTATTATCGCGAACCATGATTTGCATAAGACTAAGTAACTCCGTTCAATATCGTTTATAACCTACATAATTAAACCGGTAAGATACAACCGGCCATAATCATTTAAGCCATAAAAAAGGGTTTGCAGGTGATTCGTTCAGCTACAATTGCAGCGCGCTTAACAGGCTAATCCACCGCTTTCAAGCATTTCCGACTCATTATTATGGCATGTTTGCCACAGCTTTGGCGCATAATACATGCGTTTGCGGGGCGGATTTCAACTCTCACAAAGGCTTTTGATAATCGCCAATTGCTGTGCCATGTTGGTTTCAAAGTGAAATACAGCACGAATCAGGAGACGGAAAATGGCAACGGCAATCAACATCCAGTCAAATTGTAGCGAAGAGGAATGGAAAGCGCGCCAGCGGCTTGCCGCCTGCTACCGGATATTTGCTTATCTTGGCTGGGACGAGATGATTTTCAATCATGTGACATTGAAAGTGCCGGGCGAGGATGATGCGTTTCTGATAAATCCATACGGCCTGCATTTCAGCGAGGTAACGGCTTCGTCTCTGGTGAAGATCGATATTGACGGCAACACGCTGGATGGCTCGACCTATCCGGTTAACAAGGCCGGTTTTACGCAGCACAGCCTGTTCCACCGCGAACTGCCCGATGTCCATGCGATCATCCACACGCATACCACTGCCACCATGGCTGTCGCGTCACTGGAAGGCGGATTGCAGCCGGTGAATTTCTATGCCGCAGGCGTTGTGCCGCGCCTGGCCTATCACAAGTTTGAAGGCATCACGGTCCATGCCGAAGAAGGGCCGCGCTTCCTGGCGAGCCTGGGCAAGAAGCGGATGATGCTGCTGGAAAATCATGGTCCGGTAGTGATGGGCCGGACATTGGAACAAGCATTCCTCAACCACTGGGTCTTGCAGCGCGCCTGCGAAATCCAGATGCAGACGCTGTCCATGGGCAAGCCGATTATGATCGGTGAGGATGTGATGAAAAAACATCTGGCCAACCTGTCGCAAGCAGCGATTGACCCCGCCAAACAGGGCGTGCCCGAATTTGACGCGATGGTGCGTCTGATCGACCGCGAAGACCAAAGCTGGCGAGAATAGAACATACTTCCCCTCTCTTGAAAGGGAGGGGGATAAAAGCACTCTATATTTGGTTGGCGAACATGCTTAGACAGGCATAACCGCAACCGATAATGGTATTTCCTGCATGACCAAGTTCACCGTCAATAACCGGCCTGTGCAATATCGAATGGACCCGGATACGCCGCTGCTTTGGGCGCTGCGTGATGCGTCTAACCTGACGGGGACCAAATATGGCTGCGGCACCGGCGATTGCGGAGCCTGTATGGTGGAAGTTGACGGAGAGGCAATCCGGAGCTGCCTTGTCACGATCGGGGAGATGGAAGGCCGCTTTGTCACGACCATCGAAGCTTTGTCCCGCGACCGTAGCCATCCGGTGCAACAGGCCTGGGCTGCGGAAAATGTGCCGCAATGCGGGTTTTGCCAGTCGGGCATGATCATGGCGGCGTCAGTATTGTTAAAGAAAAACACCAATCCGTCGAATGATGACATTGAGGCTGCGATCCTCAATATCTGCCGCTGCGGAACCTATCCCCGGATCAGGGAAGCCATACAACGCGCAGCGCGGGTTGTCCGCGGCGAAGACCTGCTCAGCGCCGCTCCGCCGCCGGGTATTGATCCGGCAGACGCGACAAAGACTGTTCCGGCCCTGACGCCAAAGGAATAGGGCCAGCTAAGTCTTCATCGCCTAAACTTTCCTTTGAAACAGGGCGAAATCTGGTGTTTATGAAGTTCAAATCCCAATTTTACGGAGTCCGATATGAAAGCGACCATCTGGCATAACCCAAATTGCGGAACGTCCCGCAAAACGCTTGCCCTGCTTGAAGAAGCGCCGGGCGTTGATGTGACGGTGGTTGAATATCTGAAAAACCCGCCGAGCCGCGACAAGTTGGAGCAGCTTTACCGCGATGCGGGTATCACGCCGCGCGAGGGGCTGCGGACACGCGGTTCGCCTGCCGAAGAACTGGGGTTGACCGATGAGAGCGCTACGGCTGACCAGATACTCGATGCCATGGCGGCAGACCCTATATTGATCGAGCGGCCATTGGTTGAAACAGATAAAGGCGTGCGGCTCTGCCGTCCGCAGGAAAAAGTGCAGGAAATTCTCTGATAGTTTGAGACAGGGTCTAGGCGGCTCTGCCGCCGACCCGTTCCTTGGTCGCGGTTCCGGTCTGGCTTGCATCGTGATTCTGGAACAGCGCCAGCGCATTTTCCGGTGACATGGGGCGGCCAAAATAATAGCCTTGGATATTGCTGCAACCCAGTTTGCGGATCATCTTGACCTCGTCTTCCGTCTCTGCGCCCTCGGCGGTTGTGGACATGCCAAGGCTGTCCGCCATGGCGACAACGGCGCGGATGATGGCAAGACTTTCCGGTGCATTTTTCGCTGCGCCCTGCACAAAGCTACGATCCACTTTGATGGTCGAAAAGCGCGTCCTGCGTAAATAGCCCAGCGACGAGTAGCCGGTGCCGAAATCATCCAGCGACAGGTTGATGCCCAGCGCGATAATCTGGTCAAGCACCTGCGCCGCGCCTGTGCCTTCACGCATGAAGATGCTTTCCGTTACCTCTATCTCCAGCCGCCGTGCCGGCAAACGGCTTTCCTGTAGCGCGGAGATGACCATATCGAGGAAATCGGGATCGGTAAGCTGGTCTGCTGACACATTGACGGCGACCTTCATCGTCGATGGCCATTTCATCGCCTCTTTACAGGCCGTTCGCAACACCCACTCGCCAATCGGGCCGATCAGGCGGGCATCCTCGGCCAGAGGCACAAATTTTGCTGGTGATACGACGCCAATTTGCGGATTGGTCCAGCGCAACAGGGCTTCAAAGCCCAGAACGCTGCCAGTGTCCGCGCTAACCACGGGCTGATAATTGAGGGTGAACTCATTCTTGTCCAGAGCCTTACGCAGGGCGATTTCCATGACACGGCGTTCCTCGGCATGGACGTGGAGCTTGGGCTCATATTGATTATGCGCGCCGCCACCCTGATCCTTGGACCGGTAAAGTGCCAAGTCGGCGCTGCGCATCAGCATTTCGACCGTGCGGCCGTCACGCGGTCCGATCGCGGTGCCGACACTGGCCCCGATATAAAGCGTATGCTGATCGACTTCGTAAGGCCGCGCGAGGGTTTCGATAATTTTCTTGCCCAGCGCTTCCATATATTGGGGATTGCTGGCGTCTTTGATGACAATGGCAAACTCGTCGCCGCCCAGCCGTCCGCAAAGTTCGTTATCGGTCATGATAGAGCGCAGCCGGTCAGCCACGCGGGCGAGCAGGCGATCACCGACCGGATGGCCCAATGTATCGTTCACCGCCTTGAACCGGTCGAGGTCGATCATCATGAAACCGCAGCGGCTGTTCCACTTGTCGGAATCCAGTTGCGCCTGGCCAAGAGCTTCGGTCAGGTGCAATCGGTTGGGTAGGCTGGTCAGCGTATCAAAGCGCGCCATGTGAGAGATTTTGTCAGCAGATTCGCGCTGGATAGTGACATCGGATCCAACGCCGCGAAAGCCATGGAAAATGCCGTTATCATCTATTTTGGGAGAAGCGGAAAGCTCCCACCAGTGGTTCTGGTCGTTGATCAGGACGGGAACCACCATGTTGCTGAAACTGTCGCGGCGCTTCAGCTTTTCCGCAAGTTTGTGCAGGGCGGGCGGGAAGTCCCCCGAATCCCATGACTGTCCGGCAACCAGTTGCAGGAAGGGCTTGCCCTCAATTTCTTCCGGTGTCTTTCCCACAGCATGGGCAAAGCGAGGAGAGACATGGGTCAACAGTCTGGACGTGTCTGTCTGCCATAGCCAGTCGGCGCCGGTATCTTCAAACTCGCGCAGCAAAAGGCTCACCACCTCTTTCTTCTCGTTCAAATTCGCTTCGGCAATTTTGCGGTTTATGAACGAACGCCCATTCGTCAAACAGGAAGCGATGAGCAGAAAGGCGAGGGAAATGGCTGCCCACGCCATTTTATATTCGCCAAAAGCATACCATGCATAGGTCGCGGTAAGTCCGGTAATGGCAATGAATGTAATGCTGGCAAGCGGAACAGCGGATAGCAATATCGCGGCCCCGACCATCAGGCATAATACCAGCGACCATATACTGACCATAGTGATCAGTCCGCCGGACGGTCCTAGAAACAATATCGCCACGGACCACAGCAATCCTGCTGATATCGAAGGCACAAGAACCTGGAAATTATCTTTGCGAGAGAGGGTCTTGCGTTCCCAAAGCGCATCTTTGCGGGCTTTGAAATAGAAAAAGATATAGGAGGCCCATAGTGCGAGCGCCCAGGCGCCCAGCAGCCATCCGTTGACCAGGCTGACAGAGGACTGGACCGCAATGAGGACGCAGATACTGGCCCCGAACATCCGGAAGAAACCGTGCTCATATACGCCTTCATACTGAAACACGCGAATGCGGCCCCAGTCGATGCCTTCGGGATCACCTATCCCCAAGAGGACTCTTAAAGGGATTTCTTGCGGTAATCCGGACGATGATGACAGTTTTTCTTCCACGTCCCCCTACCTACGGGGGAAGTGTTAGCGAATGGTAATCATTCGTACATATTTGTAACTTGCGGTAAAGACGTTCTAAGCGTTGACCGGTCCGTTTTTACGCAGCCACATCATAAGGACGAATATCGCCCGAAAGATAGAGGTTGCGCGCCTTTGCCCGGCTTAGCTTACCGGAGCTGGTGCGCGGCAATGTCCGCGGCGGAACCAGTTCGATAACGCAGTTCATGCCGGTAATCGCACGGACCTTTTCACGGATCTCGTCACGCAGTCGCAGCCGTTCAATCTCATCGGATGTCCGGCACTGGACCAGCACCGCTGGTGTTTCGTCGCCGCCCGGCGTTGTGATCGAGAACGCGGCAATATCGCCGGCCTTGAATCCGGGCAATTGCTCGACAGCCCATTCAATATCCTGCGGCCAGTGGTTCTTGCCGTTGATGATGATCATATCCTTGGCACGGCCAACGATATAAAGATAACCGCCAGACAAATAGCCCATGTCGCCGGTATCGAGCCAGCCGTCCACCAGACATTCGTCGGTGGCTTCCTGATCCCGGTAATAGCCTTCCATGACGGACGGGCTTTTCATCCAGACTTTGCCAACGGCTTTTTCCGGCAACTTGCTGCCATTTTCTTCGCGGATTTCCAGAAGGGTGTCACGCACAGGCTTGCCGCAATTCACAATCGCGCGATAGCGTTTGGGACGGCTGCCATCGGCTTGTTTCTCACCAGCGAGTTCGGTTTCCTCGACCAGTTCGACTTCCATGCCTTCACCCGGAGGCATGATGGTCACCGCCAAGGTTGCTTCGGCAAGGCCATAGCTGGGCAGAAATGCCTTGGCATCGAATTTTGCGGCGGCAAAAGCATCGGTAAAGCGTTGCATGACATCGGGACGGATCATATCCGCGCCATTTCCGGCAATACGCCAGCGCGACAGGTCAAACCGTTCCGCGACATTGCTCTGGCTACCGATACGGCGGGCGCAAATCTCGTAACCAAAGGTCGGAGAGAAGCTGCACGATGTGCCGGGGTTGCGGGAAATCAGGTCGAGCCAGGACAAGGGACGACGAGCAAAATCGGCGGTTTTCAGATAATCGGTCGATACCTGGTTACAGACCATCGAAATGAAACAGCCAACCAGCCCCATGTCATGATAAAAGGGCAGCCATGAAATACAGCGGTCGCCCTGATTGACGTTCATGCCATGGGAATGTGATCCCACATTATGGAGGAGTGCCTTGTGCGACACGGCAACGCCATGCGGGAAGCGGGTCGAACCGCTGGAATATTGCAAATAGGCAATGTCGCTGCTTTTGGCTTGCGGCAATTCACAATCGGGAACTTCGCGCTCGGCAAATTTATCCCAGCCGAATACCGGAACCTTGCGCGCCTCTCCGGCAGCAGCGGCCAGGTCTTCAATCTCGTCGGGATAGAGCATGATGGCGGGATCACAGCTTCCAAGCTGAACCCCGATCTGCTCGATATAGCTTTCCTTGCCGCCAAATGATGTGGGCAGTGGCAGCGGCACCGGCCATGCACCGGCATAGATCACGCCAAAGAACAGCGCACAAAATTGCGGCTCTGTATCGGCGATAAGGGCGACGCGGTCGCCCGGCTTTATACCAAAACCAATCAGGCGGCGCGCGGCATCCAGCGCGTCTGCCTGTAGCTCTTTAAATGGATAAACGCGCACCAGCGAAGCACGGGCATCGTAAAAGTTAAAGCCTCTATTACCCTGTGCGGCGTAATCAAGCGCCTCGCCAACAGTATCAAAATCAGCGAAACGACGTGGAAGGTCGTCTGCGGTTGGGGTCGGTGTCAGCTTCGTCATACAAAATCCATTTTCCAGAAGGTCCAGCCTTCCTACAAATTTTCATTTCCCAAGATAATCAGCCGGAAACTACCCAGATTTTACAGATAAATCGCGACCATTATCAAGAACAAGCCCTATTGGTCCCAAGTGACGTTTAAATTTCGGCTCGACTGTGGCACAAAAAGGGCACTGGTTCTTTATGAGAGATGAAGCGTTGAAAAATAGCGGTAAACCGTTGGATCAAAATGGGTTGCAGGAACTCGCTTTACGCTATGTCAGCCGATATGCAACAACGCGGCACAAATTAAAGTCCTATCTTTTCCGCAAATTACGCGAGCGCAGCTGGTCCGAAGAAGGGCCCGATGCACAGGATCAATCCGTCGATCAGATAGTGGACGCGCTTGTCGAACGCTTTGTCGAACTGGGTTATATTGACGATGCCCTGTTTGCAAAAAACCAGGCAAACGCCCTGATCAATCGCGGCTATGGCAAAAGACGGGTGGCCCAGGCGCTTTATCAGGCAGGAATAAAAGAGGGGGACGACCATCAGGCGCTGGACCTTAGCGATGCGAAGCGATGGGATGCGGCGCGAACCTATGCGCGCAAGAAATCCATCGGTCCCTTTGCTTCTCAGCCCGCCGATCAGGACAAATGCCGCAAACAATTACAGGCTTTTTTAAGGGCTGGGCACGCCTTTGATATAGCTTCCCGCTTTGTTTTTGCGAAACCGGGCGAAGAAGTTGAAGAAGAAATTTAGAACAACAAGATCTGCGCAAATAGCCGGTAACAACAAGAATCGCCAGTTACCAATAAATCTGCTATAGTATTTTTGTCCGATTCTTTTGGCTAAGCCATTCCAAAGTTTAGACCAAAAACAGGAGAGTGTGTTCGGAGATTTGATGTGGCAAGCGTGTATGAAGAACCCGTATTAACCCCCGTTTTAACAGAGGGTGCTCCGGCGAACGACTATGACGGTTGTCCCAGCGATGATTCCCCGAACAGCAGTAAATCAGAAAAGCACCAGGGCGCACGCGTTTTACAAGCCACAGGCCATGTAAAATGGTTCGATTCGCATCGTGGCTTCGGATTTATCATTCCGGACACGGACCATGACCATGATGATCATGATATATTGGTCCACTGGACAGTGCTGGAGCCGCTTAATCGCCGGGACTTGCCGGAAATGGCGCGGGTAACGTGCGAATATGTGGATGCGGCCAAAGGCTTGCAGGCAACCAGAATCCTGGAAATCGATGAATCTCTCTGCGCTAAACCTATCCCCCGGCCTGCGGTTGAAGCGAAGCATCCACCCATGCAGGTAGTGGACGACGATTCTGCCTTTGTCGAAGCAGAGGTGAAATGGTTTAACCGGACCAAAGGCTATGGGTTCCTGGTCGTTGATGGCGTTGATGGCGATATTTTTGTGCACATGGAAACGCTTCGCAATGCCGGTATTGCTGAAATTATGCCCGGCGAAAATATGCTCGCGCGGATTGATACTGGTGATCGCGGTTATATGGCGGTACAGGTTTGCACCTCGCAACTTTCCAGATAACGGACTGAATTCATGACCGGATTTTCCAGACAGGCGTTACTGCCAGTGTTGTTCCTTTCTTGCATCGGTATAACAGGCTGCAATGCGCAGGCCGGTGATACCGCAAACCAGCAGCCGCAAGTGGCTGAGGCCAGCAACATATCGGAGGCTGGTTTGAAACTGATCCCGCTCAGCATTTCTTCCGCCGATTCTTCCACCGCAAAGCAGCATGATTTCACGGTGGAAGTCGCCGGGACCAGAGAGGAACAGGCGCAAGGTCTGATGTTCCGCAAGGAACTGGCACCCGACAAGGGGATGTTATTTCCTTTTGCCGAGAGCCGGAGGGCCAATTTCTGGATGAAGAATACGATCATTCCCCTCGACATCATCTTCATCCGCGCTGACGGCTCGATCGAATCCATTGCCGCCAACACGACACCCTATTCTCTGGACGGGGTTGAATCCGGCGAACCGGTTACGGCAGTGCTGGAATTGGCAGGTGGACGAGCGGCTGAACTGGGAATCGAGCCGGGCGACATCGTGAAGTGGTCGCAATAAAAGCGCATAAGGGCGCTTGGCGGTGTTTCCGGAGCATTTTTTAATTGCGAACCCCCCTCTCGTAGGGCTAAGCGGTCGGGCATGGGAATATTAGGCAAAATTTTCACATGGTGGGATGGTGCGACCATCGGAACCCATTTGTTCAGCGCGCGCAAAGGCAAGTCCGTTGGCGAGGATATTTTTGGCAATAAATATTATGCCTCGAAAAATCCTGCCAAAGAGGGCGACAAGCGCTGGGTCATTTATTCCGGCTCCAATGACGCAAGCCGCGTGCCGCCGGAATGGCATGGCTGGCTCCACAAGAATTTCGATGAAATCCCCGAAAGCCATTTGCCGCAACCGCGCATCTGGGAAAAAGAGCCTACGGGCAATCTGACCGGCACGGCGAAAGCCTATCGTCCTGCGGGCGCGCTGGAATCAGGTGGTGTCAGAGCACCGGCTACCGGCGACTATGAAGCATGGAATCCGGCCGAGGTTGAATGATAGTCGGATGACTTCTGGCCACGGCCCTTCTGCGTTCGATAAAAACCGCTTTTTGCAGATATTTGCGGGCATATTCCTGTTATCCGGAACGCTGACCGGCTGCGGCCTGTTTGGCGGCGACGCGGGTGAGGAAAATACCGGTCAGCCTGCGGAAAAAGCCGACCTGAAAGCTGTTGATGACGAAGAGCTGGTCGTGCCGGTAGGGGACCAGATCGGCACCCCGATGGCAGAGCGTGTCGCAACACTGGGATTTCTGAACAAACGCAATGGCCAGACCCGCGATCTGGAACTGAAACCGGGCCAGTCGGTTCAGGTGGGCCGCGCGATTGTCCGTTTGCGCGCCTGTGAACGCACCGCTCCATGGGAACTGAACCCCGAACAGGGTGCCTTCGTGCAGCTTCTGGTCAATGACCGGCCTCCCACCCGACGGGGCGAGGACAAATGGGTGAAAGTTTTCTCCGGCTGGCTGTTCCGCGAATCTCCTTCACTCAACGTGGTGGAGCATCCGATTTACGATGTCTGGGTCAAAAGCTGTGAAATGAGCTTCCCCGGCGAAGCAGAAGCACCGGAAGGTGTTGACGCGACCGAGCCGCGCTCATCCTCTTCCAATCTGGGCAATAATCCGTCCAGCGCCGAAAATGAAGGCGGGGAAACCAGCGGGACCGCTGGATCGGGAACTGTAGAGCCCGTGCCGACAACGCCGCGCGTAGCTCCTGTACCAACTTCGCCGCCCGCTGTACGTCCGGTTCCGGAAACGGCTCCACGGGCCGCACCGGAAGCAGTCGAAACGCTTGATGATCTGATCTCCGCAAATACCGGTGAATAAGGCATCTGTGCAGCACGCAGCCTTTTGATATATTCTTCCTGACTGATTTCAATCGCGCCCAGTGATGCCAGATGATCGGTCATGAACTGGCAGTCGAGCAACTTGTAACCCCCCACAATCAGACGCGCGACCAACCAGGCGAGAGCGACTTTTGATGCATCACTGGCGCGGGAGAACATGCTTTCCCCGCAAAACGCCCCGCCGATTTCCAGCCCGTATAATCCGCCGACCAGCGTCTTGTGGCCTTCGTCGTCCATCGTCCAGCATTCTATGCTATGGGCATGGCCCTGTTCATGAAGAGCGCAGAATGCCTCCTCGATTTCCGCGTTAATCCATGTTTCCTGCCGGTCGGATGCCGATTCGGCGCAAATGGCAATCACGTCGGCAAATGCCGTGTCTGCTGTGACCAGGAACCGGTCGGAGCGGATAGTCTTGCGGAGCGAGCGCGACATGTGAAATCCGTCCAGCGGCAGCACAGCACGGGTTTTCGGCTCTACCCAGAAAGTCTCCGGGTCATCGCGCGCATCGGACATGGGAAAGATGCCGGACGCATAGGCCTTTAGCAGCAGGTCAAGATTGATCGTCATTAATGCGTCTGTTCAACCTGTTTGAGCAGGGTCTTCGCTTCATCAGCAATGCGCCTTGCCACGGCATGATACTGGTCGGCAAAACCGGCTCCGCTGCGCCATGCTATAGCGATGCTGCGCGACGCATTCCACCCCTCGATATCCAGCACGGCCACATCGGCCCCGTGCGTGATTTCCGAGCGGATATAAAGCGCGGGCAATATGCCAAGCCCCAGACCGGAAGCGGCCATCTGGCGCACAGAGTCCAGGCTGGTCCCCTCATAATCCTGAAGCAGGTGCATGCGGTGCAAACGGCATTGTTCGGCGACATTGCGGTGCAAATGATGCCGCCTGTCCAGACTCAGCACCGGCGCGTCATACAATTCCGTCTTGTCGATATTCTTTCGTCCGGCAAGCGGGTGATCTGGTGATGCAATCAGCATCAATGGCTCGCGGAACAGCGGCTCGATAGTCAGATTCTCACCCTCGATCGGGAGCGGTCCCAGCAACATGTCGATCGAGCCCTTGACCAGTTCCATCGCTTGCAGATCGGGAATACCCTCCCGCATGTAAAAGCGCAGATCAGGCCGCTCGCGGTGCAAGGCGGCAATAACCGGAGGCATGAGATAGGGCCCAAGCGTTGGTGACACACCGAAGCGCAATGTCCCGGCAAGATTGT
>JADKLW010000691.1_pt1 | contig 11952 bp, 10 predicted proteins | sample 8641881 | NCBI WGS metagenome assembly JADKLW01 (sample SAMN16272185, study PRJNA661076) | feces metagenome | isolation source: fecal sample from diarrhoea affected cattle B | host: Bos taurus | place: South Africa: Lokaleng Village, Mahikeng | collected 2019-09
AAAACAATAAACTAGGCCCCAATTTTGATTCAATCAAAATTGAACGGGGTCTAGGCGACCGTCGGTTCCACATGGGCCACCGTCCGGCTGCGGCGGGTGGCGATGATACATCCGGCAACAATCAGCGCCGCTCCTGCAACAGTCGGTAGGGTTACGGGCTCGCGAAAGAATATCCAGCCGAATATCGATGCCCAAAGGAAGGCGCTATATTCCAGATTGATCAGAACCTGCGCCTCGGCACGAGCATATCCCCATGCAAAGAACATTCCGGAAATAATCGACAAAATCGCCGCACCAAATAATAAAGGGGCATATTCCACATCCGGGGCTACAGCGAAAAACGGAGCGACGAGCGCATAGCTGACGCCCACGACAAGATTCTGGAAAAAACTGATCTCGATCGGCCCCGCGAGCAGCGCCTGGCTGCGTTGAATCACCAGATTTCCCGCATAGAGCAGCGCCGACAGTAAAACCGCGCCGAAACCAAGCAGTTCGTCCGTGCTATATTCCCCGCTCATCTTGCCCCAGCCGATGATGACGACCCCGGCCAGACCCAGAATAGACGCGACAATCGCATTGCGATGAATCGTCTCACCCAGAAAAACAGCGGCCATATAGAGCGCAATGATCGGCGCGATGAACGTCAGCGCCACGGCCTCGGCAAGGGGCACCCGCACCAATGCCCAGAAAAACAGGAACGCCATGAAGACGGTGATGATTCCGCGCTGGATATGGATTTTTAGCGTGTGCGGCGACGGCATTCTGGGGCGACGGGCAAAGAATAGCGCGCCCACCAGGACAATGGATATCAACCCCCGCCAGAACATCGCATTATAAGCGCCCAGCGAAATGCTGAGGCTTTTCATCATCACATCCATCAGGCAGAAAAAGACCAGACCCGTCAGCACCGAACCTATGGGCAGGATTGGCGCGCTATCGCTGGTATTTTTCGGATCGGAACCCGGTGATGCCATCGCAAAATCCGTTAGCCCAAGGCTTGCCCAAGGCACTAAGAGGTCGATAATCGTGCTTCGACAGGCGTAGCACTACGCAAAATGTTAGACCGGATTTATGCCCGGTTAAAGCCCCGTGTTAAAGCCCCATCTGGCGCACGGCGAGGTCGCGCATGATTTCCTCTGACCCGCCGCCAATGGCCATGACTTTTACCTCTCGGTAGAAACGCTCCACGACATTGCCACGCAAATAGCCTGCACCGCCCAGAATCTGCATCGCTTCACTGGCGCAATATTCCAGATTCTTGGTCGTCGTGAATTTGGCTTTGCAAATCTGCTCCACCGGCATTCTGCCTTCACTGCCGAGCCAGCACAGCTTGTCCAGCCACGCTTCGGTCGTATCCACGCGCGCCGACATTTCAGCGATTTTGTGACGGATCACCTGATGTTTGATCAGCGGCTTGCCAAAGGTTTCGCGCTGCTGCGCATATTTGATCGATTCTTCGAGCAATACCCGCATCATGCCAAGGCTCTGGGCGACCATGCCCAGCCGCTCATGGTTGAAATTGTGCATGATCTGGATGAAGCCTCGGCCTTCGTCGCCCAGCATATTTTCTGCCGGAACCCGCACATCATCGAAATAAAGCGTCGCCTGATCCGATGCCCACCAGCCCATTTTCCGCTCGATCTCGGTGCGAGAGAAGCCCTCCATGCCCGCTTCGACCAGAAACAGGGAAATGCCTTCCAGCCCTTCGCCGCCGGTTCGCGCACCGATGACGAAATAGTCCGCCGTCATCCCGCCTGTGATAAAGGTTTTGGAGCCGTTAATGACCCAGTGATTGCCATCTTTTCTGGCTGTCGTTTTCATATTGGCGACATCGGATCCGCCGCCCGGCTCGGTAATGCCGAGGCTTGAGCCCTTTATGCCCAGCACGATATCTTTCAGAATCCGGTCTTTAATATCTTCCGAGGCCAGCTTTTGAATCGGACCAATCGAAATGCTGCGACCGCCGAGCGCCGCTATCGTACCGCCATTATGCCCCCGTGCGGATTCTTCCGCCCATGCCGCGCGCATGAACGTGTCGTCAAAGCCCAGCCCGCCATATTTCTCGGCAACGCCAAAGCCCCATATTCCGAGCGCCCCGACCTTTTGATGCAATTCCCACGGGATCTTGCCCGCTTCATCCCATTCATCAGCATAGGGTTGAAACTCGGCTTCGATGAATCGGCGGCTCATGTCCCGGAACTGTTGCCGTTCTTCGGTATCGGAGGGGTGACGCATATCGCAAATCCTCTTATTGGCTCTTTTGCCGTGACAAAAAGGGACCGGATCACCAGCCCCTTTTTGCTAATCTTATATGATTATGGCTTTTCCCTAGAATTTACCTCTAAGCGTCAGACCATACATGCGTGGTTCCTGGACGAATGCCGAACGTGAACCCGAACGCAGCACGGTGTTAAAGGTTACGCCGCGCGTGACTTCGTTGGTCAGGTTGGTCACCCAGGCTTCAATACCCCATGCGCCGTTGATTTCACCGATACCGGCACGCATGTTAATCTTGATATTGCCATCCTGAACATCGAACGGGATCAGATCGGCAGCATCAATCGCAGCCTGAAGACTTCCTCCATTCGCAGCAATCGCAGCAGCGTCAGGAACAATGATAGCCTGTGTGGAAGTCCGGCGATCGCTTTCCATACGGACCTGGCCATTGATGAAGAAGTTCAGGCTATTGCCGATATCCCGGTCATAGGTTGCGCCCATGATACCCACCCATTTCGGAGCATTGGTCAGCGAATGGCCACAAAGACTAGCCACCTGGTCAACATCTATCTGTGATCCGGCACAATCGTTCGGATAGCGCGCATCGGTATAGGTCAGCCCGCCGTTGATCGTGAAATTGTTGCTTGGCCGGATGACCGTTTCAATTTCAACACCGGTTGTTTTGGCGCTCGGCACGTTAAACGTCTCGAACTGCGCGCCGGTAAATTCCAGAACCTGGAAATTGGTAAACTCCTCATGGAAACCCGCCACGTTGAGCGTCACCGCATTGTCGAGGAATTTCGCTTTCAGGCCGACTTCATAGGCATCGACTTCTTCCGAAGCAAAGCGCGGATCTCCGCCGCCTGCTGCGGCCGTAACGTCAAGGTTGAAGCCGCCGGATTTATAGCCATGGGTGAAGCTACCATAAACTGTGACCGGTTCCGCAAACTCATAGGTTACTTTACCGGTGTAGATCAGCTCTTCATCTTTAAACGTGTCGTCGAACAGACGCGGCAACGGGAAAGGATTTGCATCTGTTCCAACCGCTGGCGCGGTGAACGGGAAACAGCCCAGCACGAACACGGTATTCGCCAAAGCTGCCGGAACAGTACCCGCGCCAATATTGCCCAAAACTGCCGGACAGAGATTATTGTTAATCGACGTCTGCGTAAACGAGCCATCTTTCGATTCATCCGAATAACGCAAACCGACCGTCAGTTTCAGCCCTTGGGCAACCTCCAGTGTGTTATGCGTAAAAATCGACCAGCTCTTGCTGTTTTGCTCATAGATATTGGTCGATCGCACAGATGCGGGATTAACCCCCGTCAGGTTTTGCAGCGGTGTCGCACCCAAAAATATTGGGCTCGCCGGATTCAAACTTGCTCCGCCGGTCCCGCCAGCAAGCAACGCGCCCGCAAGACGGTCATAATCCGCTCCCAAGCCGGCATTGACAACCTGGGTAATATCTTCGGTGGAATAATAACCACCGACCATCCAGTTCAGCGCACCACCCAATGCCTCACCTTGCACGCGCAATTCGTGAGTCATCGTGTCGATGTCTGTTGCGCCACCGGGTAGAATATTGAAAAGGTCCAGGCCGGAGAAAGTCGCATCATAGGAGTCTGTTGACCGATATTCGCGATAAGAACCGATATAGATCAGGTCCATATTGTCGTTAAGCGGCACTTCAATCTCGCCGGTCAGTCCCCACTGATCAATGGCGGGATCAGCCATTTGATTCGATGTAGCGATGCGATTATCAAGGGCGCGCTGTGCCGTTACCGTGTCGAAAGGGTTCACCGCAACATCCGGAGCGGACATACCGCCCCGTATCCCCAATCCAACCGCCTGGAATAATCCTGCCGTTTCAACCGGCGATTTCAGCAATTCAACCGGGGCACAGCAGCTTGCCGTGCTCTCGGAATAGTCGGCAATCAACCGCGCGCTGATCCCGCCATCGCTTTCATAACCCAATTGACCGCGAACAAGATACTGGTCGGTTTCATTGGACTTGCCCAATTCGTTACCATCACGGTCAAGCACCTGAACATAGCCGTCGCGTTTCCGGTAAGCGCCGGTCACACGCAGCGCCAGTGTATCCTGAACAATCGGCACGTTAACTGCGCCCTGAACGCTCATATGGTCATAATTGCCATAGGTCGCATTTACAAAGCCGCCAAACTCGTTGAGGTCAGGACGTTTGTTGGTGATATTCAGCGCACCTGCCGACGTGTTGCGGCCAAATAACGTACCTTGCGGGCCGCGAAGGACTTCAACCCGTTCCACGTCCACAAACTCGCCAAGCGCAACGCCGGGGCGCGACTGGTAAGCACCGTCAATGAAAATGCCGACGGCTGATTCAAAACCGATATTATTCGATGTTGTGCCGATGCCGCGAATACGCAGCACGACAGTTCCCGACGCGGTTTGCGCGTTTGAGGTAGAAAAGCTTGATGAAACGCTGCCAATATTCTGCACATTGACGACGCCCTGTTGTTCCAGCTGGACCGGGCTAACCGCGGTCACGGCAACCGGAATATCCTGCACGTCTTCTGCACGGCGCGTAGCGGTCACGATGATGATATTGTCATCAGCCTCCACTGCCCCGGTATCTTGTGCATAAGCAGGAACAGTCAGGGCGCTGCTGCACAGTGCCGTCAGTAAAACGCGATTCAAGCTCTTCATAAAATTTCTCTCCTGTAAAATTACCGCCGTCCGTCATTTGTCCTGTGGTTGGGGAGGGAACATGATCTCTAATAGCGGTTTCTCTTTATACGTCCCTTAATCGCTTGATTAAATCAACCCCCTATTGACATTGATATTAATAATCTTTCCGCTTGGGTCAGGACGTTGCATAAAAGATACAGTGTTAAGTCCGGTATTTCTCTCGGGTTGATCTTTTCGGGATGAAGGGGTCAAAAATCCTGCTTGGCGGAAAATGCCGCTGCCGCTAAGAGGCCGGAACAGTTTATAGGCTAAAACAGTAAATAGGACCGCACATGCCCCAACTCATCCTTCTTCGTCACGGCCAGTCGCAATGGAATCTGGAAAATCGTTTCACGGGATGGTGGGACGTGGATGTCACGGAAAAAGGCATAGAAGAAGCCAAAGCCGCCGGGCGCCTGATGAAAGAAAAAGGTATAGTCGCGGACCTGTGCTTCACCAGCCTGCAAACCCGTGCGATCAAAACGCTTAATCTGGCTCTGGAAGAAATGGGCCGGCTGTGGTTGCCGGTCGAGAAGAATTACCGGCTGAACGAGCGTCATTATGGTGGACTGACCGGCCTTGATAAACAGGAAACCCGCGAAAAGCATGGCGAGGAACAGGTGCATATCTGGCGCCGCAGCTTTGACACGCCGCCGCCGCCAATGGCCGCCGACAGCCCGTATCAAATGTCATCGGACCCGCGCTATGCCGGGATTGAAGTGCCCGCGACCGAAAGCCTGAAAGACACCATCGCGCGCGTGCTTCCCTATTGGAAAACACGCATCGCACCCGAACTGAAATCCGGCAAACGCGTCCTGATCTCCGCCCACGGCAACAGCCTGCGCGCTCTGGTCAAACATCTGTCGGGTATTTCGGACGACGAAATTACCGGCCTGGAAATCCCGACCGGTCAGCCTATTATCTATGATCTGGACGATGACCTGAAGGAAATTGAGCGCTACTATCTGTCGGAACGGTAGAGGCGGGGGAGCTTAGGCCTTTAGTCTAAGCTCGCTTCTTCGACTGATACATCGCTTCATCGGCGCGTGACATTAATGTGTCCGCTGTGTCGGCCGGTCCGACAAAGCTGTAGCCGATAGCGGCTCCGCAATTCAGGATCTGGCCGTTGGATACTGGCTGCGATGCTTCGATCAGTTCGATCAGGGACAGGATTTTGCGCTCCACCCGGTCTGCGTCCAGATTGTCGAGGAGCAGGGCAAATTCATCGCCGCCTATGCGTGCGACCATATCGCTGGCGCGGATATTATCCTGCAGCAACTTAGCCATATGGACCAGCATCGCATCCCCCGCGCCGTGGCCATAAGTATCGTTAATGGCTTTCAGGTCATCTACGTCGAGGAATAGCAGCGCCGTGATATCGCCATAGCGCTTGCAACGGACAATCCGCTTTTCCAGACATTCAATAAAATAACGACGATTGGGAAGACCCGTCAACACATCATAGTTGGCGCGCAACTCCATATCGGCCAGTTCGTCTTTTAACTTCATGTTTTCTGATTGAAGCGAATTACAATTCACGCACGACTGGCTGGCTTGATGTTCTCCATTGGCCAATAGTTTACCCCCTGAAGTAATAGCATTCGTACAGCTATTAATATTTTCTTGCCCTTTAGTTTGACCAAAGCGGCATAGTCAAGGAATGAGAGGGGTTTAAGGGCCCAGAGTCCCTTATTGTAAAATGTCACCGATTGTAAAAGCGCCTTGCCAAGTCCGGAACTATAGTGCGCACCATAGTCCTCTGCCAAAAAGCACGGACAGCATCATTGGTGCATTGCGTGGCCGACATTTCATGTCTAAACGGTTTTGCTTCCGTTCCTCTATTCAGGTGCAAGAATGACCGAAGCCACCCCGCAAGCTACTCCCCAAACCGAACCATTGGTCGGCATCATCATGGGTAGCCAGTCGGATTGGGGCACGATGAGCCTTGCCGCCGAAATACTGGAGCAACTTGGCGTCGCGCACGAGGTGAAAATTATCTCGGCACACAGGACACCGGACCGGCTTTATGATTACGCTAAGTCAGCGGTATCGCGGAAATTAAAAATCATCATCGCGGGAGCAGGTGGAGCCGCTCATTTGCCCGGTATGGCGGCATCCATGACGCGTGTGCCAGTGCTGGGCGTGCCGATCCAGTCGCGCGCGCTCAATGGAATCGATAGCCTGCTCTCTATCGCGCAGATGCCGGGGGGCGTGCCGGTCGGCACTATGGCGATAGGCGATGCGGGGGCAAAGAACGCGGCTCTGCTGGCGGCGGCTATATTGGCCAATGAGGATGATGCCCTTGCCGCCCGTCTGGACGCCTGGCGCGCGGAGCAAAGTGCGGCTGTTGCCGATCAGCCTGAATAGTTGCAGCGATGACTCCACTCTCTCCAGGTTCCACCATCGGCATATTGGGCGGCGGACAATTAGGCCGCATGCTCGCCATCGCTGCGGCACAGCTTGGCTATCGCTGCCATATCTATTCGTCAGACAAAAACAGCATCGCCGCCGAAGTCGCAGCGCAGTTCACCTGCGCGGCGGATGAGGATATTGAATCGCTTAGCGCTTTTGCCGATGCCTGCGATGTGATCACCTATGAATTCGAGAATGTCCCCGTAGGTCCTCTTGCTGCAATTTCCGGAAAAGCACCGCTTTACCCGCCGGCTTCCGCTTTGGATGTTGCCCAGAACCGGGTTGCCGAGAAAGAATTTGCCCGGTCAAATGGCGGCACAACAGCACCCTTTGCCAAGGTCACCGATCGCGAAACTCTGGACAGCGCCATTGAACAGGTCGGCCTTCCTGCGATTCTGAAAACCATCCGCATGGGCTATGATGGCAAGGGTCAGGCGCGGATAAGGGCAGGGGATGATCCGGCAATCCATTGGGATAGCGTCGCGCATCAACCTTGCGTTGCAGAGGGTTTCGTTACCTTTTCGCACGAGTTTTCCGTGATACTGGTGCGCAGTCAGGATGGTGAGGTTCGCTATTGGGACACACCGCATAATATTCATGCAGAAGGGATATTAGCAAAATCCCTGATCCCCGCTCCCGCCGAAATTATTGCACAAGAGGAAGCCGCCCGCGCTCTGGCGGCCAAAATGGCGGATGCGCTGGATTATGTCGGGGTGCTGACATCAGAGTTTTTCGCCACAGCCGACGGGCCGGTGTTTAACGAAATGGCCCCGCGCGTTCACAATAGCGGCCACTGGACAATTGAAGGCGCCATCACCAGCCAGTTTGAAAACCATATCCGCGCGATATGCGGATTGCCGCTGGGCGAGACCGGCAGGGCGGCTGACAAGGTTGAAATGACCAACATCATCGGCGGAACAGCGGATGAATGGCAGGCGGTATTACAAGACCCGGCAAGCCATCTTCACCTTTATGGCAAGAGCGAAAGCAGGCGGGGGCGGAAAATGGGTCATGTCACGAAATTATTTTTCTGATTTGCACATGATTTGATCTGGGCTAGGCGCGATTCATGAATCATCCGAAAATCATTCTGGTAGTGGCGCGCTCCGATAATGGAGTGATTGGAGACAATGGTGACATTCCGTGGCATTTGCCAGCGGACCTGCGCCATTTCAAATCCCTGACGCAGGGCAAGCCGATGATCATGGGTCGCAAGACCTTTGACAGCTTGCCGGGCGTGCTGCCGGGGCGGCGGCACATTGTGATGACCCGCGACACGGAGTGGGAAGCCGAAGGTGCCGAGGTGGCGGGTAGCGTTGAGGAAGCGCTGAAAATCGCCAATGCGCCGCAGATTGCCGTCATTGGCGGCGCTGAAATTTACCGGCTATTCCTCTCCAGAGCCGACCGGATTTCCCTCACCGAAGTCCATGTCGAGGTCGAGGGTGACACCGTTCTGGAAGATCTGGACCCCGGAAGCTGGCAAGAGATCGAGCGCGAGGCTCATGAGCCGAAGGACGGCAAACCGGGCTATTCTTTCGTGATGCTGCAAAGGAAAGCTGGATGAAAAAATTTTTGGTCTCTTTGCTGATTCTTGTCATCATAGCGGCCATTGGTTTTTTCATTTTCGCCCCGACAATATTCGAGAAGCAGACGAATAAAATTGATGGCATGCCCTTGCCGGAAATCACCGCCGAAGCGCAAAAATTGCATGACAGCCTGATAATTGTCGACCTCCATAGCGATACATTATTGTGGAAGCGCAAGATTACCGACAGCGTGGATTACGGCCATGTCGACCTAAAACGTATGCAGGAAGGCAATGTCGGTCTGCAAATATTCTCCAGCGTCACCAAAACGCCGCGCGGCCAGAATTATGACAGCAACAGCGCCGAGACCGACAATATCACCATGCTTGCCGTAGCGCAGTTACAGCCGGTCCCAACCTGGACCTCGCTTATGAAAAGGCAGCTCTGGCATGCCGAAAAACTGGACCGCGCGGTGACCGCTTCCAAAGGCGCGATGACTCTGGTCAACTCTGCCAGCGATGTGACCGGACTTTCCAGGCAACGCTCCCAAGATAACAAACCGATTGGCGTGCTTTTCTCTGCCGAGGGTCTGCAAACACTGGAAGGCAAGCGCAAGAATCTCGATACGCTGTATGATGCGGGGATGCGTATGGCGGGCCTTGTCCATTTCTTTGACAACGAGCTTGCCGGTTCGATGCACGGGGAAGAAAAAGGCGGCCTCACCGATTTTGGCCGCCAGATTGTCCGCGATATGGAAGACAAGGGCATGATCGTCGATATTGCCCATAGCAGCCATGAAGCAGTTGCCGACATCCTGAAACTCGCTCGCCGTCCGGTGGTGTCCAGCCATGGCGGGGTGCAGGCCGTATGCGGTGTGAACCGCAACCTTACCGACGAAGAGATCAAGGGCGTTGCGGCGACCGGCGGAATCATTGGGCTGGGCTATTGGGACGGCGCGATGTGCGGCACCGACCCCAAAACTGTGGCAAAAGCGGTCAAACATGTCCGCGACCTCGTGGGCATCGAACATGCTGCACTGGGCAGCGATTTTGACGGAGCGGTGACCACCCGTTTCGATGTCAGCGGGATCGTCCATATCACGCAGGCATTGATGGAGGCCGGCTTTACCGAGGCGGAAATTCGCGCCGTGATGGGCGGCAATGCGATGCGGGTATTGCGGCAAGGGCTGACCCCATACAAGCAATTACCCAAACGAATTGTTGAACAAACAGCCGAAACTCGCCAATAGCGCAAAATCATGCGGTTGAATGGACAAAACAGAATCACGGACGAAATGCGCGGTGCGATCATTGCGCTGGGCAATTTTGATGGCTTTCACAAAGGGCATCAGGCCGTAGTGCAGGCCGCTATCGACTGGGCAAAGTCGGAAAACCGGCCCGTGATTGTCGCAACTTTTGACCCGCATCCCGTGCGCCATTTCAAGCCGGATACGCCGCCATTCCGCCTTACCACGCTCGACCAGCGCGAACGCCTGTTCACCGCTGCCGGGGCGGATGCGATGCTGGTATTCGAATTTGACGCGCAGCTTGCCGCGACCACGGCCGAGGATTTTGTTGAAAAGCTTCTCGTCGAGCGTTTTGGCGCTGCGGGCGTTGTCACAGGCGAGGATTTTACCTTTGGCAAAGGCCGCGCGGGCAATGTTGACGTGATGAAAGAGCTTGGCGCACCGCTGGGCCTTGCTACCGAAACGGTGAGCGCGGTCAATGATGACGGAGATGTCGTTTCTTCAAGCCGGATTCGCGGCGCGCTGGAAGAGGGGGACTGCGAAACCGCGGCCCGATTGCTGACTCGCCCCTTTGCTATCGAAGGCACGGTCATTCACGGCGACAAAAATGGCCGCGATCTGGGTTTTCCTACCGCCAATGTTGATATGGGCCATTATTTGCGGCCCAAATATGGCATTTACGCCGTCAAAGGCCGCTTGCCGGACGGACGGGTTGTGAATGGCGCGGCCAATCTGGGAATCCGGCCAAGTTTCGATCCGCCCAAGGAATTGCTGGAGCCCCATTTCTTTGATCTGGACGAAGATTTATACGGCCAGGTGATCGAGGTCGAGCTTCACCATTTCCTTCGCGGAGAAGAGAAATTTGACGATCTCGACGCCCTCATCGTGCAGATGGAGAAAGATTGCGAGCAGGCTCGTTTGCTCCTGACATGAAATGGAAAATCGGATGAAAAGCATGCTTGCGTCGCCGCGCTCCCTCGCCTAATCCCCGCCAGTCATGACCGATAAAACATCTGCCACAGAGCAAGACTATAAAGATACGGTTTTCCTGCCGAAAACCGACTTCCCGATGAAAGCCGGCCTTGCGAGCAAGGAACCGGCGATTCTGGAGCGCTGGCAAAAAATCGGGCTTTATGAAAAGTTGCGGGAAAGCCGGGCAGGGCGTGAAAAGTTCATTCTTCACGATGGCCCGCCTTATGCCAATGGCAATATCCATATCGGCCACAGCCTGAACAAGACGCTCAAGGATCTTGTTGTGCGGACACAGAGTCTGCTCGGCAAAGATGCGCCTTATGTGCCGGGATGGGATTGCCACGGCCTGCCGATCGAGTGGAAAATCGAGGAAGAATATCGCAAGAAAAAGCGCAACAAGGACGAAGTTCCGGCCAGCGAGTTTCGCGCCGAATGCCGCGAATATGCGGGAAAATGGGTGAATGTCCAGCGTGAGGAGTTCAAACGGCTCGGCATATTGGGCCAGTGGGACAAACCCTATCTGACCATGGATTATGACGCCGAAGCCGCGATTGTCGCGGAACTGCTGAAATTTGCGGAAGCAGGGCAGCTTTACCGCGGCGCGAAACCGGTCATGTGGTCGCCGGTCGAGAAAACGGCTCTGGCAGAGGCCGAAGTCGAATATGAAGATATTACCTCGACGCAGATTGATGTGGCGTTCGAGATTGTCGAAGCGCCCAATGCTCCGGAACTGGTTGGCGCACATGCGGTTATCTGGACGACAACGCCGTGGACGATTCCGGTTAATCAGGCGCTCGCTTATGGGGCGGATATTGAATATGCCCTAGTTACTATCCAAGGGTATGACGGCCCGGAATTCGGTGAACATGAGGG
>JADKLW010000262.1_pt1 | contig 11946 bp, 12 predicted proteins | sample 8641881 | NCBI WGS metagenome assembly JADKLW01 (sample SAMN16272185, study PRJNA661076) | feces metagenome | isolation source: fecal sample from diarrhoea affected cattle B | host: Bos taurus | place: South Africa: Lokaleng Village, Mahikeng | collected 2019-09
CGACCGAAACGAGCAGGATCGCCTTGCCGGCATCGCGCATCTTGATGATCTGGTTATGGATGAATTCGATGGCGCCGATATCGACGCCGCGGGTGGGCTGGCCGACGACAAGCACATCGGGGTCGCGGTCCATTTCACGGGCCAGCACGATCTTTTGCTGGTTGCCCCCGGAAAACAGGCCGGTACGCAGGTTGATATCGGCCGGACGCACGTCGAAGGTCTGCATGTGCTCGGCTGCCTTGGCCTTTGCCGCGCCGATGTCGAGGAGCGGGCCGGACCCGTAGTCGGCACTGTCGGTATAGCCGAGAATGGCGTTCTCCCATTCGGCGAAACTGGTGATCAGCCCCATGCGCTGGCGATCCTCGGGCACGTGAGCCAGGCCCGCCAAGCGCGCGCGCGCCGCGCCATCATCGCCCTTGAGCGAGAGAGGCGTGCCATTGAGGATGACCTGGCCGGCGCGCTGGTCACGCATGCCGGTGATGGATTCGAGCAGTTCGGACTGACCATTGCCGGAGACGCCGGCAATGCCGACGATCTCGCCGGCGCGGACGGAAAAGCTCACATCCTTGACGCGGGTAATTCCCATGTCGTCGTCAACGACCAGGTTGGAGACCTCGAGCAGGGTCTTGCCGGGATGGGCTTCGCCCTTTTCCACCCGCAGCAGCACGCGACGGCCGACCATCAGCTCGGCGATTTCCTCGGGCGAGGTTTCGCTGGTCTTGAGCGTCGCAACCATTTCGCCCTGGCGCATGACGGAAACGGCGTCGGTGATCGCCATGATCTCGCGCAGCTTGTGCGTGATCATGATCACGGTCTTGCCCTGCTGGCGCAGCGTTTCGAGCACGCGGAACAGATCATCGGCCTCCTTGGGCGTCAGCACGCCCGTCGGCTCGTCGAGGATCAGCGTCTCGGCGCCGCGATAGAGGGCCTTGAGGATTTCGACGCGCTGCTGCTGGCCGACCGAGATATCCTCGATGATCGCATCGGGATCGACTTCGAGGTCGTATTCCTGCTCCAGCCGATCAAGTTCGCGGCGCGCACGATCGAGGCTGGGCTTGATGAAGCCGGAATCCTCGGCGCCGAGCACGACGTTTTCGAGGACGGAGAAATTGTCGACCAGCATGAAGTGCTGGTGCACCATGCCAATGCCGAGTGCCAGGGCATGGCGGCTATCGGTGATGGCCTGTTCGGTGCCGTTGACGCGGATCGTGCCGCTATCGGCGGTGTAGAAGCCATAGAGGATCGACATGAGCGTCGACTTGCCCGCGCCATTCTCCCCCACGATGCCGTGGATGGTGCCGCGCGCGACCTTGAGGTCGATGTCCTTGTTGGCGTGAACCGCACCGAACCGCTTGTTGATCTTTTCAAGCTCGATGGCCCAGCCGGACTGGGGAACGGTTGCAGCGGCCATTTCTGGCCGCTGCGCATTGACCGGATCGTTGTCTGTCATCAACTGGCGCTTAGAGCGGGCAGTTGCTGTCGGTGGTGTAGTCGTGCACTTCGACTTCGCCCGCCACGATCTGCGCCTTGATGGCGTCGAGGGCGGCGATGTCGTCCGCGGTCACCAGATCCTGGTTGTGCTCATCGACGGCATAGCCGACGAAATCGCCATCGAGGCCCAGAATAGTCAGGCCCGGAGTGAAGGTGGCGTCGTCGCCCGCTTCGGTGAAGGCCTTGACCACGGCATTGTCGACGCGCTTGAGCATCGAGGTCAGGACCGAGCCGGGATGCAGGTAGTTCTGGTTGCTGTCGACGCCGATTGAGTACTTGCCGTTGTCGGCCATGGTCTGCAGCACGCCGAGGCCCGAACCGCCGGCAGCGGCGAAGATCACGTCGGCGCCAGCATCGATGCCCGCCTTGGCCAGCTCGCCTGCGGTGACCGGGTCATTCCAGGCAGCCGGGGTGGTGCCGGTGTAGTTTTCGATCAGGGTCACGTCCGGGTTCACCGACTTGGCGCCCTGGGCATAGCCGCAATAGAACTTGTGGATCAGCGGGACGTCCATGCCACCGATGAAGCCAACGGTGCCGGTTTCGGACTTCATGGCGGCAAGGGCGCCGACCAGGTACGAGCCGGTATGTTCGTCAAACAGGATGGACTGCACGTTGGGCGCATCCACCACGGCGTCGATCACGACGAAGTTGGTATCGGGGAATTCGGCGGCCAGCGGGCCAAGCACCGATTCCCACATGAAGCTCATCACCACGATGGGATTGGCACCCTGGCTGGCGAAGCGGCGCAGCGCCTGCTCGCGCTGGGCGTCGTTCTGCAGCTCAAGATCGACGTAGTTGCCGCCGGTATCGGCCTTCCACTTCTCGGCGCCGTTATAGGCAGCCTCGTTGAACGACTTGTCGAACTTGCCGCCCAGATCATAGATCAGCGCGGGATCGGCAAGGGCAGCACCGGTGAGGAGCGCGCTCAGCGCGACACCGCCGGTAATGGCCTTGGTAAAGGTGGTGAGTTTCATTGATTAGTCTCCCTGTCTCGCACTGGAGCGTTGGCACCTGGTCCAACGGACAATCTCCGTGCGCTAGCAGGCGATACAATCGTGCAAACGAGGCGCCTGCAAGAGGGAATCGCCGATATTTTTCCGGTTGGTCAAATTTTGGCCGACATGCTTACCGGCGCGCCGTGGCTTTGCCCAATGGTTGGGCGAGCGCTCACCAGTGAGCCAGGACAGATGCAAAGATCGCGCCCAGACCGCTATCGGCATAGAGCACGATCAGGATGGCAAGCGAGGCAATGGCGACGAGAGCGAGGGTATCCCGGGTCTGGCTGTTCATGGCATTTGTTTCAAATTGGAGCGGGTGCAACACCACTCCTATCCGACAAGCCTTGCGCGATGATGGATTATTCGCGGCAGATGATGGGGTGGTTAAGGGGCGGTTAAGCGCCCTCCTCCACCGGGAGCGGGGTGACTTCAGTGCCCATCGCCGCGCCGAAGCGTTCGAAGAAGCCGTCGATCACCTTCTGGGCCGAATTGCCGATGATGGCCTTGCCCAGCTTCATCACCTGCCCCGAGGCGCCGCCCTTGGCGGCAAAGACCAGCAAGGTGCCCTCGCCGTGATCGGACAGGCTGATCTCCGCGGCCCCTTCGGCCATGCCCAGCAGGCCGCCCTTGCCCCGACCCGACAGCGTATAGCGATCGGCGGGGACGATATCGGAGAGCACCAGCTCGCCCTTGAACACCGGCTGGACGACGCCGAGATTGACCCTGATCTCCAGGTCGAGCGTCGTGGGGCCGGACCAGGCGATCCGGTGGCAGCCGGGGATGGCAGCCTTTAGCATTTCGGTATCGTTGAGCGCCGCCCAGACCGCCACGCGCGGTGCGGCAAGGATGTAGCGACCACCAAAATCCATCAGCACTGCTCCAGGGGTGATACTGCCCCATTACGGCCTTGAAGGGCGTCGAAAGAACTGCCTGCCATTGCCGTGCCGTCCCGCTCTTTACGTGCGGCCTTTTCGCACCAATATGGCCTAAATAGTTGCCTCGGCGCCGTGATGCAATTGTCAGGGGAGCAGGGAGCGGCGATCAATGGCGCCAACGAGCGCGTTCCACCAGCCTGGTACGAGAAACGGGGAGCAAAAAATGGCCGATGAAGTGAGCACCGCACCGACGACCACCGTGGTTGCCGAGAAGCCGCTGCAGTATCTGGACAAGGCCGTCAACGCCATCCGCGACCTTGGCATCTGGCCCGAGCAGCAGGGGGAGCAGCCCATTACCGGCCTGCTCAGCCAGATCACCGAGCTGGACGAGACGCGCGTGGTGCTGATCGGCCGCACGCTCAGCCAAGCCAGCGCCTTCAACGAGGTGGTGCGCGAGCAGATTGCCGCGATGAAGATCGGCGAGCGCTACGAGGACATCACCAAGGGCTTCGATTCCATCCGCGACGATGCCAAGGGCATGGTCGACCAGCTCAGCGACAACAAGCTCGACCTGCTCGAGCGGGCGTCCAATGTCTGGATGAAGGTCAGCCGCGGCGACATCGCCACCCGCTTCAACAAGATCCGCGACACCTACCTTTCGGTTACCGCCGACACCAAGGACCAGATCGACCGCGAGCACACGATCCTCGAGGCCTATCGCGACTTTCGCGGCGCGCTGAAGCAGGCCGAAGTGATGGCCCTCGAAGTGCTGGCGACGGCTGAAAAGCGGCTGGAGGACAGGAAGAACATTCTCAATGCGGCCTCGGCCGCGGTATCGGGCTATGCCGGCAATGTACCGGCCGACCGGGCGCGCCTGGAAATGGATCGCGACGAAAAGCTGCGCGAGATGCAGAACGAGGAAAAGCGCTACCAGATCGCCAAGGACCTCTCGGACAACCTGACCATTTCCTACAATACGTCGGAAGTGGTGATGGCGCGGCTGATGCAGACCACCAATGCCAAGGAGCGCGTCTACCAGCAGTCGATCTCATTCTTCTCGACCAACGAAACGGTCCTGACGGCACTCAGCGCCTCCTTTACCGGAATGTTCGGGCTGCACGAGTCGACCGAAACGCTGAACGCGATGAAGGAAGGGATGAGCAAGAGCCTCGAGACCCTTTCGGAGATCGGCGACCGGGTCGGCGAAGAAGCGGTGCGGGCGGGCTATGGCCCCACCGTGAGGGCCGACGCCGTCAAGAAGCTGGTCGATTCCGTCATCAACTTCCAGGAAAAGAGCCGCACCATCATCAACGAGATGCGGGTGGCCTCGACCAAGAATTCCGCCGAAATCCGCGACGCAGTGGAAGACGGCAAGAGGCGCCTCGCAGCCCTGGCAGCGGATGGCAATGCACTGCTGCTCGAAACCAGGAACTGAGAGGCAATCGGACCACGGGTGAACGCCAACCATGAGTGACGTGACAGCGAAATCCGCTGCGCCCCTGGATGAAATCATGCTGGCCATGGACGTCGTTGACACGCTCCGTCACCGGCAGGACCTGGCCGTGCGCGAGCTGAGCACCGAGGCCAAGGAAAAGCAGCTCATCGAAAAGCTGCGCGACATCTACCACCACCAGGGGATCGAGGTTCCCGACCACATCCTGCGCGAGGGCGTCGCGGCCCTGCAGGAAAGCCGTTTCGTCTATGATCCCCCCAGACCCGGGCTTGGCACCAGCCTGGCCCGGCTCTATGTGGCGCGCAAGCGGTGGGGCAAGCCGGTGGGCGCCGCGATCATCGCGCTCGGGCTATTGGGCTTTGGCTATTTCGGCGTGTGGCAGCCCTACCAGAATGGCCGGGCGGAGCAGGCCCGTGTCGAACTGAGCGAGAGCCTGCCGGCGCGGATGGACGCGCTCTACCAATCCATCTTCGAGGAAACCAAGGTGCAGCAGGCGGTGGTGCAGGCTGAGGCGCTGCGCAGCCGGGGCAAGACCTTTGCGGCGGAGGGCGACCGGGCCGGAGCCGAGCAGGCCATCGAGGACCTGACCGCGCTGCGTGACAAGCTGCGCCAGGAATATACCTTGCGCGTGGTGAACCGGTCCGACACGCAGTCGGGCTTCTGGACCATTCCGGAAATCAACACCGCCGCCACCAACTACTATATCGTGGTGGAAGCACTGGATGCAGATGGCAATGCCCTGAACCTGCCCGTTCTCAACGAGGAGAATGGCGAGACCGAAGTGGTCAGCCAGTGGGGTGTTCGGGTGCCCGAGAGCGTCTATGAGCGCGTGGCGGCAGACAAGCGCGACGACGGCATCATCCAGATCAACGAAGTCGGCCGGAAATCGGATGGCTTTCTCGATGTAGAGTACAACATGCCGGTTCTCGGCGGCGCAGTGACGCGGTGGTAGGGCAATGAGCATCCGCGGACCCCAGGCCCTGGCCAGCCTAGACGAGGCCATGCGCGACATAAGGCGCGAAGAAGAGGAAATCTCCAAGCGCCTCGCCCGCTCGGCCGAAAAGCTGGGCAAGATCCGCGAGAACGAGGCGCAGCTGTTCCGGCAGCTGGCGCACTTGCGGCTCGACCCTTCCGTGCAGGCCGAACTCGAGGGCAGCATATCGGCGGCCGAAAGCCGGGCGCGGACCATGCTCGAAAGCCATGCCAAGGAGCTGGGCAAGGCGGAAAAGAACGCCGCCAATATCGATGCCGAACTGGCGCGGCTCACCGCAGAGCGCGCCGAAGCGCTCAAGGAGCTTGAAGCCCAGCAGGGCGAGCTGAAGGCCCTGGCTGCCCGGCTTGCCCCCACGATCGCCAGCGACCCGGCCTTCGCCGCCAAGCGCAAGCAGGCCGATGAGCTTGCCGACGTTGCCGCGCAGTCGATGCGCAAGACCGAGCAGGCCGAACGCGACCGCGACGAGAAGGGAAAGCCCTACCGGGACGATACGCTCTTCATGTATCTGTGGGAGGCCGGCTATGGCACCGCCAGCTACCGTGCCAACAACCTGATCCGCTATTTCGACGGACTGGTCGCCAATGTCGTTGGCTTCCAGAAGGCGCGGCCCAACTTCGCCATGCTCAACGAGATCCCGCTGCGGCTGCGTGAGCATGCCGAGCGGCAGATCGAGAATGCACGCCAGGCGGAGGCAGAGCTCGAGGCGATGGAAATGGCCGCCATAGACACGGCCGGCGGCGGGCCCATGCGCGATGCGATGGAAGCAGCGCAACAGCGGATCGAAGCCCTGGACGCGGAAATCGTCGCCATGGAGGACCGGCGCGACGAAGCGGCCCAGCAGTTGGGCCAACTGTCGCAAGGGGGTGACCCGGCTTTCGAGGGCGCACTGGCGGAGCTGGCGACAGCACTTGGCCGCGAAGATATCCAGACGCTGCTGGCCGAGGCACGCCGCACCCGCACCGGACAGGACGACATGATCGTCGCGCAGATCGACGATGCCCGCGCCCGCGCCAAGGAAGAAGAGGAAGAGACGCGCGAACAGAACGAGCGCCTCAAGACCCTCGCGTCCCGGCGCCGCGAGCTCGAGGACATCCAGTGGGAGTTCAAGAAGCAGCGGTTCGACGATCCACGCTCAAGCTTCGGGGAAGACAAGCTGGTCGGCGACCTGCTCAACGATTTCCTGCGCGGCGGGATTTCGGCGGCTTCCTACTGGGACCAGTGGCAGCGCAGCCAGAACTGGCGCAGCGGCGGCCCAGGTGACGGACGGCAGAGCTCACCCTGGGGTGAAGCAGGCGGCAGCACGTTCAACTGGCCCGATTCCAGCTTTGGCGGCGGCCGGAGCCGGAAGAGCAGCGGTGGTTTTGGCGGCGGCTTCGGCGGGGGTTGGAGCGGCGGAGCAGGAAAAGGGGGCGGTTTCTCGCGTCCGCGCACCGGTTCGGCAGGCACGCGCAAGCATGGCGGCTTCAAGACCGGCGGCGGCTTCTAGCGCGGTTCAGTTTGCCGGCGGCTGGGCCATCAGTTCCCAGACATTGCCCTCGCTGTCCTCGAAATAGGCCGAATAGCCCCATTCGGACTGCGTGCCCTCGGTAATGATGGCGCCGCCGGCGAGGAGCACCTTGCGCAATATTTCATCCAGAGCGGCAGGCGACTCCGCCTGATGGCTCAGCACGAAGCCGGGCGTGCCGGCAACCGCGACGTCCTTGCCGGCGGTCTGCGCGATCTGCTCGCGTGGAAACAGCACGAAAGAGAGGCCGTTGGGGAAGAAGAAGGCGACATGGTCCTCCCCGGCCGCGATCTGCTCATCCGCGATATCGAACAGCGTGCGATAAAAGGCAAAGGCCCGTTCCAGATCGTCGACGCCAATGGTGATGATGGAGATCGACGGCTTCATGGGCAGCTCCTGAGTTGGAACCCAGCTTAGCAACCGTTGCACGCGTGGTCACGGGGTAGGTCGGACTTCCCCCACCTAGCCTCCCCCTGCAGAAGGGGGAGGGACAGATCCAGTGCCTGGCACAATCTTGCCGGCCTCACCGCGCGGCTCCTCCCCCTTCTGCAGGTTGGGAGGGGTATCCGGAACGCCCAAACTAACCGTAATAGACGGAAATCCGCTGCCCGCCGATCTCGTGGACCTTGATGTCCATCTCGTAGATGTCGGCCAACACCGACGGGACGATCATCTCCTGGGCCGTGCCCTGGGCGGCCACCTTGCCGTGCTTCATGGCGACAATGTAGTCGGAGTACCAGGAGGCGAAATTGATGTCGTGAAGCACCAGCACCACGGTCTTGCCCAGTTCGTCCGCCGCCTTGCGCAGCAGCTTCATCATGGCCATGGCGTGTTTCATGTCGAGATTGTTGAGCGGCTCGTCGAGCAGGACATAGTCGGTATCCTGGCACAGCACCATGGCGACGAATGCCCGCTGGCGCTGACCGCCGGAGAGTTCATCGAGATAGCGATGCGATAGTTCGCCCAGGTTAAGATAGCCGATCGCCTCTTCGATCCGGACCTTGTCATCGGCGGTCAGGCGGCCCCTGGAATAGGGGTAGCGGCCAAAGCTCACCAGGTCATGCACGGTGAGCCGCGCCGTCATGTGATTTTCTTGGCGCAGGATGGAGAGCCGCCGGGCCAGCACGTCGCTGGCGGTCGTCGTGACATCGAGCCCGTCAATGGTCACGCTGCCGGTGTCCATTGCCATCAGCCGGCTGACCATGGAGAGCAGGGTCGACTTGCCGGCGCCATTGGGGCCGATGATGGAGGTAATGCCACCCTTGGGCAGGGTCAGCGTGACGCCATCGACCACGCAACTGTCGCCGTAGCTCTTCGTGACCTGGCTGGTAACGATCATCGGGCCGATCTCCGCAAGACAAGAAAGATGAACACCAGGCCCCCGAGGAACTCGATGATGATCGAGAGGGCGGTGTCAAACTCGAAGGCCCGCTCCAGCAGGGTCTGGCCGCCGACGAGGCAGATGATGGCCAGCAGGACCGCGGCGGGCAGGACGTATTTGTGCCGGCTGTTGCCGACCAGCGAATGGGCCAAGGTCGCCACCAGCAGGCCGAAGAAGGTGATCGGCCCGACCAACGCCGTCGAGACGGACACCAGGATGGCGATGAGCACCAGGATCAGGACCACGGTGCGCTTGTAGTCCACGCCCAGATTGATGGCCTGGGCACGCCCCAGGCTCAGCACGTCGAAGGTGTGCAGAATGCGATACGCAATGGCGGTGACTGCCAGCACGATGACGCAGGATATGCCCAGCAGGGTCGCGTCCGTGGTGGCGAAGCTGGCATACATGGTGTCCTGCAGCACGTTGAAGGCGCCCGGATCAAGCATGCGCTGCATCAGGTTGCTGATGGAGCGGAACAGGATGCCGAAGACGATGCCCACCAGTACCAGCAGGTGCAGGCTGCGCTCTTCGCCGAGGAACAGCCAGCGGAACAGCAGGAGGGCGAAGACCACCATCACGGCGACCTCCATGAGAAACTGGACCTGGCTATCGACAGAGACAAGGGCGCCAATGCCGAAGAAGAACACCAGCGCCGTCTTGATCAGCACGTAGAGCGCATCGAAGCCCATGATCGAGGGTGTCAGAATGCGGTTATTGGTGACCGTCTGGAACAGGACGGTCGAGACCGAAATGGCATAGGCGACCAGGATCAGCCCCAGCAACTTCTTGCCGCGGAATGAGAGCACGAAGCTCCAGCTGCCCTTGGCGCCCAGGGTCATGAAACAGGCAACCGACACCAGCGCGAGCAGCGTCAGCACGATCAGCACCAATGCCGGCCGGGACAATCTAGCTGGCATGGCGACGAACCCGCAGCAGCAGATAGAGGAAGATGAAGCTGCCGACCACGCCCACCACAACGCTGATCGGGATCTCATAGGGGAAGCGGATAATGCGGCCGATGATGTCGCAGATCATCACGAACGCGGCCCCACCCACGGCGACCCAGGGCACGGTGCGGCGCATGTTGTCGCCGACGGTGAGGCTGACGATGTTCGGAATGATCAGGCCCAGGAACGGGATCGAGCCGACAGAGACCAGCACTACCGCGCTGACGATGGAGACGATCACCAGTCCCAGCACCATGACATGCTTGTAGTTGAGACCCAGATTGGTGGTGAAATCGCGGCCCATGCCGGCCACGGTGAAACGGTCGGCGGCGATATAGGCGATGGCGCAGCAGGCCAGGCCCAGCCACAGCAGCTCATAGCGCCCGCGCAGCACGCCGGAGAAATCGCCCATGCTCCAGGCAAGGAGCGAGCCGTTGAGGCCCATGCGATAGGCAAAGAACGAGGTGATCGAGCCGATGACCCCGCCGAGCATGATGCCGACCAGCGGCACCAGCAGCACATCGCGCAACGGCACGGCGCGCAGCAGGCGCAGGAAGAGCGCGGTTCCGGCGAGTGCAAAGATGGCCGCAACCAGCATCTTGGCCATCAGTGGCCAGCCGGGGGCAAAAATGGTGACCACGAGGAAACCAAGGCTTGCGGACTCGGTCGTGCCGGCAGTTGAGGGTTCGACGAAGCGGTTGCGCACCACCATCTGCATGACGAGGCCGGCAATGGCCATCGAGGCCCCGGCCAGCAGGATGGCGAGGGTGCGCGGAATGCGACTGATGAGCAGCACCTGCATCGGCCGATCTTCGAGGTTCGAAGATAGCAAAGACGCGAGCGAAACATCGCTCACGCCGACAAACAGACTGACAATGGCCAGACCGATGGTGATCAGAATGGCGAGAAACAAATAGCGCAACCGGCTGCCCCAATCGGTGCCGTAGAAAGACAAGACCCGGCGGCCAGCGGCCGCCGGGAAAATGATGTGTATCGAACCTTACTGCTGCAGGCCGGCCAGGACCTGGTCGAGCATCAGGGTCACGCCGGCATAGCCGTTCATGGTGATATAGGCGGCCTGCGGATCGAGATAGACAACCTGGCCCTGCTGGGCGGCGGCGGTCTGATTGAACAGCTCGTTGTCGAGCAGCGCAGCGGCAGCACCATTGCTTTCGCCGGTGCCGGCGTCGCGATCGACGACAAAGACCCAGTCGGGATTGACCTCGAGCAGGAATTCGAAGGTCACGGCGTCGCCGCCATGATCGCCGTCCTTCACGTCGGCCAGGGCAGAGTCCATGCCGATTTCGTTATAGACCCAGGAGACGCGGGAATCGGGGCCGTAGACGCCGAGCTTGCCAGCATTGGTCACGACAACAAGCGCGGTACCCTTGCCTTCGGCGGCGGCGGCAACTTCGGCGACCTTGGCGTCGAGAGCGGCGATCAGTTCGTCAGCCTTGGGCTGAACGTCGAAGATTTCGCCCAGGGTGGTGAGGTTTTTCTTCAGGCCCTCGACGATGGCCTCGTTGTTCACCGAGAGATCCACGGTGGGCAGGATGTCCTTGGCGGTCTCGTAGGCGCTGGCCGAGCGACCGGCTACGAAATAGACATCGGCTTCCGAGGCGGCAATGCCCTCGAAATCGGGTTCGAACAGCGAGCCGAGCTGAATGGCATCGGCCGGAACCCTGTCGGCCAGATAGGCCGGCGCGTTGGATGCGGGCACGCCGGCAACCGGGATGCCGAGCGCCGAGAGATTGTCGAAAGCAGCCCAATCCTGCACCAGGACCTTGGCCGGAGTGCCCGAGATGGTGGTCTCGCCCTGGGCATGGGTGATGACCTTGTCCTGGGCGACGGCGGAGAATGCGGTGAACGACAATGTGCCAGCGAAAATCGCGGCGAGGATACTGGTGTGCTTCACGGAGGCTTCCAATCCGGTGCGGTAGAGGGACGCGCAGTCAATCATGACTGTGCAGGTCCGGTTTCCTAACGGCAGAGATCGGGCCTGTCAAAAGCTAAGGTGACGCAGATGCTCAGAATTTCCACAGGACGTGTCAGGCGCTGGGAATATAGGTCTCGCTGCACAGCGCGATGAAGCTCTTCATTGCGGCGGAGAGCGGGCTGGTCTTGCGGCGGGCCACCAGCAATTGACGCAAGGCCCAAGGTTCGGCCAGGGGCGCACAGACCAGGTCGGTGCCGGCGAGCAGATGCAGGCTGGTGGAGCGCAGGAAACCGATGCCGAAACCGGCCTCCACCATGCGCACCAGAGCCGGGAAACTCTCGACGCGCACGCTTTCGACCAGCGGCCG
>JADKLW010000693.1_pt1 | contig 11939 bp, 13 predicted proteins | sample 8641881 | NCBI WGS metagenome assembly JADKLW01 (sample SAMN16272185, study PRJNA661076) | feces metagenome | isolation source: fecal sample from diarrhoea affected cattle B | host: Bos taurus | place: South Africa: Lokaleng Village, Mahikeng | collected 2019-09
GCCACATGCTTGCCCTGCTCCATGGCATAGACCATCATGGCGGCATGACGTTTCCAGTCAGTAGCTATATATATCAGGTCGATATCATCACGCTCAACCAGCTCCTTCCATGCCTCTTCACTTCCGCTGTATTCAGCTGCACGAGGCAATCCTGCTTTGTCGAGGATTGACTGGGTTTTCTCAACCCTGTCGGCATGCAGATCACAAAGGGCTACAACTTTCGTTCCGGGGATGTGAGTGAAACGTTCCACTGCACCGGGTCCCCGCATACCGAGTCCGATAAATCCAACCCGCACAGTGTCAATCTTTGGAGCTACTAAACCAAGTACATCCTTTTGTCCCGCAGGACGTTCAGATATCCCGGTTTTAATCACATACTTTGAAGAATCATCTGCATCGGATTCCTTTGACAAATTTGCATTACATGCTGAGAACACAAGCGCCAGCAACAACAGGTGAAATGGAATAAACTTTGGCATGATTAAAAATTAAATTGATTAAAGGGCCTTTAATAAATATATTTTGTAAATGACAAATATACAACATTCAGCGTGATGCTGCTATATTTTTATTTGCCTTTTATATTGTTAAGAATCTTATCCCCAAGTTCTCTGGCTGACTCAACTGACTGCGGTTCTGTAGCATTGATATTGTAATGCACTGGATCGGGAATAACCAGTTCTGTACCAATGGGAACAACATTTGGGTTTTGGATGTTTTTTTTGTTTTCAAGATAGATATAAACCCAAAATTCGCGATTCCCAAAAAGATCAAGTGCAAGCAGCCGGAGTGTTTGTCCCTGTGTCAAAGTGATCCTTTCCACTATTTTCCCGGCCGTAATAGCAGCCGGTGTGTCCACAGTGCCTGGTCTGTTTTCCCCGGCAGGTGCTACCTTACTCTTTTGCAACTCCGCTGCGACAGTGTCTGACTTCAGAAGATGCACCACATCTTCCGGTGATGATGTTTGTCTGTTTGAGTTCATCTCCTCTGACACGCCGGAATGATTTCTTACAGATAGTTTTTTTTCCTTTACCTCATGTCGGTTAAAGATTACTCCTGCTGCTTCCGTGAGTCTCCCCGAAAAAAAAAAGAGCGGCAACAATGATTGCCATACCTCCTAATATCGGAATCCAGACACGATGCTGTTTTCCCCGTTTTCTCACTCTTTCACGGAATATGGAGGTGTCCGAGAGCTGGGGTTCGGGTGATAAATGACGCAGGGATTCAGACAATACATTGGACAATGGTGAAGCATGCTTAACTTCTTCTTTCTGTTCGACAGTCCCTTCCGCATCGATTATGTTCTCTTTCTCAATTGTCTTATCCGGCACGATGGTGTTTACCGGCTGGTTCGTCTCTTCCGTGCTCGTTTCGGCTGTTGCTGCCTCTTCTGCAGCGAGAATTTCCGGTTCCGGAATTTCTTCTGATAGGATCTCCGCTGCCGGAGTCTCTGTTTCCCGGAGTTCAGCTTCAGGGGTCTCTGCTTCGAGGGTCTCTGCTTCAGGGGTCTCTGCTTCAGGTATAATTGCTTCAGGTATAATTGCTTCAGGAGTCTCCGTTTCCCGGAGTTCTGTTTCAGGGGTCTCTGCTGACGGAATTTCTACTGCCTGTGTTTCTGCTACCGGGAACTCCGCTGCCGGAGTCTCTGTTGCCCCGATCTGCCGTTTGGGAAGTGAGACCATTTTTTGCATATGGTTATAGATGTACTCCTCTACATCCTCCTCTCCGGCAATCACCTCAGGAAGAGCATCGAAGGTCACACCCTCATTCAACAGTGATGGCTCGAAGTTAGAAAAAAAGATGTTGACACTGTTTTTGAGCGTATCATGGGGTGTAAACCCAACTTTGTAGTAGTAGGCAACCTCTTCCTTACCCGCTTCAATTTGTTCAGCCGTTTCACGCTCTCTTATTTGCGAAAAACCGAATGTACCGAACCCGTTCACCTCCACCTGTTTTTTATCTGCAAGTGAATCGAAGATCACATCGATCCATTTCTTCAAAAAAAGCGTGGCATCCTCTTTTGTGGTCTTTTCATTCTTCGTTGACAGTATCGAAGCGATCTCACTGATGCCGGTTCTTTCCGTTCTATCCATATCTGCTTTTCTTTATGTATGCATGATACACATACCTCAGGTTATTCTCATATGTTTTTTAACAGTCTCTCCTTCAGTTCAGGAGCAGCTTCAAAGAGCAGTTCAATAGCGGGGGGAATAAGCCATCTCTCGTTGTTCCGGGGATTTACCGAGATATATTCTGTTTTTCTGCGGGTAATAAAATCACCGAGGTCCTGCAATGAGAGAGGAATGTTTTCAGTCAGTTTGGCGTTCATCACTTCCACGGCCGCCTCCAGCGTCTCCGCCACTTTCGTTTCCGGCCAGTTGAGGCGTCGTGACAGTTCGGTAATAAGCTCTTCGTTTGTCATCATAACTGATTTGTTGATTTAACGATTTAACGATTTAACGATTTGTTGATTTGACGATTTGTTGATTTGTTGATTTGATGATTTGTTGATTTGACGATTTAACGATTTGACGATTTGATGATTTGATGATTTGATGATTTAATGATTTACTGATTCGTTGATTTGACGGGTTGGATAAATATCTGCCTGACCGGTTTAAACTTCAGGCGTACCGAAGAGGTCGAAGGGATGTGCCGATTCAATCTTCACGTTGCAGAAACTGCCAATCGTCAACACTCTCTCTTTACTGATCAGTATCTCACCATCCACTTCAGGTGAGTCATATTCGGTGCGGCCGATGTAAAACTCATCATCCTCCCTGTCGATGATCACCTTCATTGTTTTACCCACTTTCTCTTCGTTCACCGAGAGGGCGATCTCTTCCTGCAACTCCATCAGTCGGTTCATTCTCTCCTGTTTCACTGCTGCCGGCACATCGTCGCTGTAGTGCTTATCATTGTATGTATCCTCCTCGTGTGAGTAGGGGAAAGCACCCAAACGTTCAAAGCGGGTCTGCCGCACGAAATCGAGCAACTCCTCAAAGTCGGCCTCTGTCTCACCGGGGTGACCCACCATCATGGTGGTACGCAGATGAATGCCGGGCACCTCTTCCCTGATATGCTGAATCAGATCGATGGTCTCCTGCCTGGTGATATTACGTCGCATGATCTTCAGCATGTTGTCGCTGATATGCTGCAATGCAATATCGAGGTAGCTGCATACATTGTCACGCTCACGCATCACACGTAGCAGATCTTTGGGGAAGTGTGCCGGATAGGCATAATGAAGACGAATCCACTCTACACCTTTTATATCTGACACACGCTCAATCAGTTCGGGCAGCTTCATCGCTTTGTAACGGTCGAGACCATAGTAGGTCAGGTCCTGCGCGATAAACTGAAACTCCTTCACCCCTTCGGCCACCAGATGACGGACCTCCTCTTCGATCTCTTCGATGGGGCGTGACTTATATTTCCCTGTTATCAATGGGATGGAGCAGTAGGAACAGGTCCTGTCGCATCCTTCCGAAATCTTGACATAAGCATAATGGGGCGGTGTGGAGAGAGAACGGTCAAATTCCAGCTCTTTGTAATAGGATTTGCCCAGATCGGCAATCAGCTCTTTCCAGTCGAACTTACCATAAAACTTGTCCACCTCAGGGATCTCATCTGTCAGCTCCTGCTTGTATCTCTCTGACAGGCAGCCCATAACGTAGAGTTTCTTCAGTTTGTTCCTCTTTTTTGCTTCAGCGAAAGAGAGAATCATATTGATCGACTCCTCTTTTGCATCGCCTATAAAGCCGCAGGTATTGATCACGGCGATATCCCCCTTTGCTGTTTCGGGGTCATGTGCAACTGTATAGCCGTTGGCGATAAGCTGGCGCATCAGCAATTCAGAATCGACCAGGTTTTTGGAACAACCCAGTGTGACCACATCTATTTTATTTTTTATCATCATTCGATTTTCGAAAGGTACTCGTTAGGAGATAACACATACAAGCTGTACACTGCTCATTGCTCATTTGGTGAAGCAAAACTGTTCTATACCTTCACTCTCCGAAAAGTGAATCTACAAACTCTTTCCTCCTGAATACCTGCAGGTCTTCAACTCCTTCACCCAACCCGATATATTTCACGGGAATACGGAACTGATCGGAGATGCCGATCACCACTCCACCCTTGGCAGTGCCATCGAGCTTGGTGATGGCAAGTGCTGTCACCTCGGTTGCAGCGGTGAAATGTTTAGCCTGTTCAAATGCGTTCTGTCCGGTGGAGCCGTCAAGGATCAGAAGCACCTCATGCGGAGCATCGGGGATTATCCTCCCCATCACATTCTTTATCTTGGTGAGCTCATTCATAAGGTTGATCTTGTTGTGAAGACGTCCTGCAGTATCGATGATGACCACATCGGCATCGTGTGCCTTTGCCGAACTGACCGCATCGAAAGCTACAGAGGCAGGATCGGATCCCATATTCTGTTTCACCACGGGCACTCCCACCCTCTCTCCCCAGATATCAAGCTGCTCCACGGCTGCAGCACGGAACGTGTCGGCAGCACCCAGGTAGACGGATAATCCTTTTTGTTTGAACTGGTAAGCCAGCTTACCGATGGTGGTTGTTTTGCCCACACCATTCACTCCCACCACCATGATGACATAGGGTTTCTTCCCTTCAGGCAGGGAGAAATCGGAAAGGTCGTCGCTGTTATTCTCTGTGAGCAGCAGGGCTATCTCATCGCGCAGGATGGTTGTCAGTTCATCGGTACTTACATACTTATCCCGGGCTACGCGTTCTTCAATCCTCTCAATTATCTTAAGGGTTGTATCTACTCCCACGTCGGAGGAGACCAGCACCTCTTCAAGCTCGTCAAGCACATCGTCATCGACTTTCGACTTGCCGGCAACGACGCGGGTGATCTTGGAAAAAAAACTATCTTTTGTTTTTTCGAGACCTTTATCCAATGTATCTTTTTTCCCTTTTGAGAATCTGTCAAAAAAACCCATAGCGCAGTGTATGATTAAACTGTAATATACTTTTGATTTCGCAGCCGGCAGATGTGAATTGCTACTGTAATATATGCAAATCTACGAAATAGTCAATAAAAAACTTCCCTGCGTTTTGGCACAGGGAAGCTTTTACATATTTTTAACTGACTTTTCCGCTAAGCTGAAGCAATGATAAACTTGTCTATCTATTCAGGGCAGGGAAAAGTCTCTCTTCATTGAACTTATTTCGTGAAATAATCCTTTACCTGATCGTTCAGGATCATCTCTTCTCTGAAGCTGTATGCGCCAGTCTTGGGCGATTTCACCATTTTGATCACTTTGGTATGACTGCGCCCTGTGGTTGTATGTTTATCGCGGAATCCCGCAACCGATTTCTTTGCCATAGTCTAATTTGTTTTACTTAATTTCTTTATGAACAGTCATCTTCTTCAACACGGAGTTATATTTCTTCAACTCCAACCGCTCTGTTGTATTCTTCCTGTTCTTTGTGGTAATATATCTGGAAGTGCCGGGCATGCCGCTCTCTTTGTGTTCCGTACATTCCAGGATCACCTGCACTCTGTTTCCTTTTGCTTTTTTTGCCATTGCTGATTTCTCCTTCTCGTTATGCGTTTAAATACCCTTTAGAAGCGGCTTTTTTCAAAGCTGCATCCAATCCAATTTTATTAATGGTGCGCAAACCGGATGCTGATATATTCAAACTGATCCAGCAATCTTCTTCCACCCAAAAAAACTTCTTCTTGAACAAATTTACGTTGAATTTACGTTTCGTCCTCGCATTAGAGTGAGAAACGTTGTTTCCAACCATTGCTTTTTTCCCTGTTATTTGACAAATCTTAGACATTGCTATATTGTGTATTTTGTTGTTTTCCCTCTTCACGGAACAGCATCTTCCCGATAATTCAGGGCGCAAAATTAAGCATATAATTTTAATTTACCAAAAAAACAGGCAAATTAATTTCATCGTTCATACATAATTAGATAATTCGTTGATGCCCGGTGATGCGTGTCAGAAGTAATCTATTCAATACTTCTCATCATGGGTGAGAAACTCCGAATTAAAAAATTGCAGAGATCTCAGCATAGAGATTGTTCAATACCGACAGGGTTTCGTTACGGATGGCATTCCTCCGTATACCTTCCTCTCCGGTGGCATTTGCAGCCTGGTCGGTGATGGTCTGTTCAGCGGTATAAACCTTCGGGAAGAAGGATGCAGCATCCTTCTGCGTAATCTGATAGGTGATGTCCCTTACCACAAGCATACATCCTGCGTTGGTGATGGAAGCGTCGAAACGGTAACTCATGATTATCTTTTCGTTCACACCCACGCTATTCTCCGGAAGGATCAGTTCATCCCTGGTACTTACTGTAACACTTCTCGTCTTATCATCGAAACGGATTCCCGACAGCATCGGATTACCTGTAAATTTCTGCTTTCCCCACTTTTGCAGGAGAGCATATTTCTGATCTGTTCCCACACCCTGATCTGCGAGGATATACTGCTCAAAGACCACTTTCCCGTTCACCACCGGTACAGTTGTGAAACCGGCATCAATTTGCCCGTCAACGGTAAACAGACTAATCACTAAAATGACTAAAGTAAGTATATATTTTTTCATATGATTACATTTTATTTAAATCACGGTCTGCCCATAGCATCATCCTAAAGCCTAAAGATGATTCTTCAACCCACATAATTCAGGTAGCTGAACTGCTCATTAGACTGCAAACGTACGAAAAAGATTAAAGCGTGCCATCACATTTCTGAAAAAACAGGCTTCTAAATTTTATTTATCACTTAAAAACAATTACTTTTGCATCTCTAAAAACAAACGTAACATTTTTTCAATAAGGTATGTCTGCAAAAAAAACAAAAGAGTCGAAAGCCGAAAAGAATTTTGAAAATATCGGTGAAGCATTAACCACTTCTGAACAGTTTCTGGAAAAAAATCAGAAATCCATTTTAATAGGATTGCTTATCGTTGTAATCGCGGTAGGAGGTTTTCTTGCATACAACTACTTATACAAGATACCCCGTAATGAGAAGGCACATGCTGCCATCTTCAAGGGGGAACGCTATTTCCAAAATGGAGAGGATTCTCTGGCTCTCTTTGGCAACGGAAATGATTATATCGGTTTTGAATCAATCATCAATCAGTATAAAGGTACCAAAACAGCTGACCTGGCCCGCGCTTATGCAGGCATTTCCTATAATCGTTTGGGAAATAACGAGAAGGCACTGGAACATCTGAAAAAGTTTAAAGGAGGTGATCTGCTGATAACTTCGGCCGTTAGTGGTGCCATCGGTGATGTGCAGATGAACATGGGTCAGACCGACAAGGCGATAACCAGCTTTCTCAAGGCCGCCAAAGAGTCGGACGACCAGTTGCTGAGCCCTATCTACTACAAAAAGGCAGGTGTGGCTTATCTTGATGGCGCTAACTATGACAAAGCAATAGAGGTGTTCACGCAGATTAAGGAAGATTACATCAACTCACCCGAAGCACAGGAGGCCGACAAGTACATCAAACAGGCTGAAATGCTGAAAGAAACGAAATAAGCATGGCAACTGAACTGCATAATCTCTCATCATACGATCCCACATCGGTACCTCAGGGTAAGGGTAAACGAATAGGTATTGTGGTTTCGGAGTGGAATTACTCTGTCACCGGAAACCTGTTACGCGGTACGTACGATACGCTGCTTAAATTCGGCGTGGAGAGTGAAGATATTATCGTGGAGCATGTGCCGGGAAGCTTTGAGCTTACTTACGGAGCAAAGTTACTGATAGAAAAAGCCAACCTTGACAGCGTGATCATTCTGGGTTGTGTGATTCAGGGCGAGACACCCCACTTCACCTTCGTATGTGAAAGTGTGACACAGGGGAGCACGCAACTGAATCTAGATTACAATGTTCCTGTGATTTTTGGTCTGCTCACTACAAACACGCTTGATCAGGCCAAAGCCAGATCTGGGGGAAGACACGGCAACAAAGGTGATGAAGCAGCCATCACAGCATTAAAAATGATTGCTCTTCACTCGAAATACCAATAGTTTTATTACCTTTGTGGCTCGAAAAAATTGGGCAGTTACCAGAGTGGCCAAATGGGGCTGACTGTAACTCAGCTGGCTTACGCCTACGGTGGTTCGAATCCATCACTGCCCACTGGCTTGATTCGATGATGTAATGATTCGATAATGTGATAATTAAATCAACAAATCGGCACATCAGTAAATCATCAAATCAATTTTTGCGGAAGTAGCTCAGTTGATAGAGCATTAGCCTTCCAAGCTGAGGGTCGCGGGTTTGAGCCCCGTCTTCCGCTCTCAAAGGAAGTAACAACACAGGTTACTTCCTTTTTTTATCCAAAAAAAACGGTTCGTGGAGGATCATCGTTTACATACATCAACTGTTCGCGATCTGACGCAGGGAGGTATATTCCGCCAGCTGATCTCGCTGTCGCTACCACTGATGGCCATCAGTTTTATACAGATGACCTATAACCTGGTGGATATCATCTGGATAGGACGTCTTGGCAGCAAATCAGTTGCTGCCATAGGTTCTGTGGGGATGCTTATGTGGATGATGAATTCCGTAGCACTCATCTCCAAGGTGAGTGCCGAGATATCCATCGGTCAGTCGATTGGTTCACGGCGACTGGATAAAGCCTCTTTCTATGCTTCCCATACCACTACCATCGCCATCATCCTGGGTCTGTTCTTCGGGTTGTTCTTCTTTCTTTTTCCCCATCCCTATGTATCCTTTTACAAGCTGGAGAGTAATATAGCCCTGGAAGCGGCAGGGTATTTGCGGGTGATTGCTCTCGGGTTGCCAATTATGTTTCTGATCCTCAACTTCTCCGGCATATATATCGGTTCCGGCCGTAGTGACATTCCTTTTTATTTTAATGCAACCGGCCTGGTGATCAACATTGTACTTGATCCCCTCTTTATATTCGGAGCAGGTTCATTCCCTGCCATGGGAGTGAAGGGAGCGGCACTGGCGACCGTTTTGTCGCAGGGAGTGGTGCTCCTGCTTTTTATCAGCCATCTGAAAAAGAAAAACGGTCTGTTGGGTAAATTCAAATTTCTGATCAGGCCTCGCAGAACATACACCCTGAATATTCTGAAGCTGGGGCTTCCTGTGGCTGCGATGAATATTTATTTTGCTTTTATAAACATGAATCTGGCCCGTTTCGCTTCGGTGTACGGGGGGCATCTAGGTATCACCAGCCAGACCACAGGAGGACAGATTGAGGGAATCACCTGGAACACCTCCAATGGATTCTCCACCGCTCTGGGAAGCTTCGTGGCGCAGAACTTTGCGGCGCGAAAGCTTGGCAGGTCGAACAATGCATTCAGGTATACACTTTTGATGATGGGTTCCCTGGGAATCGTCGTCACCCTGGCGTTTGTCAATTACGGTGAAGCGATTTTTTCGTTGTTTGTACCCGAGAGAGCAGCATACGAAGCGGGAGGTCAATATTTGATGGTGCTGGGCTTTTCTCAACTCTTCATGATGCTGGAGCTGACCACACAGGGGATGTTCAACGGCCTGGGCCGTACTACGCCACCAGCCGTTATAAGTATTATCTTCAACACGCTGCGTATTCCTCTGGCAATCGTTCTGGGATCGCGTATCGGGGTGACGGGCGTATGGTGGGCTATTTCTATCACTTCACTCATTAAAGGGAGCATTCTTTTAATCTGGTATATGCTGCTGCAGAGGAGGCTGGCAAGAAGACACCGGGAAGAGATGCAACCTTCAGTCTGAATCTCACCTAATATCCCTGCAGGAAGAGTCCTATATCTGATACCGGGAAATTGAAATGGTTAGCCACATAGGAATTGACCATTTTTCCGGCATACATATAGAACCCGGAAGCGAAGCCGCGGTCGAACCGGGCAAAATGGGCCACACCACCGCAATCGCCCATGGCTGTGAACATTGAAATAAAAATGTTGCTCAGGGCGATGGAAGCTGATCGTGCAACGCGTGAACTGAGGCTCATCTCACAAAAGTGGAGCACCCCCTGTTTCTCAAAGAGGACAGGATGATCAGGAAGACACGCTTCCATGGTAGTTTCAAAACAACCCCCCTGCGCCATTCGCAAATCAATGATCAGTGATCCCTGTTTCATCTCCCCTATCAGGTCAGCCGAGATCCGATAAAAATGTGTTTTGTTGATGTATTGCATGGCTCCAATCACCACATCGGCTGAACGAAACACGTTCCTGAGGACATTAGGCTGCAACGTGGAGGTAAAGACAGGACTGCCCAGCTCATGGCGTATGGTGCGCAGCTTCAGGATATCATCATCGAACACCTTTACCGATGCACCCAGTGCCAGTGCTGCACGGGCTGCCATTGTGCCGGCCACACCCGCGCCAATAATGACCACCTCGGTAGGCGAAATGCCCGGCACTCCTCCCAGCAGAATTCCTTTACCGCCGTGTGCATTACTCAGCAGTTCGGCTGCCAATGTAATGGAGGAAGCTCCCTCAATTTCAGAGATGGATGTCACAAAAGGTGAGACGCCCGAATTATCATAAAGTAGTTCGTATGCGAGTGCGTTGATACGTTTTTCCGACATCCTTTCCAGTAGAGGAGTGGATAGTTGATGCAGATAGAGGAATGAATAGATCGTCGTTCGTGGTCGCATCATCTCCACCTCCTGTAGTGTGGGGGGGGTGATCTTCAGGATCAGGTTCGCCTGGAAAACCTCTTCAGCGGTCTCCACGATCTCCGCACCCGATTCGGCATAATAACTATCTGAGTAGTTGATGGCCAGGCCCGCACCCGCTTCAAGCAAAACCCTGTAACCCAGCGAGACAAGTAGTGAGACTGTTTCAGGTGTCAGTGCCAGTCGTTTCTCTGTTTCCTGATTTTCCTTCGGAATACCGATCACGGTGGAGATATTTTGTCTCTCTGTTTTCAGGAGCAGTTCCCTCACGAAAAAGGAAGTGCTTTTTTGGGATTCATACATGATTTATTTCTTTCTGTTTTTCAATTGTTCTTCAAGTGCGCTCACCGTTAGATGAACCTCTTCTTTTGACATCATCCGCTCTGTATGGTAAACGATCTGTGCCATATTGTAATAACGCTCTCTTTGTGCCAAATGTTGCGTGATGAAGGGGATGAGTTCCTCTTTCGGTTTCCCGGTGATGAGGGGACGTACATTTTTGGATGTAAGCAATCGGGCGGCAAGCTCTTCAGGGTCAGCCCGGATGTAGATTGTGGTCCCTGCCCTGTTCATCACCTCCATATTATCGAAAAAACAAGGTGCTCCCCCACCCGTTGAGATCACCACATCCTCGAACTGAGCCACCTCGCTTACAGCTTCCCGTTCAATCTTACGAAACTCCTCCTCGCCCTTTTCCGTAAAAAGTTCGGAGATCGATTTGCGGTATCTGTTCTGTATATAGGCATCCAGATCGATGAAAGTGAGTGAGAGTGACTTCGCCAAACGTTTACCCACGGTAGTTTTTCCCGATCCCATATATCCCACAATAAAAATTCGTTCCATATTTCAGTTGTCAGTGTTCAGTTGTCAGTTGTCAGTTATCAGTTGTCAGTTGTCAGTTATCAGTTGTCAGTTGTCAGTGATCGGTTGTCAGTTGTCAGTTGTTTTTAAGCGGTAAGCGGTAAGCATTATAGCTGGGATTGATGATACTTCCAGCGGTTTGGGTTTTATTTTTCACTCCTCATTCCTCACTTTTCATTTTTCATTTCCCAAATCTCACATCCCAAATCCCACATCCCAAATCCTACATCCTACATCCCAAATCCTACATCCCACATCCCAAATCCCAAATCCCAAATCCTACATCCCAAATCCTACATCCCACATCCCAAATCCTACATCCCACATCCCAAATCCCAAATCCCACATCCCAAATCCCAAATCCCAAATCCCACATCCCACATCCCACATCTCACATCCCACATCCCACATCCCACATCCCACATCC
>JADKLW010000694.1_pt1 | contig 11935 bp, 9 predicted proteins | sample 8641881 | NCBI WGS metagenome assembly JADKLW01 (sample SAMN16272185, study PRJNA661076) | feces metagenome | isolation source: fecal sample from diarrhoea affected cattle B | host: Bos taurus | place: South Africa: Lokaleng Village, Mahikeng | collected 2019-09
ATTTGCGCTGCACACTGGCCGAAGCATCGAAAAAATAGCTGCTGTCATCGGCAAAAACATACCCCGCCTGTGCGTAAGTCTCCAGACTGGTTTGCGGCAGTAATTCCTCTGGCCCGGTTCCTCCAGCCACATAGATCGCTGTGCCGCGTTTGTTAAAGTCCCTTGCCCCCAAGCGTTTCTCCGCGAACAGGGATAAGGGTATTTTTGCAAAGGGCCGTGCGCTAAGGCCGATCGCAAGCTCCTCTTGTCCCGCCTCGGCAAGAGCGGCCGAAGCCCGGACAAAAGCCGACAAATGTTGCGGGGCAGTTCCGGTCAGACGGTAGGTCAGGATAGCTCCGGCCTGACTGCCGCCATATTGCCCGCCCGGCGATTGCAGCACGGGCAGCGTTGTTCCGGATGAGCCTGCACGGTTGGACTGGCGAGCGAATAGCCAGAAATAGCCGGATATCGGATTGGATGATGGCGCAGTTATCGCACCTGCAAGGCTTGATGAAACCTGATGCCGGGGCGCTGCTGGTGCTTCTTCTGTTGTGGTTTTTGCGCTGTTGTTGACAGGTAGTTGGGCTGCCGCAAACGTAGTGGCAAGCAGCGATGTCCTTGTTTTCGGATGAGGACTCCCCTGAACGCTCTTTTGAACGCTACCACGGTCTTGGGACAGCATAACAACTGGCAACGATATTCTCGATGGCTGGGAAGAAACAACGACCATCTCGACCTCTGCTGCTTCGACTGTGCCCAAATCCGACGCCGGAAAAATGGCTTCCCATATTATCCGGACCGAAATCCAGACAAAAGTCATGACGGAAAATGCCTTAAGCGGGGCACCTTTACTGATTTTCATGATGGTGATTATTCGCTTTTGAGTAGTGCGTTAACAGGTCTGAGGCGATGGACTTCGGCAATTTCCGGATGGAAATGCTCGGTTTTTTCCCAGCGTGGCGGAGCGCCCGATAATATCTTCAGATATTGGAAGATCGCTCGTCTGGCCGCCAGGATGTTGATTATATTGGCAATGAATGTTCGCGGGATTGACAGTATGGCTTCCGTCATCCCGTAGAGCGAAGAAACCAGATAGGCCCGCACTGCCGTTCGCCACAACAGGAACAGCGCATTGAAAGCCAGCATCACCTTTAACAATCCGGAAAGCGGAGCGGGTTGATAATATCCCGTCAAAGCAATCGCATAGAGAAACCCGGATAATATAATCGCAGCATAAGCCAGCGTCAGAACGAAGGCCGAAAAGCTGGCCTTGCGATCGCGAAGACGCATCCAGTTTTCACGCCAACAATGCTTCCAGCCGAGCCGGTCCCACCCCGACAAGGATATGCCGACCATCCAGCGGCTTTTCTGCCGTATCGCATCTTCAAACGTGTCGGGAAAAAACTCCTGCGTTGCGACCCATTGGCCCTTCTGGTCTTTCAGCCGGGCAAAAATCCCGCGTGCCTCGCCCGCGGTAAGGTTGAGGCCCAGTTCGTAATCCTCCGTCAAGCTGGCTGCATCAAAGGGATTGCCAGACTTGCGATTGGACAGTTCGCCCAGAGCATCGCGCCGGAACGCGCAACCGACACCGGCTGCGGGAATTGAGACACCCAGTGCTTCGCGCAAAACCATTTGCTTGCCGTGCAATTCTGCGAATTCGTCACCATAATGGCCGGCTATCCATGTCGATCGCGAAGCGCGGCGCGGAATGACCGGAATCTGCACCAATGATGCCCGGTCGATCAGATAATCGAACAGCTCCAGCGCCTGCGGATGAACCAGATCTTCCGCATCCTGCAAAATGACAGCCTTGAACTTCCTGCCCGCCGCTGCTTCGTCATGACACATGGCGCGCCATAGCCGGTTCAGACAATCTGCCTTGGACGTGGGACCGTCATGGTCGCACAAAACCATCCGGATATTTTTGAACCGGCTCGCCGCATCGGCAACAGCGGCGATAGTCGGGCCATCATTGGGATAGCAGCCGACGTAGATTCGGTAATTTTCATGGGTCCACTGGCTTTGGCAGCGCCGCAACATGCCGCCGATAACCGGCGCTTCCTGCCATGCGGGGACGAATATCGCCAGCGGCTGGCCATTTTCGGGTGGCGGCAATTGCTCCACCGCCATGCGATTAAAGCGGTTATATACGAACAGCTTGCGCTTGACGGAGAATATGATCCACATCCCGTCAAATATGACATCATCAATCGCGCCGATTATGAAACAGAAGCTGGCGAAAAAGAGCAATTCTTTTTGCATGAAATCGATAGACGGCAAAATATAATCATGCATTTAACTCTACGCCCCCCGCCGTAGCGATAATTTTCTACGGCGATCCCGCTTCCAGCCAGTATTTTGACCGGATAATCGAACAGCCCTTATCCTGAATGCCCCCGCGATAGGCGGTATTTCATAAAATATATCTTAATGTAAACGGTTGTAACATAATGAAAAGAGATAATTAAAAAACCTGTAATGGATGCTGGACTCAAGCAGCAGATCAGGCCATCTTCCAAAAAAAAATGGAGGTGGAATGAACGGAACCCAATCGGCGGTCGCACCCGCAACCAACACAGGCCAAGCATTTGGAACCAGTGGTTATCGCAACTACGTTCTGTTTTCCCTGATGATCCTCTACACATTGAATTTTATCGACCGGATCCTGATCGGCGTCGTTGCCCAGCCGATTATCGAAGAGTTTAAATTACAGGACTGGCAATTCGGATTGCTCTCCGGTTTCGGCTTTGCACTGATGTATACGGTGATGGGTATTCCGATCGCTCGTCTGGCGGAGCGAATGAGCCGCGTTTATATCATCGCCGCCAGCGTCATATTATGGTCACTGATGACCGCCCTGTGCGGCATAGCGGGCAGCTTTCTTGCCCTGCTGGTTTTTCGCATCGGTGTGGGTATTGGCGAAGCGGGCCTGACTCCTGCGGCCAACTCGATAATTTCCGATTATTTCCCGCCGCGCAGCCGCGCCCGCGCTATCGCCATCTATACGATGGGCATCACTCTGGGCGGTGTCCTTGCCAACGCATTTGGCGGGCCGATTACCCAGATGTTTTCCTGGCGTGAGGCGTTCCTGGTCCTTGGCGTGCCCGGTGTAGTGTTCGGCTTGCTCTTCCTCTTTACGGTGAAAGAACCACCGCGCGGCTATGCCGATCCTCCCGGCGAGAGTTCACCGGAAAAGAAAAGCATCGGCGATACGATCCGGGAATTGTCGCCCAAGCGCTCTTTCTGGATCAACATGATCGCAGCCGCTCTTGTCGCCTTTGTCGGCTACGGGGTCAGCAACTTTCAGGTCGCGTTTTTCCAGCGCGTCCACGAAATGTCGATTGCGGATGTGACTCTGAAAATCGCGGTGCCCTTGGGGCTTGCTGCATCCTTTGGCGCATTCATTACCGGCTATCTTACCGAAAAACTCAGCGGCCGTTATCCCAATTCCGTCGCATGGTTGCCGGGCATCATGCTGATAGTGAGCGTGCCCTTTTACTGGATCGGTTTTACGACTGAGAGCATCCCCTTTGCCCTTGGCGTATTGATCGTCGGCGCTGCGCTGCATTACGGTTATCTCGGCGCTCAATATACGATTTGCCAGGGCCTCGCCAGCCCGCGCAGCCGTGCCACGGCGATTGCGCTGTTCCTGTTCATCGTCAACCTGATCGGCTATGGCTGCGGCCCGCTGGCTATCGGTATATTAAGCGATCTGTTGATGACTGCCGACCTCGCAGCCTCGCAATTTGCCGCTGAACTGACCCCGCAATTGTGCAAAGGCAGACCGGAAGAGCTGGTTGCGTCTCTGGGCGCTGCCCAAGCGGAAGCCTGCCTGACCGCAAGCGGCGAAGGGCTGCGCTGGGCGATCCTTTACATGTCCAGCATTTTTGCACTTGCAGGGGCCTTGTATCTCTATATCTGCAAGACCTTGCAGCGTGATCTGGTCGCCAAAATGAACTGATCGCGCAATCGTCACAATCTTTTCGTCAAAGAGTTTTACATGTCCAAATATGAAAACTGGCAGCTGTCAAAGGCGAGCTACCCCTATTCCACGATCACGCAGACCCGCTTTGGCGACATGGACCTGTTGGGCCATATCAACAATGTCGCGATGGCGGGCCTGTTTGAAAATGGCCGCGTGCGCTTCAATCATTCGCTGGGCATGGCCAGCCTGAGCGAAGGGGAACGCTGGCTGATCGCTGCAGTGCAGATCAACTATATCCGCGAAGCCCATTTCCCCGATGATGCAGAGATTTGCAGCGGAATCAGCCGGATCGGCAATTCGTCATGGGATATATTGTCCGCCGCGTTCCAGAAGGATCGCTGCGTTTCGACCTGCACCACGACGCTGGTCCTGACCGACAAACAGGGTGCAAAACAGATAGGCGCTAACCTGCGCGCGGCACTGGAACAACAGATGGTCCGGATAGCCTGATTTTGTAATCTGTCGAGCGGCGAAGCCTAGACCCTGTTCAATTTTGATGGAATCAAAATTGGGGCCTAGTTTATTGTTTTACCGTGATTTCCGAGCCGTGAAATGTTCCATTCCACTCGAAATCACTCTAGTCAGTAAAATTCGCTGTCCGCTTCTGTAAATAGGCCATCACGGCCTCTTTCTGGTTGGGCGCTCCGCCGACCTTGTCCTGCTCGACGCTCTCCATCATCAAAATCTCGTCTTCGTTCATATCCGGCAATTTGTTCATCAGCCGTTTGGCGGCTTTGATTGCATCGGGATTCTTGCCCGCGATTTCGGCGGCCAGTTCCATCGCGCGGGCATGCGGATCGTCGGACAGGTGCGAGACAAAGCCCAGCTCCTTGCCTTCCTCGCCGCTGAAAATCCGGTTGGTATAGGTCAGCTCACGAAGAATATCGTCGCGGACAAAACTGCGCCAAGTGGAATAGCTGCCCATGTCGGGGATCAGGCCCCAGCGCATTTCCATGATTGACAGCTTGGCATCAGGAGTGGCGATACGCACATCGCCCGCCGATGCAAATTGCAGACCTCCGCCAACACAGGCGCCGTGAATGGCCACGATGACGGGCGCAGGCAACCGCCGCCATTGCAGCACGACATGCTGGTATTTATTGGCATTGCCATAGCTGCGCTCGGTCAGGCTTGCCGTCGTGCCGGAACTGGTAAAGCTGGACATATCAAGCCCCGCGCAAAAGCCCTTGCCATTGCCCGACAGCACGATCGCGCGAACATCCTTCATCTGCGCCAGCTCATCCGTCGCGGCGATAATCGCATCAATCTGTTCGGGGTCCAGCGCGTTCATTTTTTCCGGCCGGTTGAACCGGACATCGGCAATATGGTTTTCAACCGAAATGGTAACGCGCTGTGACATGTTTTGGCTCTCCGTGAATGGATTCGTTTATGGTTTGGCAGCGATGTTAATCGCTCGCTTAACAAGCGGCAACTGGTCATTGCCAAAATACATGCGTTCGTCCGCCGGATCGTCGCTGTTCCCCCTCACAAAAATGCTGGGCGAGCCATAGGCGCCGCGCGCAATCGCTTCTTCGGTATTGGCGCGCAGCCTGTCCTTGATCTCCTGCTCCCCGGTTTGCGCGACCAGTGCTTTTCCGTCCATGCCGACTTCATCTGCAATCGCAGCCAGCACCGCCGGATCATCCAGATTGCGCTGATCGGCATAATAAGCGTTGAAGGCAGCAGTGGCGAACTTATGCAGCGCCGCCTGATCGTCTTCCAGCGCGCAACAGACCCGCATCGCGTGGACGGATTTGACCGGATGATGCTCGCTGGGGAAATTCATCGCCACACCCGCCAAAGCAGCCCATTCCTTGAGCACGCGAAAACTGTGGACAAATTTGCGGTTATCAGGATTTTCACGGGCGGCATAAACGCTCTGGTTCACGGCGTTGAACACCCCTCCGACCAGAAACGGCTTCCAGATTATCTGCCCGCCGGTTTCCTTGATAATCGGCTGGATATTGTGGAAAGCGAGGCAGGTCCACGGGCTAGACAGGTCGAAGTAGAATTCAATTGTAACGGTCATTCGCTTTAATCCTTAATTCCGAATAATGTCCGGCGCGCCTGTGCATCATCCTGCGGGTTGCGGTTAATCCTGTCCCGGCCCAGCGCCATTCCGCGCCGTAAGCCTTCGCGTTGTTTCAATGTCTCATACCAGCGCTGGACATGCGGAAAATCGGCAAGGTCGATTTCCTGCCGCTTATAGGTCTGCACCCATGGGAAGCAGGCGATGTCGGCCACGCTATATTGCTCACCGGCCAGATAATCGTACCTGGCCAGCCGCCGGTCCATCACGCCAAAAAGGCGCAGCACTTCGTTTCGATAGCGCTCCGTCGCATAGGCAATCCGTTCGGGGGCATAGAGTTTGAAATGGCCATGCTGCCCCATCATCGGCCCCAGACCGGCCATTTGCCACATCAGCCATTCGGTTGCCGCCGTGCGTCCGCGCAGATCATCGGGCAAGAATCGGCCTGTCTTTTGTGCCAGGTAAAGCAGAATCGCACCTGTCTCGAACACCGAAACCGGCTCCCCGCCTCCATCCGGATCATGGTCCACTATCGCCGGAATACGGTTGTTCGGACTGATCGCCAGAAAGCCGGGCTCAAACTGCTCCCCCGCCCCGATATTCACCCAATGAACTTGATAATCCAGTCCAGCTTCTTCCAGCATCACACTGATTTTCCAGCCATTTGGTGTCGGCGCAAAATATAGGTCGATCATGCGGCTGCCTCTTCTTTCAGCGATGTCAGTAGGAACAGTAAGCCAGTTTGTGCATTGACATCAAGCTTGCTGACATATGAAAAGCGACCCTTGTCATATTCCTGACCCAGCGGTGATATAATATTTCACCACAGGTTAGAGTGAGCGCTTAACGCGATTGGCGGAGCGGCTATTGCATTGACAATATCGGCCAAAGGAACATACCTTATAGCCAAGGCATAATTGAAAATCGGGGGGCAGTTTTTTAATGGGGTGCCCTAAATGTTATACGAGCTATTTGTATCAAGCGACACCAAAGCAAAAGACAGTCGCGAACTTAACAATATCATCAACAAATATGGTGATAACACGATAGATGAATTGCGCAAAAGATCGAAAGATCCGTCGCTGTCCCTGCGTGACCGCAGACATTGGCGCCGGTTGCTACGCTTTGCCACAACATCTCAGGACGCACTGCCCGGCAATCTGAATTTTTAGCAGCGCGATTCTAGGTTCGCCCAGTCATACGCTGCTTTTCGCGGCGCGTTTGGCTGTGCGCGGCGGAAAACGACTGGCTATCCGGATATAGTGACTTTATCCCGAAAATCCGCACAAAATAACCGCGAATCTATCATTAATGCCAATCGACTGGCTCGCGCCCCCTATGCAACATTGTTCTCCGGAATCTAAGGAATAGAGCCAGAAATTGGCTGAATATTGGAGAGAACAGAAATGGCTATGGACCCGGCTTATGTTGCACAGATAAAGCGCCTGATGGAGTGGGAGGCCGCGCGTACGGCTCCGCCAGAAGGCTTCCCCCATCTGCCCGACCTGCCCGCTGGTCGCTATACATCCCAGGAATATTATGACCTGGAACAAGAGCATATCTGGAAAAAAAGCTGGCTGTTTGCCGCGCATATTGACGAAGTGCCCGATCCCGGCTGTTTCATGAAATGGGAAAATACCGGCGCTCCGATCATCATTGTTCACGGCATGGACGGCGAAGTGCGCGCGTTTTACAATACCTGCCGCCATCGCGGTGCGCCAGTTGTGACGGTAGATAAGGGCCGTTCCCCGCGTTTGATGTGCGGTTATCATAACTGGACTTACAAGTCGGATGGTGAGCTGGTTGGTGTTCCGGACAAGCAGGATTTCACCGGACTGGACATGTCCTGCCGCAGCCTGATCCCTGTGAAGTGCGAGCGGCTCGGCAATCTGATCTTTGTGAATTTCGACGATGACGCAATGCCGTTAAAAGAATGGCTCGGACCAGTCTGGGACGACTGGAAAGAGTTCCAGTTCGACAAGATCAAACTGGCCTCGCGCTATTCGTTCGACCTTAAGTGCAACTGGAAAGTGGCGATGGAGGCCAATATGGAGGTCTATCATGTGCCCTTCATCCATCCCGATACGGTGTCACCGCTGGTCGATCACCGGCGCAATGTGAACACGATGTTCCGCAACGGCCATGCCCGGATGCTGGCCCCTGCCCCGGCAGATACTGACCGCTCGCACGCGCGGGCTATCGACTCTCCGCCTGAATGGCAGGAAATTGATACGGTCGGTGAATTTGGCCGCACCTGCACGCAAAGCTATACCCTGTTCCCCAACTGGGTGTCGCCGCTGTCCAACTATTTCGTGCCGCCTCTGGTTTTCTGGCCCACCGGATTGAACACGACCCGTCTGGAACTGATCACCATGGCTCTCGACTGGGGTGATGGCCCTGTGCCGGACCTGTGGACTGTGCCGGATGAGACAAAGCCCAATGGCCGGAACATGAGCCAGATCATCCTCGAAGACACGCAATTTGGCGAGATGATCCAGAAATCCATGGAGTCCGACGGATTTAAAAGCGTGCCATTGAGCTATCAGGAAGCGCGTATCTATAGTTTCCACCAGACCTGCGATAAAATGATCGGGCTGGACAAGGTGCCTGCGGAACTCGCTGTGGATCAGGTTATCGGCGACGAATGGGTCTATCCCAATGATCCGCGTGTTGCGCAAATGGAGCAGTTGGAAGCGGCGGAATAATCCGCCGCTTCCGCTGCGGATGGCAGAGCCGACGTGATGTGAGGTTGTCAGGCGCAAAAATATAGCGCGAACTAAACGTCGAATTGGCGAAAAAGCGGCACTTTGTATCAGCCATGGGACATGTTGGCGCATATATTGCAGCAAGGCCTAGCCTTTCTTGCAGGACATCCCTAAATGCACAATCATGCATTTCTTAGATCAAGCCAAAATATATGTTAGCTCTGGCGCTGGCGGGCCGGGGGCAGTTAGTTTTCGGCGCGAAAAATTTATCCAATATGGCGGCCCGGACGGCGGCAATGGCGGCAAAGGTGGCGACATCATTTTCAGGGCTGTTGAAGGCCTCAACACCCTGATCGACTTTCGCTATACCCAGCATTTGCGCGCACCGCGTGGTAGAGGCGGAGCCGGGCGCAATCGCACCGGCGCAGGCGGCGAAGATCTGGTCATAAAAGTGCCCGTTGGCACGCAGGTTCTGTCTGAAGATAAAGAACATGTGTTGCTGGACTTTACCCGCGAAGGGCAAGAGGTGGTATTCCTGGAAGGGGGCATCGGCGGCCGCGGTAATGCGAGCTATAAAAGCTCCACCAACCGCGCTCCGCGTCAACACCAGCCCGGCGAACCCGGCGAAGAAGCGGCTGTATGGCTGCGCCTGAAACTGATCGCGGATGCTGGCCTTGTTGGCTTGCCCAATGCTGGCAAATCCACCTTCATCAACTTTGTCAGCAATTCTAAGGCCAAAGTGGGCGCTTATCCCTTTACCACCATCCACCCGCAACTGGGCGTGGTGCATCATCAGGGACGCGAATTTGTTCTGGCCGACATTCCCGGATTGATTGACGGCGCGGCAGAAGGTGCCGGGATCGGTGACCGTTTCCTGGGCCATATCGAACGCTGTAAAGTGTTGCTGCACCTGATTGATGCGACTGGCGATGATCCGGTTCAGGCGTGGCAGACCGTCACCAAAGAGCTGGAACAATATGGCGGCGGTCTGGCCGACAAGCCGCAGATATTGGCGCTGAACAAAGCGGATTTGCTGGATGACGAATTGATGGAATCGATTGCGGATGATTTGCGCGCTGCGGGCGCGGTTGACGTTCTGCCGCTCTCCGGAGCGACCGGCAAAGGCATGGATGCTGTGCTGGACAGGCTGCTCGAAGCGGTTGGCCGTTACAGCTCGATCGAGGAAAAAGACCAAAGCGCCGGTGATAGCAACAGCCAGGGCGGCGAGGAGGAAAAGGCGGACTGGTCCCCGCTATGACAGCGCCTTCCAATGAGACGATAGTCGTTAAAGTCGGGTCATCGCTGCTGGTCAACGAAGATGCGTCTTTGCGCCGCGACTGGGTGCAGACACTTGTTTCCGACATTGCCCAGCGCCATGCCGATGGTGCGTCGGTCATCATTGTATCATCCGGTTCCATCGCATTGGGCGCACGTAAGCTTGGCCTAAAAAAAGGTGGCCGGGCAAGCCTTTCCGATGCCCAGGCGGCGGCCTCTGTGGGACAGATCGCCCTGAGCAGCCTGTGGTCGGAACTGCTGGCCGAACACGGGATTACAGCGGCCCAGATGTTGCTGACGCTGGACGACATGGAAAATCGCAAACGCTATCTCAACGCCACGGCGACACTGGAAAAGCTGCTCGAACACCGCGCTATCCCCGTGATTAACGAGAATGACAGCGTAGCCACCGACGAAATCCGCTTTGGCGATAATGACCGGCTCGCAGCGCGCGTGGCGCAGGCAGCTTCGGCGGACCGGGTTATCCTGTTGTCCGATATTGACGGTCTGTATGACCGCACTCCGGGCAGCGAAACCGAAGGACAGATTATCGGGCTGGTCGAAGAGGTTGATGCCCGGATCATGGCGATGGCGGATGGATCAACCTCCTCCGGTCTTGGTTCCGGCGGGATGATTTCAAAGCTGGAGGCCGCGCGGATAGCCAATCTGGCGGGGATTGAAATGTCGATCATTTCCGGCCGCGAGGATTATCCGCTGGAACGCTATGCGCTGAGCGGTGTCGGGACCTTGTTCAAGGCCAGCGGCAATGCCAATGCCCGCAAAAGCTGGCTGGGCGGCGGACTGACCTCTGCCGGAACTATCATGGTGGATGCGGGAGCCGCAGAAGCATTGCGCGGAGGCGGCAGCCTGCTCGCCGCAGGGATCATCACCATTTCAGGCCAGTTTGACCGCAGTGATGTTGTGGAAATTACAGACCCCGATGAAAATATCATCGCACGCGGCCTTGCCGAATATAATGCGATGGATTGCGTCAAACTTATCGGCCATCGCAATTCCGAACACGAAGCGCTTCTGGGATATACGCCGCGCAGCGCGGTGGTGCATCGTAACCAGATGGTGCTGGTGTGACACAAGATGTGATACGCTGATCCCATGATAGTGAAACCAACTCTGGCAATAACCGGGGCAACCGGTTTTGTGGGACGGCATCTGCTCAACCTTGCTGTGCGCGCCGGTTTTCCCGTCCGCGCCCTTACCCGACAGACGCAGGATGACCGGCCCAATGTCACATGGGTGCGCGGCGCTCTGGACAATCCGGCAAGCCTTAGCGTCCTGTGCACCGGAGCAGAGGTTGTCATTCACATCGCCGGCGTCGTCAACGCCCCGGCACGCGAAGGATTTGAAGCGGGTAATGTCGCGGGAACCCTGGCAGTGGTCGAAGCCGCCAAGGAAGCGGGGTGCAGGCGCTTCATCCATGTGTCCTCGCTCGCCGCCACTATGCCCAAACTGTCTGTCTATGGCGATACCAAGGCCAAGGCAGAAAAGATTGTCGCATCCAGCGGTCTTGACTGGACGATCATCCGGCCACCTGCGGTCTATGGCCCCGGCGACGGCGAGTTTCTTGACCTGTTCAAAACCGCAAAGCTGGGCTTTGTCCCCTTGCCTCCCGATGCCGATGGCCGCCTTTCGGTGATCCATGTAGATGATCTTTCGCGCGCATTGATGTCGATCATCCCCGAACATGAAAGTCTGACCGCTGCGACTTTTGAAGTAGATGACGGCAAAACCGGCGGCTGGACGCAGACGGGATTTGCCAAGGCCATAGGCTGGGCCGTTGGCAAGCAGATCAAACCGCTTGCGGCGCCAAGATGGTTGCTCGATTTTGGTGCGAAAACGGACCGACTGCTGCGCCGGGACAAGGCAAAATTGACAGCCGACCGGGTAAGCTATTTCTGCCATGACGACTGGGCGGTGGACCCTGCCAAGCAGATCGGAAGAGCT
>JADKLW010000695.1_pt1 | contig 11922 bp, 10 predicted proteins | sample 8641881 | NCBI WGS metagenome assembly JADKLW01 (sample SAMN16272185, study PRJNA661076) | feces metagenome | isolation source: fecal sample from diarrhoea affected cattle B | host: Bos taurus | place: South Africa: Lokaleng Village, Mahikeng | collected 2019-09
CGGCCAACAGGCCGGCGACCTCGTCGCGGGTGAACGCGCTGGTCACCTCGTCCTTCGGCTCGACGCCGACCCCGCGCAGGACGACGTTGGCGACCCAGTTGAGGCCGGCGATCGCCGGGCGCAGGATCCGCACGACCATCACCAGCGGCGGGCCGAGCATCAGCGCGGACCGCTCGGGACCCGCGAGGGCGATGTTCTTCGGCACCATCTCGCCGAGCACCACGTGCAGGTAGACGACGATCGACAACGCGATCACGAAGGCCACGGGGTGCAGCAGCGACGACGGGATGCCGATCGCCTCGAACAGCGGCTCGATGAGATGCGCCAGCGCCGGCTCGGCGATGTACCCGAGGCCGACCGAGCAGATCGTGATGCCGAGCTGGGCGCCGGCCATCATCAGCGAGACGTGCTCCATCGCGCCGAGCGTGATCTTGGCGGCGCGCGAGCCCTCCTCGGCGCGCGGCTCGATCTCGCTCCGGCGGGCGGAGATCAGCGCGAACTCCGCGCCGACGAAGAAGGCGTTGAGGCCCAGCAGGACCACGCCGATCAGGAGGGCGACGGTGTCGCTCATCGCTCGTCCTCATCGTTCGGCTGGGGGAGGTGCTCGACCACGGCCCGCAGCTCGTCGATCCGCAGGCCGTCCATCGACTCGACCGTGAAGGTCACGCGGTCGAGCGGATGCTCGGGATCCGGGCCCTCGATCACGACCGTGTCCCCGACGTCGGGGATCCGTTCCAGCCGGAGCTGCAGCAAGCCGCCGAGCGTCTCGTACGCCTCGTCCTCGGGGACGTGGGCCTCGAACAGCTCCTCGGCCTCGTCGGGTCGCAGCAGCGCGGGCACCAGCCACGAGCCGTCGAACTGCCGACGGGCGACCGGCTCGCGGTCGTCGTGCTCGTCGAGCACCTCGCCGACGATCTCCTCGATCAGGTCCTCGAGCGTCACGATCCCGTCGACCCCGCCGAACTCGTCGACGACGACGGCGATCTGCAACCCGCCTTGGCGGAGCACCGCCAGCAGCGGATCGAGCTCCAGCGTCGAGGGCACGACGACCGGATCGTCCATCACCTCGTCGACCCGCACGGCATGGCGCTGGCCGTGCGGCACGGCGACCGCGTGGCGGATGTGCACGATCCCGCAGATCTCCTCCGAGCCCTCGCGCTCGACCGGGAACCGCGAGTGCCCGGAGCTGCGGGCCAACGCCACGACGTCCTCGACCGACGCGTCGGCGTCGATCGCCGTCATCCGCGTGCGCGGGGTCATCACGTCCTCGGCCCGGCGCTCGCCGAACGCGAGCGACCGCTGCAGCAGGGTCGCGGTGTTGCTCTCCAGGGTGCCCTTCTCGGCCGACCGGCGGACGAGCGACGACAGCTCCTGCGGCGAACGGGCGGAGGCCAGCTCCTCCTGCGGTTCGATGCCGATGCGCCGCAGCAGGTTGTTGGCGGTGCCGTTCAGCCCGCGCAGCGGCCAGGCCATCGCGTGGGTGAAGCCGCGCTGGAAGCCGGAGACGGCGCGAGCGGTGGTCAGCGGGCGCGCGATCGCCAGGTTCTTCGGCACCAGCTCGCCGAAGATCATCGTGATCGAGGTCGCGAGCACCAAGGCGATCACGACGGCGATGCCGGTGACCGCGGTCGGGCTGGCGCCGAGCGACTCGAGCGGACCGTCGACGAGCCGCGCGATCGCGGGCTCGGCGAGGAAGCCGATGCCGAGGTTGGTGACGGTGATCCCGAGCTGGGCGCCGGAGAGCTGGGTCGAGAGGGTGCGCAGGGCGTGCGAGACGCCCTTGGCGCGGCGGTCGCCGGTCTCGGCGAGCGCGTCGACCTTCTGCCGGTCGACGGTGATCAGCGAGAACTCGGCGGCGACGAAGCCGCCGCAGGCGGCGACCAGCAGCAGGGCGACGCCGATCAGGAGCAGCTCGGTCATCGCGAGACCGGGTGGGCGGGGCGGCGTCGCCGCGGGCGGCGGGCGGGCGCCGTCAGGTGGTGAGCGCGTGCAGGGACGCGCTCCGGACCGGGAGGACGGTCGTCGTCGGCGTGCTCGAAGGCACGCTCCGTACTTGCCGACCCGTCGTCGCTGGATGTCATCACGGCCTGCATGCTACGGGCGGCGGCGGCGTCGTGCATCGCTCGGGGCAGCGGGTGCCGTACACGGCGCGGGCGAGATCGGCGGACCGGCGCCCGCGGTAGGCTCGCGGCCGTGTCCGCCGCCGCCTCGGAAGCTCCCGCTGTCGTCCCGTTCGCGATCCACGGGCCGACGCTGAGCCTGCGGATCCCGACCCTCGACGATGCGTCGGACCTGCTGGCGTTGGCGTCCGATCCGGAGGTCACGCGCTGGTTCTCGTGGGGCCCGTACACCGACGTCAGCCAGCCGCGCCGGTTCCTCTCCGGGCTCGAGGAGGAGCGGCGCACCGGCCACAAGCTCGACCTGCTGGCGGTCCACCACGAGCACGGCCCGGCGGGGATCACCGGGCTCTACGAGTTCAGTCCCCGCGACCGCCGCTGCGTCTGCGGAACGTGGTTCGGGCGCGCGTTCTGGGGGACGGGGGCCAACCGCGAGTCGAAGGCGCTGCTCCAGCAGCTCGCGTTCGACACGCTCGGGATGCAGCGCTTCGGCAGCTACTCGAACCCCCGGAACGAACGCTCGACCCGCGCGCTGCTCGGCGTCGGACTGCGGCACGAGGGCGTGCTGCGTGGCTTCCACCGCCACGGCGACGAGTACCTGGACGTCAACGTCTTCGGCCTGCTGCGCGAGCAGTGGGCGACGTCGCCGTTGCGCGCCGAGTTCGCGGACCGGATCAGCGTGGTCGGCACGCCGCCGGAAGCGTTCTTCGCCGTCTGACCGGGGGTGCGGAGCTCGGGACGGAGCCGCTTTGGGGCATCATGGTCGGGTTGCGCTCGCCCCGCCACGCTCCCTCGCCCGATCTCCCGATCGACCCCACGGATCCGTCCGACGGCACCGCGTCCCCGGACGCGACGATCGCCGTCGACATCGACGGCCTGGTCAAGCGCTACGGCGAGCGGAACGCGGTCGACGGCGTCTCGCTGCGGGTGCCCCGCGCGCGCGTGCTGGCGCTGCTCGGGCCGAACGGCGCGGGCAAGACGACCACGATCGAGACGTGCATCGGCTTCCGGCGTCCCGACCGTGGCACGGTTCGGGTGCTCGGGCTCGATCCGGTCCGGGACAACGCCCTGCTGCGTCCGCGGATCGGCGTGATGCTGCAGAACGGCGGGGTCTACCAGGCGGCCCGCTGTCGCGAGATGCTGCGGCTGGTGGCGTCCTACTCCGAGCACGCGCTCGACCCCGACGCCCTGCTCGACCGGCTCGGCCTGACCGCGGTCGCCACCACCCCGTACCGCCGGCTGTCCGGCGGCCAGCAGCAGCGGCTGTCGCTGGCGATGGCGATCATCGGCCGCCCCGAGCTGGTCTTCCTCGACGAGCCCACGGTCGGGCTCGACCCGCAGGCGCGCCACGAGACCTGGCGGATCGTCGAGGCGCTGCGCCGCGACGGAGTGACCGTGGTGCTGACCACGCACGACATGGAAGAGGCCCAGCGGCTCGCCGACGACGTCGTGATCGTCGATCACGGCCAGGTGATCGCCCGTGGCACCAGCGACGAGCTGACCCGAGGCGACGCCGAGCGCGAGGTGCGGTTCCAGGCGTCCGCCGGGCTCGACACCCGCGCGCTGGTGGCGGCCCTGCCCGACGGCGAGGCGGTCCACGAGCCGACGCCGGGGACCTACGTCGTCGTGGGTCCGGTCGACCCGCAGGTCGTCGCGACGGTGACCGCGTGGTGCGCCGACCAGGGCGTGCTGCTGACCGGCCTCCAGGTCAAGCACCGCACGCTCGAGGACGTCTTCCTGGAACTGACCGGACGGGAGCTGCGCGCATGAGCGCGATCACGCCGAGCCGCGCCGAGGACGCCGGCGAGTTCGCGCCGCGGCCCGGCCGCGCGTCGATCCGCTCGATGGCGCTCGCGCAGATCTGGATGGAGCTGAAGCTGCTGCTGCGCAACGGCGAGCAGGTGATGCTCAGCCTGATCGTGCCGATCGGCCTGCTGGTGCTCTGCACCCAGGTCGACTTCATCGCCGTCGACGTCGAGGGCTCGCGGGCGGACTTCTTCGTGCCGGGCGTGCTCGCCCTGGGGATCATGTCGACGGCCTTCACCGGCCAGGCGATCGCGACCGGCTTCGACCGCCAGTACGGCGTGCTCAAGCGCCTGGGCGCGACGCCGCTGCCCCGCTCGATCCTGCTGATCGGCAAGACCGGCGCGGTGCTGGCGGTCGAGGCGCTGCAGTTCACCCTGCTCGTCGGGATTGGCCTCGCGCTCGGCTGGGAGCCACGCGGAGACCCGTTCTCGGTGTTGCTGTTCCTGGCCTTCGGCACCGCCGCGTTCTGCGGGCTCGCGTTCCTGATGGCCGGCGCGCTGCGGGCGATGACCACGCTCGCGCTGGCGAACATCGTCTGGTTCGTCCTGCTGGGCCTCGGCGGGATCATCTTCCCACTGGCCGAGCTCGGATCGCTGGCGGGAATCGCCGAGCTGCTGCCGAGCGGCGCGCTCGCGGGCGGGCTGCGCGAGATCCTCCAGGACGGCGAGGTCGCGCCGTTCCAGGACCTGATCGTGCTCGGGTTGTGGGCGGTGGTGACGCTGACGGCGGCGGTCGCCACCTTCCGCTGGGAGTGACGCGTGACCGGTGACGCGCGGGCGCGACCGCCCACGGGGTGCGTTCCGGGCGACCGTGCGGATACGCTCCGCTCCGTGGCGAAAGCACTGCCGATTCCGGGTCTCGCGGCGGACATGCCGTTCGCGGCGGCCGCGGTGGCCACCGTGCGGGTCCGCGCCGAGGAGCTGTTCGCCCACGCGGAGGGCGTGCTCGACGTCGAGCAGATCGAGCGGGTCCACGACATGCGCGTCGCCTCGCGGCGGCTACGCGCGGCGCTCGAGGTCTACGCGCCGTGCTTCGCGAAGGCCGAGCACCGACGGGTCCTGCGCGACGTCAAGGCGCTGGCCGACGCGCTCGGCGCCCGGCGCGATCCGGACGTCCAGCTCGAGGGCCTGGAGCGGTTCGCCGCGGCGCTGCCCGACGCGGATCGCCGCGGGGTCCTGCGCTTCATGGCCACGGCCCGGGGCGACCAGGAGCGGGGCAACGAGCGCCTGGCGACGGCGCTCCGCGAGCTCGACCTGGACGAGCTGGCGGCCCGGATCGCCGAGATGATCCTCACGGTCGAGGTTCCGACGGTCGACGCTCCGTCGCCCGGGGGGCCGCGGTGAAGGCCCGCAAGGTCGTCGGGCTCGACCCGCAGGGACGGCTCGCCGACAACGTCGAGCGGATCGCTCGTGCCCGGCTCGAAGAGCTGCAGGGGTTCGCTCCGGCGGTGCTCGACGCGTCCGAGGTGACCGCGCTGCACGACATGCGGATCGCCGCCAAGCGGCTGCGCTACCTGCTGGAGGCGACCGCCGAGACCTGCTTCGGGGACTACGCCCGGACCGCCGCGAAGCGGGCTCGCGACCTGCAGGAAGTGATCGGCGAGATCCACGACTGCGACGTCGCGATCCCGCGCGTCGAGCGGGCGCTCGAAGCGATCGAGGCAGCGGACGAGGCGGCGCTGTTCGGTCGTGCCGAGGACGCCGCGGACCTCGATCCGCGGCGGGCCGGCGACCTGCCGCACGCGGACGAGCACCGCGGTCTGATCACGCTGCTGATCTACCTGCGGGCGCGGCGGCGGGTGCTCTACCGCGAGTTCCTCGGCGCGTGGCGAGCGTGGGAGCGCGACGGCGTGCGACCGCGTCTGCTCTACGCCCTCGCCGAGCGCCCGGAACCGATAACACGCCGTTCACCGGATGACAACGACTCGGGGTCCACCGCGGCGTAGGCTCGAGGGACGATGTCCGATCTGTTGCGTGACCCCGGTGCGACGACCTCGTCCCACGACGACGCCGGGGGTCCGGCGACGCCGGACCCGACGGATCCCCAGTGGTTCACCAACCGCGAGCTCTCGTGGGTCGACTTCGACGAGCGGATCCTCGAGCTCGCGCAGGACGAGCGTCAGCCGCTGCTCGAGCGGGCGAAGTTCGCCGCGATCTTCGCGTCGAACCTCGACGAGTTCTTCATGATCCGGGTGGCTGGCCTGCACGCGAAGGTCTGGGCCGACAACGTCCGCAAGTCGCCGGACGGCCGCACCGCCGACCAGGCGCTCGACGCGCTGCGCGAGAAGGTCGCGCCGCTGGTCGATCGCCACGCGCGGTTGGTGCAGGACACGCTGCTTCCGGCGATGGGCGAGCACGGGATACGAGTGACGCCGTACCGCGAGCTGCGCGCGGATCAGCAGGCGGTGCTGGACGAGCGGTTCGACGACGGGATCTATCCGGTCCTGACGCCGCTGGCGGTCGGGCTCGGCCGGCCGTTCCCGTACATCTCGAACCTCTCGCTGAACCTGGCGGTGCTGGTCCGCGATCCCGACTCCGGACAGACGGTGTTCGCCCGGATCAAGCTGCCGACCGAGGTGATCGACCGGCTCGAGGTCTTGATTGGAGACCCCGCCTCCGGTCCCGGCGAGGGGGGGCAGCCCGAGCGGATCTACGTGCCGCTGGAAGAGATCGTCGCGGCCCACCTGGACCGGCTGTTCCCCGGGATGGAGATCCTCGACAGCGGGATGTTCCGCGTCACCCGTGACGCCGACTTCGAGATCTCCGACGAGGCCTCCGACGTCAAGCGCGCGCTCGAGGCCGAGCTGCGCAACCGGCGCTTCGGCGAGATCGTCCGGGTCGAGATCAGCGCGGCGATCAGCCCCGCGCTGCGGCGCGAGATCGTCGAGCAGCTCGGGGTCGAGCAGCGCCAGGTCTACGACCTGCCCGGATCGCTCGACCTGACGTCGCTCTGGCAGATCGTAGGCGCCCCCGGGCACCGCGACCTGCTGGCGCCGCCCTGGCGGCCGGTGACCCACCCGCGGCTGCGCGAGGGCGACGACGAGCAGGCCGACATCTTCGCGGCGATGCGCCGCGGCGACGTCCTGGTCCACCACCCGTACGACAGCTTCCACAGCTCGGTCGAGCGGTTCGTCGAGCAGGCGGTCGCCGACCGCGACGTGCTCGCGATCAAGATGACCGTGTACCGGACGAACGCCGACAGCACGCTGCTGCCCGCGCTCGTCCGCGCGTCCGAGCAGGGCAAGCAGACCGTCGCGCTGGTCGAGCTGAAGGCGCGCTTCGACGAGCAGGCGAACATCCGCTGGGCCCGCGTGCTGGAGGACACCGGCGTGCACGTGGTCTACGGCCACCCGTCGATGAAGACCCACGCCAAGTGCATCCTGGTCGTGCGGCGCGAGGGCGGCAAGGTCCGGCACTACCTGCACGTCGGGACCGGCAACTACCACGCCAAGACGGCCAAGCTCTACACCGACTTCGGCCTGTTCACCTGCGACCCGGAGATCGGCGCGGACGTCGCCGACCTGTTCAACCAGCTCACGGGCTTCGCGAAGCCGAGCCGACTGCGCCGCTCGCTGGTCGCGCCGAACGGCCTCCGCGACGGTCTGCTGGAGCGCGTCGACCGGATGGTCGAGGCCCATCGCGCCGGCCGCGAGGTGCGGATCCGCATGAAGATGAACGCGCTCGTCGACCGCGAATCGATCCTCGCGCTCTATCGGGCGTCCCAGGCGGGCGTTCCGATCGAGATCAACGTCCGTGGCGCTTGCTGTCTCCGGCCTGGCGTTCCGGGGCTGTCCGACACGATCCGTGTCCGGTCCGTGCTCGGTCGGTTTCTGGAGCATTCCCGGATCTTCGTCTTCGAGGACGGCGATCGGACGGAAGTCTTCATGGGCTCGTCCGACATCATGGAACGGAACCTCGACAACCGGGTCGAACTGGTGGTCCCGGTCGACGATACGGCCGCGCGCCGCGAGCTTCTCGAGGCCCTCGACCTGGCGTTCGCCGACGAGGACGGCGCGTGGGACCTCGGCCCCGACGGACGGTGGCTGCGCGTTCAACCTCGTCAATCAGAGACGTCAGTCGGTTTGCAGCGCAGCTTGATGGAGCTGCACGCCCAACGAGCACGAGAGGCGGATCTCGAAGAATGAGCCAAACATACGGCCGTCCAGTTCGTGTGACGCTTGTACAGAGAAACCACGCAACTTTGCAGCGCTTTGGTCGCTAGTCTTGATCAGGTGTACGACGCATCGGGATCCCAGGACATCAAGCCCGGACGCTCACCTCGCGACGAGCGCCTGAGCCGTGCCGTGGTAGTGAACGCGGCCATCGAGATCGCGCGACGCGATGGGCTCAGCGCCCTCTCGATGCGACGGCTCGCCGAGGAGCTCGGCGTCTCGACCATGGCCGCCTACCGCCACGTCGCGAGCAAGGACACGCTCGTCGACGACGTGCTCGAGGCGATCGTCGAGACGATCTCGCTCGAGACCACCGAGAGCGACTGGCAGAAGCAGATCGAGCAGCTCGCCGTTCGCAGCTTCCGCGTGTTCCTGGAGGTCCCCGGGATCACCGACCACCTCCGGGGCCGGGCGCTGGTCCGTCCCGCCGTGGTGCGCTGGCTCGAAGCGCTGATCGAGCCGCTGGTCGACGCCGGCATCGACAACGGCTCGCGCGCCGGCTTCACGACCTCGCTGGTCTGGCTGCTGCGCGGCGCCACGCGTCTGTCGGACGAGTGGAACGCGACGATCAACGCGCTCGAGGAGATCGCCTCCGACGGTCCCGAGGACAGCGCCAACATGCGCAGCGGTCGCGACGACCTCGGCGATCAGCAGGCCGAGGACCTGCTGGTCACCGGCATCCACCTGCTGGTCGGCGGGCTGGCCCGCTAGCTGGCCGCTTACCAGTGCATGCCGCGCGTCAGCGCGGCGAGCATCCGCATCTCGATCCCGGCCCGCTCGTCGGGATTCTCCTGCCCGCGGGCCGCGGCCGAGTCGGGGAAGACCCGGAAGCCCATGTTCAGGATGAAGTCGCTGACCCGCGGCGCGACGGCGTAGAGCACCTCGCCGGTCGTGCCGAGCAGCGTGTTGATCTGCTTCGGGTGATCGACGATCGCCGTCGCGATCATGTCGGCCGCCTCGACCGGGGTGATCGTCGGCATCTTGTCGTAGAGCTTGGTCGGCGCGATCATCGGCGTCCGCACGAGCGGCATGTGGATCGTCGTGAACGTGACCTTCGCGCCGAGCAGCTCGGCAGCGACGATCCGGGTCCAGGCGTCCAGCGCGGTCTTGCTCGCGACGTACGCGCTGAACCGCGGCGGCCAGGTCTGGGCGCCGATCGAGCTGATGTTGATCACGTGCCCGCCGCCGTGCTCGACCATGTGCGGCAGCACGCCCATCACCAGGCGGATCGCGCCGTAGTAGTTGAGCTGCATCGTCCGCTCGAAGTCGTGGAAGCGGTTGAGGCTGAGCTTGATCGAACGGCGGATCGAGCGCCCCGCGTTGTTGATCACGACGTCGACGCGGTGCTCGCGGGTGACGGTCCGGGCCAGCTCGTCGATCGCCTCGAGGTCGTTGAGGTCGCACGGGTAGACGTAGGCCGTGCCGCCGTGCGCCTCGATCTGGCGCCGCAGCGCCTGCAACTTGGATTCGGTCCGGGCAACCAGCAGTGGGGTGCCGCCCGACAGCGCGACCTTCAGCGCGGTCGCCTCGCCGATCCCCGACGAGGCGCCGGTGATCAGCACGGTGCGGCCGACGACCGCGTCGCGGAGCCGCTGGTCGTTGTGCAGGGCCGGGTCGAGGTTGCGCTCCCAGAAGTCCCACAGCGTCGCCGCGTAGTCCCGCAGGCGCGGCACGCTGATCCCGCTGCCGCTGAGCGCCTGCTCCGCCCGGCGGGCGTCGAAGACCGGCGCGAACGAGAGGTGCGGGACGACCTCGTCGGGAATGCCGGTGGGGGACAGCAGCACCCGGCGCAGCGGGGCGAGCTGCGGGGCCCGTAGGGCGGCGGCGAGCGCGCCCCGGTTGACGTTGAGCGCCGGGACCCCGGGCGGCCGGATCGCCAGCCGCGGCGCCCGCGCGGCGCGGGCCACGGCGTTGATCACGTCGACGATCGGCTGGGGCCGCGGGGCGGTCAGGTGGAACGCCTGGTGGTCGAGGCCCTCCGTGTGCGCGATCTGGTCCATCGCGGCGGCGACGTAGTCGACGGGCACGATGTTGGTCGCGCCGAGGTCCGGGGAGACCAGCGGGATCCACGAGGGCAACTTGCGCAGCCGCTTGATCAGGCCGAACGTGTAGTACGGACCGTCGACCTTGTCCATCGCGCCGGTCTCGGAGTGGCCGACGACGATCGACGGGCGGTAGACCCGCCAGGGAACGAGGCTCTCGCCGCGCGCGATCCGCTCCGACTCGAACTTGGTGCGGTGGTAGGGCGACGGCAGCGGCTGCCCCTCGTCGAACATGTCCTCGCGGAAGACGCCCTCGTAGTTGCCGGCCACGGCGACCGACGAGACGTGGTGGAGGCATCCCGCCTCGAGGATGTTGGCGAGCTCGACCGCGTGGCGCGTGCCCTCGACGTTGAGCGTCTGGTTGCGCTCCTCGTCGGCGGTCATGTCGTAGATCGCCGCGAGGTGGAAGACGTGGTCGATCTTGCCGCGGTGCTCGTCGACCCAGTTGTGGTCGACGCCGAGAGCGGGGGCCTCCAGGTCGCCGACGACGATCTTGACCCGCTCCGCGGCGGCCGCGGGCCACTCGTCGACGAGCCGCTCGATCTTCGGCAGCGAACGATCGCGGACGACGATGTGGATGTCCCCGTCGCGCTGCTCGAGCAGGGTCTGGACGAGGTGGCGACCGATGAACCCCGTTGCTCCCGTGACCACGTACGTCATGCGCGTCCTTCGATCCCACGGGCGATCCCGAGCGCCACCCGTTCAGGGGGGAGCGTATCCGAGTGCCCGGGGCGGGGAAAGGGGGTTCGTGCGGCCGCGGGGGCGGCGTACCGGCGTCTACCGCGGTCCGCTCACGCGCGGCGCGCCGCTGGACTACCAGCCGAGGCGCTTGTCCGCCGTGGCGGCGCGGCCCTTGGCGGCGGCCATGCGGGCGGCCTTGCGCTTGTCGAGTCGCCACTGCAGCAGCGACATCACCGTGATGAACGCGGTGATCGCGACCAGGAAGGTGAACCCGAACATGGTCACTTGCATGTCGTTGTTCTCGCCGAGCGTGCCCGTGCCGCCGTCGAGCCGCGGGCCGTCGGCCATCGCCGTGGCGGCGGTAACCGCGAAGGTCGAGATGATGGTCCCGAAGACGACGAGCAGGCGGCGCATAGGAGGGCAATCGTATAGAACGTTCCCGATGCACGGATTGCAGCGGGAACGGACCCCCGACGGGATCGAGCTTCTCCGCCTCGACCGGCCGGATCGCCGCAACGCGCTGGACCGGGCGACCCTCGGCTCGCTGCTCTCCGCGCTGGGCGCCGCGGCCGCCGATCCGGACGTCCGGGTCGTGGTGCTGTCGACCACCTCGACCGCCGCGCTCTGCGCCGGGGCGGACGTCGGCGAGTCGCTGGACCGCAGCAGCGGCATCGAGCGGATGGAGCGGTTCGCGCAGCTCTACCAGGCGGTCACCGACCTGCCGGCGCCGACGATCGCGGTCTGCGTGGGCAACGTGGTGGGGGCGGGCGCCGAGCTGGCGGCGGCCTGCGACCTGCGGGTGGCCGGCGACAACGTGCGCTTCGCGTGGGCCGGGGCCAAGCTCGGGGTGCCGGTCGGTCCGGCGCGGCTGGTGCCGTTGGTCGGCCTCGCGCGGGCCAAGGAGCTGATCTTCACCGGCCGCGTGGTCGAGGCCGACGAGGCGGCGCGGATCGGGCTGGCCGAGCGGGTCGCGCCGGCCGCCGAGGCCGAGGCCGGCGCGATCGAGCTGGCCGAGCAGCTCGTCGAGCGACCCGACGACGGGCTCCGCCGGCTCAAGCGGATGTTCCGCGACTACGAGGACCTGTCGGGCCGCACGGCCCGCGAG
>JADKLW010000508.1_pt1 | contig 11902 bp, 12 predicted proteins | sample 8641881 | NCBI WGS metagenome assembly JADKLW01 (sample SAMN16272185, study PRJNA661076) | feces metagenome | isolation source: fecal sample from diarrhoea affected cattle B | host: Bos taurus | place: South Africa: Lokaleng Village, Mahikeng | collected 2019-09
CATAACAATAGATGAAGATATATTAACAACAAATTTTGCTATTATTTATTCCGATGGTGGCTCTCGTGGCAACCCGGGACCTTCGGCGGGAGGGTATGTTATCCTGAATAAAGACGAGCAGCTGCTCGCGCAAGACGGTATTTATTTAGGGGTAACGACGAATAATCAGGCGGAGTATCAGGCTGTTTATCAGGCTTTGAAAAAAGCGATTGAGTTGGGTATTCGACGAGTGGATTTTCGTTCTGATAGTATGATGATCGTCAATCAGCTTAATGGTATTTACGCCATTAAGAATCGTGAATTATGGCCGATCCATGAGAGAATTAAAACTTTGTTCCATCGCTTTGATAAGATTACGTTTAGCCACGTACGACGAGAGTTTAATTATCAAGCAGATGCAATGGTGAATAAGGTACTTGATGAGCGTCGTCCCGAACCAAAACTTTAGTAAGTTCTGATATACTAGGGAAGACAGACTATTAGGTGATTGCCTGCATTCGCAGGAGGAAAGTCCGGGCAGCGTAGAGCGCGACAGTTGTTAACGACAACCGGGGGCGACCCTAGGGAAAGTGCCACAGAAACGATACCGCCTATTTCGGTAGGTAAGGGTGAAAGGAGTGAGGTAAGAGCTCACAGCGACGTATGGTGACATACGAAGGAGGTAAACCCTGTTGGCTGCAAGGAGGTCTACACCCATTCTTTGAATGGTGGTTGCTCGCTAAGTAGACCGCGATAACCCGCTTGAGCTGTAGAGCAATCTGCAGCCTAGATAGATGATCATCCACGACAGAACCCGGCTTATCGATAGCCTGTCACTAAAAAACACCTCCGTAATAGAGGTGTTTTTTAGTGACAGGAGGTTGCTTACTTCGCGGCTTTTACAACTGCAGTAAAAACAGTAGGCTCCTTGGCTGCTAGTTCTGCAAGGATCTTCCGATCAAGTTCAATGTTTTTTGTTTTTAGGCCGTGAATAAGTTTGCCATAAGTGGTGCCATTCTCTCGGGCGGCAGCATTAATACGAGTAATCCAAAGGCCACGGAGATCGCGTTTTTTATTGCGACGGTCGCGATATGCGTATTGTAGGGCACGAATAACGGCTTGCTTGGCAAGGCGGAAGCTCCGTGTACGATTATGCTGCATACCTTTGGCTGCTTTTAAAATCTTCTTGTGTTTTGCGCGTGCTGGGACGCCTCTTTTAACTCGCATACCTTAAACTCCTAAAGCTCTCTTAATATTTTTACGGATAGACCCGGTAATTTCTGCGCTGCTGCCAATGACTCGTTTACGGCTTTTACTCTTCTTTGCGAGAAGGTGACCACCAAATGCTCGCTTACGAAGTAGTTTTCCGCTGCCAGTAATTTTTATGCGCTTTGCAGTACCTTTGTGCGTCTTTAGTTTTGGCATTACTTACTCCTTACTACAATACTTAAATTTCTTCCTGCCATCTGTGGTTTCTGCTCAATCACCACGTTGTCGCCAAGTTTTTCGATGACTTTGTTGTTCATCATGTCAAAACCGATCTCTTTATGTGCCATTTCGCGGCCTTTGAAAACAATAACGATTCGTACTTTATGGCCTTCTTCTAAAAACTTGTGCACTTTGCGGAGTTTTATATCAAAATCATTGTCACCAATCTTTAGTCCAAGTCTCATTTGCTTGAGCTCGTTTGCTTTGTTGCGCTGCCGAGCTTTTTGCTGCTCTTTGGTTTTTTGATACTGGTATTTTCCCCAGTCAATGATCTTGGCTACTGGTGGGCTGGCGTTTGGTGATATCTCAACCAAGTCGAGGCCAGCTTGTTTAGCTGCTTCTAGGGCTGCCGAGCGAGCTATGACGCCCAGCTGCTGTCCAGTTTGATCAACCACGCGCAGTTCGGAAGCTCTAATTGCTTCATTGATGCGTACTGATTTGTTGATTGTAAAGCTCCTCTTAAATAGTTTTTAGTTTCTCGAATATTTTAACAGATTACCCGTCCAGATACAACCACTAGTGAGAAATTCTGTACTGCAAAGCCTCAGAGAGGTGATGTGTGGTAATCTGGTCGGTGTTTTCAAGGTCGGCAATGGTTCGCGCTACTTTGATGATTTTAAAATAAGATCGAGTACTAAGGTCGAGCCGTTTACTCGCTATATTGAGTAGCTCACTTACTTCAGAGGAGAGCGGAAGGTACTCTTTAATCTCTTTGGTGCTAAGCGAAGAATTATGGGCGATGCGATTATTATAACGGAGGAATTGATTATCCCGAGCTCGTTGGATATGCTGTTTGACAGTTTGAGCTTGGGGTGTTTTTTGGGAACTACTACTAAGGATATCTTTGTGATCGATTCGACTAACGGGGACGATAAGATCAATGCGATCAAGGAGTGGTCCTGAGATTTTATTTTGATAAATGGTGATTTGTGCATTAGTGCAGCTACATTCACGATTTGTATCGCCAAGATAGCCACATGGACAAGGGTTTTGAGTAGCGACGAGCATGAAGTCTGCCGGGAAAGTAACTCTACCTTCGGCCCGAGTTACGCTAATCTTCCGATCTTCAAGGGGTTGTCGCATGGCTTCGAGGCTTGCTCTTGGGTATTCGGGCAGTTCATCAAGAAAAAGCACCCCGTGATGGGCAAGGCTCATTTCACCAGGACGAGGGATGCGGCCACCACCTACTAGTGAAATATGGCTGGCTGTATGATGTGGAGATCTAAAGGGGCGGACATCACGAATATCTTGTGTATCTCCTGAGAGGCTATAGAGTTTAGTTACTTCAATTTGTTCTTCGATATTGAGATTTGGGAGTAGTTCCACTAAAGCTTTGGCAAGCATGGTCTTGCCTGTGCCTGGCGGACCAGTAAAGAGGATATTATGATGTCCCGCAGCAGCAATAGCAAGGGCACGCTTGGCGGTGTCTTGTCCTTGAATATCATCAATAGAGGTTGATATTTTTTGTGAGAATGTCGTTTTTTCCGGCAGCTCTATTGGCGGAAGCGATTTTTCTTTGTTGAGATGCAAAAAAAGCTCTTTCAACGAGCTAACGCCAATAACCGTAATATCCTTGATAAGAGCCGCTTGTTCAGCATTCTCTTTTGGCAGGTATATTTCACTCGCGCCTTTATTTTTTGCAGTTTCTGCAAGGTGTAGCGCACCACGAATTGGGCGTAGGTTGCCGTTTAGACTTAATTCGCCAGCAAATACTTTGTTCTGCGTTTGCTCAGGAAGTATCTGTGCGCCAACAGTTAAAATAGCCAGAGCAATTGGTAGATCGAAATGGGCGCCGTCTTTAGGGATATTGGCAGGTGCAAGATTGATAGTGATGCGTTTTATCGGGAAATCAAGATGAGAGTTCTTAATAGCGCTACGAACACGTTCTTTCGCTTCGTCAATAGCTTTATTGCCCAGGCCCACTATTTGCAAGGAGGGGAGGCCTTTCGATGCGTCACACTCCACCTCGATAATTTGTCCATCGAAGCCAACCGTCGTAGCAGAAAGAATATTTCCAACCATGTATCATTAAGTAAATCACTTATGGCTATTTTGATCAAGACATGCTATAATAATAGATATCTTCTGCGGGGCTGACTCAGCTTTCGACGATTGGAACTTAATAGGTTATTCTGCAAGTCGACTTTTGCACGTACGCATTATTTTAATTGCAAACAACATTGCTAAGGCAGTAAAGGGTGTTCCTGCAGTATTCGCGCAAGCGTTTAGTGCGCCATCTCTTGCTGTCGCCCGCGCCTAATTTAGGTGCGCGCTTTGTGTCGGCAGGCGACATAGCGACGCAAAGTGTCATATTTATGTCGCTTACTTGTTTCTCGCGCAGTGGCGTAAAATAAAGAAAATTTTTCCACGCGACAACTTGAGTATTTCTGTTTGTCTTTTAGCTCGGGGAGTCGTAAAAAACTAAGACGAAACTATACTTGTAGACGAATAATCAATTACCATTCGGACCCGGGGGCAGTTCCCGGCAGCTCCACCAAGATTATTTTTAGCAGCTATTTAGCTGCTTTTATTATTATCTTTTTGCTATAAAGTACTTATAAAACGAAAACAACCACCTGCGAGTAGTGGTTGTTTTCTTGTTTTGGAGACCATTTTTGTTTTTGAGCCTTGAGTAAGTTTTTTATTCAAGAGCTACCCCTATAGTAATCGGTTAAAACGCTTGTGTCAACACTATTTTTAATGAAATTTTTTGTGTGGAAAACTGATTTTACGGCTTTGAAGAGTAGCCAGGGGGTGGCATTATAAGTCGCCTAGTGAAAGTGCAGTGCTTTCTCGTGAATTTACACGCTATATGTGGATTTGGAACGATTATTTTTTAAGTTTTGTATTGTTGTCATGCCATATGATTTATACTTCCGTTGAATAATATAGCCGTAATATATCGTTATGTGACGCTATGACGCTTATGCTTAATATGGATATCGTTCAATGCAGGGCATATTTATTCAGGCTTTAAAATATTATTTGCGCGGCGTTGAAAGGTGCTGGGCCATTGGGGGGGGTGATATTGTTTAGAGACGAGGAATGAGTAGAAGGATTATTGATGAAATGTTGAAAAATGAGTTTTGCGAGGATACATTAGCGGCTAGCTTTAATTGTAGTTTTTAAGAGCTAATTTAAAATGGTGGAGACAAGGGGCTACTTAATGGGTTTGAATTTTACCTACTTTGTATTTTGCGACATATTTTAGATGTGTTGGGATGCTTGAGGGTGTGGTGTAGAAAGCCTCAATTGGGCAAGATTTATGATCGTTTACATGAAGAAATGTTCAGTTATTTTTATTTTTAGATATTTATGGTACTTTTTTACAACAAAATAATTAATCAAATTTATCCTAAATTACATCTGTTTAAAGATAAATGTAGAAATAATAACAACATAATTATGAAAATAACTATTGACGTTTATGGTTATCTATGCTAAAAATGAATACAAGCTTTAGGAAAATAAAAAAACAAAAAAGCTCGCACAAATACAAATATATTGACGCAAAACTGGTGACATTATTTTTACGTAAAATAAAGAAAATAATGCCACCAGCGCTCCGTCAAATACAAAAAGTAAAACTCAAAAAAATTGAAATTTGTGTTGTACGTTGAGCAGTTTACATCGTGAGCACTTGGCACTAGCTGAGTGAGCACACCAAACGATATGCTCCAATCTTCTTATCGAGGAAAGGAGCGGTCAGTCGCCTTGATGCGACACGAGCGCCCTAATAGTTATTTTTACGCGGCGGATTCGCTGTCGCTCGAGGCTTATTTTTGTTTAAGCACGAGAGGCATGGTATTTTAAGAGATGATGAAAACAACTCTTAATAAATTAAAGTACTTGGGGTATAGCACTCCTGTGATAGTCTTTTTGATACTTGTGTATGTTTGGAATACAACCAGTCCCGAAACAATTGGTCCCATGGGAATATTATCTGTTTTTTTCTTGTTATATATTTTTTGGGCTAGTTTATTTTTTCTTCTATTGCATTTTACGTATCTTTTTCTAAAAACCACTTCATTACTACGCTTACTTATGCAGCGCAGAGAAGGTAGGCCGTTTCATTGGCGTCTGGCATACTACGTGGCAAGTATTCTTGCTTTTGCGCCTGTCCTTATACTTGCTATGCAGTCGGTGAATCAGCTAACTATTCGAGATGTAGCGCTCGTATTTCTTTTTGTGGGTTTAGCTATTTTTTATGTTGTGAAACGCTACTAAAAACCCCAGCTCAGCGGAGGTTATTGTGCTATAATTATCGTATATGGAGCCACAGTCAATTAACTTTAATAGCGCCCCGCATAGTCCCGATCGGCGCACCAATTCACCGGAGAATTTGCCGGCACCTGATCCTGGTCGCAAATTAGAAAAGATACCGTTGACTGGTCTCGAGCATTCTCAGGGGGTGGAAACTCATGAATTTGGTAATGACAGTGGTCAGAATGGTCCAAAAACGACACTTCCAGTAAGTGACTTGCCGCAAATTGTTCCAGTCACACCTATTGCACCAGCTAGCGATGTGAGTGTAGTAGATACTGCGGCAGTAAATAATGATGATGTCATCGAGAAGAGGTGGGTGATAGAAACCAAAAAAGTATTAAAAGAGACAGTAGGTGACCCTCATGCAAAAAAGCATGAGATTAGTAAGTTAACTGCTCAATATACAAAAGATACCACGGGAAAGCAGCTGAAGATACCAGAGGATACATAAAGGGGTGGTTTAGGTCGTGGATTTAGCAACGATATTAATTGGAATTTTTGTGATCGGGTCAATTATCTCGGTGTTTGCTGGGGTTATTTATTTTCTTTATCGTCAGTCGGTGCGTGAAGCAAAAAACTATGAACGTGCCTTAAAAATGATTCCTTTAAAAATTCATCTTCCTCCTGCAAGCAGTGACATTGAAGGTGGTGGGCGAGATGAGCGGGATGTCACGCAGGAGACGATCTCTCAGGCCCAGGTTATGTATAATATTATCGCAAGTACAGCGACAAAAGGATTTAAAAGCAAGATATTTGGGCAGCGTCATATAGCGTTAGAAATGACAGTATCGAAGGGTAAGGTAGATTTTTATATTGTTGTCCCACTAGTTTTAATAGATGTCGTGAAGCAAGCAGTAGCTGCCGCCTATCCAGATGCTTCCCTGGAAGAAGTAGAAGAGCGTAATATCTTTAGCAAGGCAGGTAAAATTAGCGGCACAATTGGCGGAGAATTAACGCTGAAAAATAATTATGCTTATCCAATCGCTACCTTTGAAGAATCAAAGAGAGATGCGATGAGAGCACTACTTAATGCGCTTTCCTCGGCCCCTCATGATGATGGCGCTGCTATACAAATCTTGCTTCGACCAGCACAGGAAAGCTGGTCAAAGCGATCCAGAGAAATGGCTTCAAAGATCCGCAAGGGTAAGGGGGGCGGTGCTAAACGTGGCGCTTCGTTGCCAACGGGTATGCTTGAGGCACTCTGGAAGCCTCCGACTACGGGCGAGAGCAAAGGTTCGGGAGAGTCGTACCAAGTCACTTCTCTTGAGCAATCACATATTGATTCAATTGATGAAAAGAGCCGTTATCCAGGATATGAAACGCTTATTCGGGTAATTGCTTCAAGTAATACAGCAGTGCAGTCGCAGGTCTTAATGAAAAATATTGTTGCCGCATTCGCACTTTTTGATGCACCAAATAAAAATGGCTTCAAATTTAGTGTTACGAGTAGTGTTGAGGAATTTACTACATCATTTATATTGAGGCTTTTCCCGCAAAACATAAAATCAAATATCCTAAACAGTGTCGAATTAGCAACATTATTTCATTTGCCGGATCAGAATAATATTCCAACCTCTCAAATAGAACGGCAAATGGCGAAGCAGGTTGACGGGCCAAATTATGTTTCTGACAAAGGGTTGTTGCTTGGCTATAACCTGTTTAGAGGGGTAAAGAAAGAAATTCGCCTCGATCCGATTGATCGTCGTCGTCATACTTACATCATTGGTCAAACTGGTACTGGTAAATCTAAATTAATGGAAAATCTTGCGGTGCAAGACATGTTTAATGGGGACGGGTTTGCCTTTATTGACCCACATGGTGATTCGGTGGAAGTGTTGTTGGGCATGGTGCCAAAACATCGGGTGGAAGACGTTATTTATTTCAATCCAAGTGATATGGAAAATCCGGTTGGTATGAATATGTTTGAATTTGATCATCCCGATCAGAAAGATTTTTTGGTGCAAGAAGCAATTAATATGCTTTATAGTTTATACGATCCAGGGCATACAGGTATTGTCGGTCCAAGGTTGGAGCATATATTTCGAAATTGCGCATTGCTGTTAATGTCAGATCCAAGTGGCGGAACGTTTATCGATATTCCGCGACTACTTGTTGATGATGATTTTATGAAGGCCAAATTAAAATATGTAACAGATGATAATGTCCTTTCTTTCTGGACTAAGGAGTATCCAGATTCAAAACGGTCAAGCGAATCGGGTGAAGTAACGAGCTGGGTGGTGAGTAAATTCGGCCCATTTATGTCTAATAGTATGATGCGCAATATTATTGGTCAGACAAAGAGTGGATTTAATTTGCGTGAAATTATGGATAACCGCAAGATATTATTGGTAAATTTAAGCCAGGGTGGAATGGGTGAATTAAATGCAAAACTACTTGGTATGATTTTCGTTATGAAATTTTATTCTGCGGCTATGGGAAGATCTGATACACCAGAAGAGCAACGACTTGATTTCAGTCTGTATGTGGACGAATTCCAGAACTTTGCCACAGATAGTTTTGAGTCAATTTTGTCTCAGGCCCGAAAATATCGATTAAATCTCATACTTGGAAACCAGTTTATGGCACAACTAACGGATAAGATTCGTGAAGCAATTATTGGGAACGTCGGAACGGCTATTAGTGGCCGCATTGGGGTGACTGATGCTGAGCTTATGGTGAAGAAATTTAAACCTACTTTCGATGAAGAAGATTTGATCAAAATGCCAAACTACCAGTCAATTGCAGTGGTGCAAATTAAAGGCGTGCCGAGCGCAGCGTTTAGTATGAATTTTTTGCCACCAATGACAGACAACTCAAATCAAAAACTTGCTGATGCGTTAAAAAAACTGTCAGCCGCTAAGCATGGCCGGCCGCGAGCGCAAGTTGAAAAAGAAATCTTTGCTCGGCTTGGCCAGGGAGGTGGTGTGCGCCCTCAGTCGGCTATTGCGGGTGGGTCTGGGGTATCGAGTGCGAAGCAGCAATCAGGCAATTCATTTTTGGACGAGTGGCTTGCAAAACGTAAAGAACTTTCTGCGAAGTCACCAACGCCGCAAGCTCCTGTTACAGCAGGAGCACAACAATCACCACCTTTTTCTCGTGTTAGTTCTTCTACTGCTCCTCAAAGCCCGTTAGCCGCCTCTGCTGCTCAATCTCCTCTAACTGGGGGTGTTGATTCATCGCAGAAAACTAGCCTATCTTATCAGTCAACCCAACATTCCCCCATTCCTTCGGTGCAAAAAGATATTCAATCTCTTTCTGTAAGGGAAAATGATGGGTCGAGTAATGATGAGGTGTCAATTAGTATTCGCTAACGCGACTGACGAAGGAGTGCAGTGAGATATTCGTAGATAAGGCCGACTAGATAGCCTAAAAGGAATACAGGGATAAGGATTTGCAGGCTCGCAACCCCGTAGGCAAAGACATGGGCGGTACTTATCATGCCTATACCGATTATTATTGAAGAGAGTAACCCGAAGAGGAGGGGAGTTTCTCGTAGGGGGAAAATAGCTAGTGAGTCGAGAATAGTTGAAATAACCCTATGGTGAAAAATTCTGATGAAGATTTTCTCGGTGGGTGATAAATCTTGATCGATTTTAGCAAGTATTTTTTGTGAATTCATATGTTTAGGCATGTTTACTCCGTATATTTTTTAGTATTAACAGTATTTGCTTGCGCTGGAGACGCACCCTAATAAGTAAAACGGTATTTAGACCAATACCAATCCAGCCGATTGCGAGAAATGAATTACTGATCGGTTGCCGTAGGAATCGTTCAATAACCTTGGGCGTGGGGCAGCTAATGGCTATAGAGTGGGATGTCCCAAAAAAGCTATCTAATTTGCAATTGTAAGAGTAGCTATTTGTGCTGCCTTGAGGAGAGAGCGGCAAAGTATCCACTATCTTAATTCTGAATGTGTATGAGGCGCTTTGATTTGGCTGAATGGTAATTCGTGGCCATGTTATGGTTTTTGCTTGCTCATCAAAGGTGGCGCCAGAATAATCCAATAGGGTACTATATTCAAGTATATCTCCGATATAAAGGGCGGGAGTTATTTCTAAAGCAGCAGTCTTTTTATTTTGAATACTAAGCAAATAGCTCAGTCGGTCGCCTGGTCGGTTTTTAATAATGAGTGCGTCGGTATGATAGCGGAGGTTTTGGGCGGTAATGCTTGTGATAACTTGTTCACCATTTAAGCAGTGTAAATACGAAATCTCTTCATCGCCCGGGGTCTTATAGCAGACGTCGGCCGTATTATTACTGGTGATAAAATTACCGCTATTTTTTAAAACTGCGAAATTTCCTGCTTTTGCGGAGGAGCCTATGAACATGGGCTCACTTTGTTTTTCTCTCGTGTTTTGTAGAGGGTAGCCGTAATATTTAAAGGTATCATGTGATGCAAGAAAGCGTACCTCTTGTTGTGAGGCAGACTTTTTCGAAAAAGGCATTTCGTAGGTGGGTGTTTTTGCCCAAGCGATAAGGAGCGAATGGTTATTTTTTAGGAATGATTTTTTACTGTCACCCTCTTTGCTATTTTGTAATTCTTCTTTAGTAATACCCAGAGAGATTGCTGCGTTGTAAAAATCTGATTTTTTTGAGTTATATTCACGGAGGAGAGCTTCCTTATTGCTGAGACCACCATAAATAGTATCGGTATCATTTGCTCCTTCGCGTGGAAGAGGAATGAAAAGAGCTGTATATTGTAGGAAGACAAAAGTAATTGAAAGTACCACGATCCAAGCTTTTTTATTGACACTCTTATCGAGTCGCTTTTTGTAACGACCCAATTCTCCTATCATGCTCGGACTCATCAAAGCCTCGCTGATGACCTTTTCAAACATATGTTTGTACTTGTCCCCACCTCTTTATGTATTGCTCTATATCATAGCATAAGCTTAAGGAGGCTTGAAGTGTTAGGATCTTGAGTTTAGACGACTCCTGTTATATAATCGTATATAAGTTTATATACTGAAAGACTGAGGAGAAGCGAGGGACTAATGGCGAAACAAAAAGAAACTAATACTTATGATGGATCACAGATTCAAGTACTCGAAGGACTGGAGCCGGTTCGCAAGCGTCCGGGTATGTATATCGGGAGTACGGGATATGATGGGGTTCATCATCTTATTAAAGAAATTGCAGATAACTCAATTGACGAAGCAATTGCTGGTCACGCAACATTTGTTCATGTGGTAATTCTTGCCGATGGCGGATTAAGGGTGAGTGACGATGGTCGCGGTATTCCTGTCGATAAACATTCAAAGACTGGTTTAAGCACGCTTGAAACTGTATTGACTGTACTCCATGCCGGCGGTAAGTTCGGTGGCGGTGGCTATAAGGTGTCGTCTGGCCTTCATGGTGTAGGTTCAAGTGTAGTTAATGCACTTTCGACAAAACTTGTTGCTGAGGTTGTACAAGAAGGACAGTTATATTCGATAGAGTTTGCCCGAGGAGCGTCGCTGAGCCCATTGAAAAAAATAGGAAAGACTGACCGCCCTACAGGAACAACCATCACTTTCTATCCAGATCCAACTATCTTCAAAGAAACTGTAGAATTTGATTATAAGTGGGTAGTTGATTACTTGCGCCATCAAGCATATCTGACAAAGGGTGTTTTTGTGACGGTGAAGGACGAGCGAATCGATGAAGAGCAATCCTTTTATTTTGAAGGTGGCATTCAAAGCTATGTGAAGCACTTGAATATTGGCAAAGATGTCGTAGCGGAAAGTGTCTTTTATGTTGAGAAGCAGGTTGAAGATTCTATGGTTGAGGTAGCGGTTCAATATAATGATACTTTTACCGAAACGGTGAAACCATTTGCGAATAACGTCTTAACCCCCGATGGCGGAACGCATCTAATTGGATTCCGATCGGCGCTAACTCGTGTTATTAATGAGTATGCTCGTAAAAATAACCTGGTAAAAGAAAAAGAGGAGAACCTTACCGGAGATGATATTCGTGAAGGGCTAACGGCAATTATTCTTGTAAAACTACCAGATCCTCAGTTTGAAGGCCAGACCAAGAACAAACTCGGTAATCCAGAGGTGCGACGCTACGTTGAGCAGATAATGAATGAATACTTTAGTTATTATCTCGAAGAGAACCCTGCAGTTGCTAAAAAGATTGTTGGGAAAGCCCTCTTGGCGGCTCGGGCACGTAAAGCTGCTCGTGC
>JADKLW010000696.1_pt1 | contig 11899 bp, 10 predicted proteins | sample 8641881 | NCBI WGS metagenome assembly JADKLW01 (sample SAMN16272185, study PRJNA661076) | feces metagenome | isolation source: fecal sample from diarrhoea affected cattle B | host: Bos taurus | place: South Africa: Lokaleng Village, Mahikeng | collected 2019-09
GAGGAGCAGAAGGAGTGCGGTCTCTTCGGATACACCACCTTCAACTGCGTGAAGTACACCGAGAACATTCCTGTGCGTGAAAGCAGGGAAGATCGCAATGATGCTCCCGACCTGCTCTATATCCTCTACAAGTATGTGCTGGTGTTCAATCACTTTGCCGACGAGATCACACTCATTGAGCTGCAGGGAGAGAACGAGGTCAGCAACCTTCAGAAGGTGGAGTCGCTGATTAACCAGCGTAACTTCGCCACCTATAACTTCTTCACCGAGGGGGAGGAGTACAGCACCATCAGTGACGAGGAGTACAAACAGTACGTGCGCGAAGGTGTGCAGCACTGCCTCCGCGGCGATGTGTTCCAGATCGTGCTCTCGCGCAGGTTTGTACAGCCCTTCTCGGGTGACGACTTCAAGGTCTACCGTGCGCTGCGCTCCATCAATCCCTCGCCCTACCTCTTCTATTTCGATTTTGGGGGTTACCGCATCTTCGGCTCATCACCCGAGACGCACTGCCGTATCTCCGGTCAGCGTATCAGCATCGATCCGATAGCCGGAACGACAAAACGTACCGGCAGTCACCAGGAGGATATGAAAGCGGTCGAGTTTTTGCTGAACGACCCCAAGGAGAACGCGGAGCATGTGATGCTGGTCGACCTGGCACGTAACGACCTGAGCAGGAATGCGCACGATGTGAAGGTGGATTTCTACAAGGAGCCGCAGTTCTATTCGCATGTGATCCACCTGGTATCACGCGTGAGCGGCACGCTCAACGAGGGTGCTGATCCCATCACTGCCTTCTTCGATACTTTCCCTGCCGGCACCCTCTCGGGAGCACCCAAGGTGCGGGCCATGCAGCTCATCTCGGAGATCGAGTCGCACAACCGCGGTGCCTATGGCGGATGCATCGGCTTCATCGGGCTGAACGGTGATCTGAACCAGGCCATCACCATCCGCACCTTCGTCAGCCGCAACAACGAGCTCTGGTATCAGGCCGGCGCGGGTGTCGTCTCACAGAGCAGCGACGAGTATGAGCTGCGGGAGGTGAACAGCAAGCTGGGAGCACTGAAGAGAGCCATAGACAAGGCTGCCACATTGTATAATGCTTAAAAGGAACGCTGAAATGAAGAAAATATTGATATTCGACAACTACGACTCCTTCACCTATAACCTGCTCCACGCGGTGAAGTCGCTGGGATACACCGGGGTGGATGTGATCCGCAACGACAAGATCGACCTGGCGTCGGTGGAGCAATATGACAAGATCATCCTCTCACCCGGTCCCGGTCTCCCCGAAGAGGCGGGGTTGCTGCTCCCCCTTATCAGGCAGTATGCCGCCACCAAAAGCATCCTGGGTGTCTGTCTCGGTCACCAGGCCATCGGAGAGGTGTTCGGTGCGAAGCTGGTGAACATACCCTTTGTCTTTCACGGCGTACAAACCCCTGCACAGTTCATTGCAGCGGACTATCTCTTTACCGGACTGCCGGAAGAGATCCTGGTGGGGCGTTATCACTCCTGGATTGTGTCGAGAGAGAACTTCCCGGCTGAACTGGAGATCACCGCGGTGGACAAGGCAGGCGATATCATGGCGATGAAGCACCGCAGGCTCGATCTGCACGGGGTGCAGTTTCATCCCGAATCGATCCTCACTCCTGAAGGAATCACCATTATTGACCAATTTTTGAAAAAATAAAGGCGGATAGAGGATGTCTGGCATTATGCAACCCAAACAATGAAGTCTATGGCGATCGTAGTGCCGCTAATCCGCCGCTGTCTGTTTTACATCATAGCATCACAATGAAAGAAATACTTTATAAACTGTTCGATTATCAATATCTCTCCCGCGAGGAAGCCAGAGAGGTACTCTTCACCATCGTGAAGGGGGATGTACCCGAGACACAGATCGCCTCGCTGATCACCTCCTTTCTAATGCGCAGCATCTCAGTGGATGAGATCCTCGGCTTCCGCGATGCGCTGCTCGATATGCGGGTGCAGGTGGATCTCTCCGATTATGCCCCGCTGGATATCGTGGGTACGGGCGGCGACGGGAAGAACACCTTCAATATCTCCACCACCGCCTGTTTCGTGGTCGCCGGTGCGGGATACAACGTGGTGAAGCATGGTAACTACGGCGCCACCTCCATCAGCGGGGCGAGCAACGTGATTGAGCAGCAGGGGGTGCGGTTCACCACCGACAGCGACCGGCTGCGCAGAAGCCTCGATGCCTGTCACCTTGCCTACCTGCATGCCCCCCTGTTCAGTCCCGCGCTGAAGGCGGTTGCTCCCGTGCGCAAGAGCCTGGGGGTGCGCAGCTTCTTCAACGTGCTGGGACCACTGGTCAACCCGGTGCAGCCCACATACCAGTTGCTGGGGGTCTATAACCTGGCTATGGCGAGGCTGTACAGCTATATCTATCAGGAGGAGAATAAGAGATTCTGTATCGTCCACAGCATGGATGGCTACGATGAGATCTCGCTGACGAGCCAGTTCAAGGTGGTGTCGAACAGGGGGGAGCAGCTCCTGATGCCGGCTGATCTCGGTTTCAGCACCCTGACACATCAGGAGCTGTCCGGGGGTGATACGGTTGAAGATGCCTCATTGATCTTCCGCCGGGTGCTGAGCGCTGAGGGAACCGAGGCGCAGATGAATGCAGTGCTGGCCAATGCGGCGTTCGCTATTCAGATCATCGAACAGGAGAAAACGATTGATGAGTGCCTGGAGATTGCCAAAGATGCACTTTACGGCAAGAAAGCACTGCGTACGCTGGAGACATTTGTGGAGATTAACAGCTGATGTGCTGATGTGCTGATGTGCTGATTCAATGATTGACGGTATTCACTTTGGTAAATCGTAAAACAATCAATAAAAGATGTCAATCGCTCATTTCATAAGGTTTTGTTCAAAGGATTAAAGCGATGAATGAGAAAACAAAGAAAGAATGAAAGATATTTTAAGCGAGATTATCGCACATAAAAAAAACGAAGTTGCCATCCGGAAGGCAGAGATTCCTTTTGCGATGCTGGAGAAACAACTCACAGGGAGAACGATTCCCTTTCACTCACTGAAGAAGGCACTGGAGCAATCATCCACAGGGATCATCGCCGAGTTCAAACGCCGTTCTCCCAGCAAGGGGTGGATCAACAGGGCGGCTGTTGCAGCGGAGGTGACAAAAGCCTATGAGACTGCAGGCGCTGCAGCACTCTCGGTGCTGACCGATGAGCATTATTTCGGCGGTACGATTGCCGACCTGCGGATGGCGGTGGCGAGCGTGCAGATCCCGGTGATGCGGAAAGAGTTTATCGTGGATGAGTACCAGCTGTTCGAGGCGAAGCTGGCAGGTGCCAGTGCCATCCTGCTGATTGCCGCCGCCATCACGAAGGAGGAGTCGGAACGGTTTACGGAGCTGGCACATCAGCTGCAGCTGGATGTCCTGCTGGAGCTGCACGATGAGCGGGAGACGGATTATATCACGCCGCTCAATAACCTTATCGGCATCAACAACCGTAACCTGGGCAGTTTTGTGACCGATCTGGAAAAGTCGTTCCGGATGATTGGCCTGCTCCCGGAGGAGGCGGTGCTGGTATCCGAAAGCGGTATCTCCGATCCGGTGATTGTACGGGAACTGCGTGACGCGGGCTACAGGGGTTTCTTGATCGGGGAACATTTTATGAAAACATCCGATCCGGGTGAGAGCCTCAGAAGCTTTGTTCAACGATTATAAGTTATTAAGTTATTAAGTTTGTAGGTTAGTAGGTTTTTAAGTTGATAGGTTAGTAGGTTAAAAGATTAGAGGGTTGATAAGTTACTAAGTTAATGGGTTGATAAGTTGATAATTTGGTAAGTTTATCAGGTTCTTAGATTAACGGGCTTACATCCTACTGCTTGCAGCTTATTGCTTACCGCTTATAGCTTACGGCTTGTAGCTTACAGCTTAACGCTTATCGCTAATAATAACAATATGATGATAAAAATATGTGGCATGCGTGAAGAGCCCAACATCCGGGCAGTGGAGATGTTGCCTGTCGACTGGATGGGATTTATCTTCTACCCCGGCTCGTCGCGTTATGTGGGAGAGAAGCTGAGTCATATCCCGGAGAAGGTGAAAAGGGTGGGCGTCTTTGTGAATGAACAGCCGGAGATTATCCGTGAGCGAGCACTACAGAACAGGCTGGATATCCTGCAGCTGCACGGTGATGAATCACCGTCCCACTGCCGGAAATTAAAAGAGGAGGGTTTTCAGGTGATAAAAGCGTTCGGTATCCGGACAGATCAACCTTTTCCCTCGGAGGAGGTGCAACGCTATGAAGGCTGTTGCGACTATCTCCTTTTCGACACGAAGACACCGATGTATGGCGGCTCCGGGAAGAAGTTCAACTGGGAGCTGCTCAACGATTATCGCGGCACGATCCCCTTTCTGATCAGCGGTGGCATAGCGCCCGGTGATGCTGTGGTGATAAAAGCGTTCTCTCACCCACAGCTGATGGGTGTCGATCTGAACAGCGGTTTTGAGACATCTCCCGCGATCAAAGATGTATCGTTATTACAGACATTTATAAAACAACTATTGCGGTAAAGCTAAATGGCAGAGGATTATCTTTTTAATCTAATACTAATGCGATACCATAGCGGACGATAGTCAAAACATTTGAAAAATATATATATGAACAGGATTGATCAACTATTTCAACAAAAAAAGGAGCAAATCTTATCGGTCTATTTTACCGCCGGATATCCTGCGCTCAATGATACCGTCACGGTGATACAAGCACTGGAAAAAGAGGGGGTGGACCTGATCGAAATTGGGGTGCCCTTCAGCGACCCTATGGCCGACGGACCGGTCATTCAGGCATCGGGAGCGAAAGCCCTGCAGAACGGCATGAGTGTGAAAAAGTTATTTGAACAGCTGGACAGGGTGCGACAATCGGTCTCCATTCCGCTGGTATTGATGGGTTACCTGAACCCCATTATGCAGTTCGGTTTTGAAAGTTACTGCAGTGCTGCCGCACTGTGCGGTATCGACGGACTGATCATCCCTGATCTCCCTTTTGCGGAGTATATGGAGAGCTACAAAGCGATAGCCGAGAGGCATGGCCTGCATGTGATCATGCTGATCACCCCCGAGACGTCGGAAGAGCGCATCCGCATGATCGACGAGCATACTTCCGGATTTACCTATATGGTCTCATCCGCCTCGGTGACGGGTGCGAAGAGAGTGTTCAGTGATGCCAACATCGCTTATTTCCGGCGTGTGAACGCGATGCAGCTGAAGAACCCCCGACTGATAGGTTTCGGGATCTCCAACAGGGAGACCTTCTATGCAGCCTGCCGCGAAGCATCGGGAGCGATCATCGGGAGTAAGTTTATCTCACTGCTGGAGAGCGAGGAGTCAATAGAGGCAGCAGCGAAAAAATTGAGAGAAGCGATAGGCTGAGGTGATTCTTTTAAGATTTTTACCTTACATTTGCAGTTTATTTTCTGAATCTGCTTAAAATTAGAAATCCCGGCCGATGTTTTTTCAAACACATACAGGTGAGATAGCCTCACTCCTCACAGCCATATGCTGGATGCTGAGCGCCATCTACTTCGAGAAGGCGGGGCGCCGTGTCGGGTCACTCTCAGTGAATATCATCCGACTCTTCCTGGGGATCCTCTTCCTGGGAGTCACCACACTATTCACGCGCGGGATGTTTTTCCCGACAGATGCGACGACATACAACTGGCTCTGGCTGGGACTCTCGGGTGTGATCGGTTTCTTTCTGGGTGATCTCTTCCTTTTTAAATCATATATCATCATCGGATCGCGTACCTCACAGCTGGTGATGAGTCTTGCGCCCATGGTCACTGCGGTGATTGGGTGGTTCTTCCTGAATGAAATCCTCGATCTGAAGAGTATCCTGGGTATCCTGGTCAGCGTCTCGGGAATCATGATTGCCGTAGCGGGGAAAAGGCTGAGGCTGAATGTGCCGCTGCGCGGGTTCCTCTATGCCATGGGAGGGATGCTGGGGCAGGCGGTAGGACTGATACTGAGCAAGAAGGGCATGGGCGATTATGATGCGGTGGCAGCCACACAGATACGTGCCATCTTTGGGTTTGTCTCCTTCGCGCTGCTGGTAACCTTTCTCAAGCGCTGGAGGCGTGTGCTGCGGACAAGTAGTGACGGAACGGTGATGAAAGCGATCACCGTTGGCACCATTTTTGGCCCATTTATCGGTGTGGCGCTCTCGCTCTACGCCGTGCAGCATACAGAGACAGGTATCGCCTCTTCGTTGATGGCGCTGACGCCTATCTTTATCATCCTGCCCACGGCGATCATGTTCAAGGAGAAGATCACCGCCCAGCAGGTGATCGGCGCTGTGATCAGCATCGCCGGAGCGACCATCTTCTTTTTGTAAGTCGTCTTCCTCCCTTCTGACTATTTATTTTTTCTTCATAAGAGAAGAATCCGGTGATTTTTTATAAATTTGTATTTCGTACATAGTGTGAAATTACCTGAATGCATGTTCAGCGTATCTGCGGGTTCATTCAAAACCTGAATGCCCGGATCCTGAGAGAAGGGATATTACGTGCAATGGTCCTGACCATTGTGGCATCAAATAAAAAATTAATTCAATACATCATGTCTGGCAAAGCTTACCGTTTACATATACGAAATAATTGTGCATCGCTTCTCCTACTGCTCCTGTCATGGTTGATCACATCTGAAGCCAGTGCGCAGTTCGGGCCATTCACCACCGATTCGATTACCCTGGTTGGCGATGAGGTCTATTTTACATACCATTTTAAGGGAAATGTCAGTAAGGAAGAGATGAAATTACGCTCACATTACTATCTGGATCATGAGCTTGATCCCTATTCCGGTGGGTTTATAGAGAATACAACTGATTCGATGAAGTGCCGCGTGGTTGATTATCTGGAGATAGAGGCCAACATGCTGAATGTGTTCGGCATGTACATGACCTATGAGATGCTCTTTGTCTTCAACGAGGGCTCCTGTGATCTGACCATCAGTGGTATCAGATTCATGGAGAAGAGTCTTTTTGAGCGACAGGAAGAAACAGTCCGTGATCTCTATTTCACCAAATATACCGGTAAAGAGATGATGGTGGAAAAGAGTTACCATCAATTGTTTAAAAAAGATCCTTCCACCCGGATCACCAATAAAGCAGTTGACCGTTTCAACAAGATCGTGAGAGGCCTGCGGATCTATTTTGTTGATTAGTACTTCTTTTCCGCTAGTCGTCAAAGCACGCGATCGGCTGTGCCGGATGCCGGTATCTGTTATTTGACTTCGATGGTTCGCTTCTCCTTGCTGCTCCGGAACGCCAGCTCAATGATATACATTACGTTGCGTGCCTCCTCCGGTTTTACGGCTATAGCTGTCTTACCGAGAATGGCATCACGCAGGTTGATAAAGTAATCACGGTAATCACCACGCTCACTCTCTACCTTTCCCTGCATCTTCACCCCCTTGTACTCAGCATTGATCGTTCCCCAGATGTTCTCCGGCTCACGTCCCCACTCTTTACCACGGGGGATGGCACCACCGTCGACCGTCGCCTCCTGCACATCGAGTCCATACTTTACGAACGATCCGTTCGTCCCGTGCAGCATAAAGGTGGGTCCCGGTATGCGGCAGATCATGCCCGACTTCAGGGTGGCAGTGAAGGTGGGGTAGTGCAGCCGTACATCGAAATGATCATCAGCTTTTGCCCATGCACGCTGGTGGTTAATCTCAGCTGTCACCGCCTCCGGCATGCCGAAGAACCACAATGCCTGGTCGATCAGATGAGATCCCAGGTCGTAGAAGATGCCTGATCCCGGGAGTGGCTGCTCACGCCAGGCGCCGCCCGGACGGGGGTTGGTGCGGTAGCGGTCGAAATGAGACTCGTAGTCCACAATCTCACCCAACAGGCCGCTGTCGAGCAGTTTTTTTACCGTACGGGTGTCGCTCGTAAAACGGCGGTTGTGATACACTGTGAGAATCTTTTGTTGCCTTCGGGCAATCTCAATCAGCTCATCAGCTTCTTCCACACTTACGGTGAATGGTTTCTCCACCACCACGTGCTTGCCCGCCAGCAGTGCTTCACGTGACCAGCGGAAATGATCGGTGTTGGGAGAGGTGACGATGACCAGGTCGATCTCCGGGTCATCGATAATGCTCTTACCGTCGGGGACGACAGCGGTGACCGGGTAGCGCTCTTCAATATTGGCGATGCTTTCTGGTCTGGAGGTGCTGATCTTTGTCAGATCATATCCCTCCACCACGTCGATAAAGGGGGCATGGAACACGCGGCCGGAGAGTCCGTAGCCGATGATGCCTGTGCGGATGTTGGTTGACATAGGTTCTCTGTTTATTTGTCTGTTCGTACTCAAAGATAGGCAATTTTTGATGGATCGGATTATTTTTGCAGGTGAGAAACAATCTATCTTTTCATCAGGAATTCCATCAGCTGCACTGTTGCCAGCGCACGGTGACTGATCCTGTTTTTAATTTCGTTGCCCAGCTCAGCAAAAGTTTGTTGATAACCTGTTGGTATAAAGATGGGATCATATCCAAAGCCACTGCCACCTCTCTTCTCTTCAATGATCCTTCCGCTCACGACACCTTCAAACAGATGCGCTTCACCATTGATCAGCAGCGCGATCACTGTACGAAAGCGGGCATTACGGTTCCCGACTCCCTGCAACACCGACAGCAGCTTCTGCATGTTGTCTTCAGGGTGACAGTCCTCACCTGCGTAACGTGCCGAGAAAACACCCGGTCCACCCCCGAGGGCCTCCACCTCCAGGCCTGTGTCATCGGCAAAGCAGTCATAGCCGTACCTCTCTTTCACGTACCGTGCTTTGATCAGCGCATTCTCCTCCAGGGTAACACCTGTCTCATCAATCTCCTCGTTGCAGTTGATGTCAGACAGACTGAGGATCTGCAGTTGATTATCCGCTATCCTGCGGATCTCTTCAAGTTTATGTTTGTTGTTTGTGGCAAAAACGATTTTTCTCACTTTTCGCATGATGTTTTTATTGTGTGCGGGTACTCTCCCGTTCCCTTTGTCTTGCTTTCTTTCGCTGCTCCTGTTCGCGGATCTTCTGTGCTCTCTCTTTTTCCCGCTGTTGTAGTTCGACTTCACGTCTCCGCACTCTCTCCTTCAGCCCACGTTCCCTCTGACGTATCTTTTCCTGCCGTTCACGCTCACGCTCCTTCAGCAATGACTCCCTGCTTCTGCCGGAAGAACGCTCCTCCTTCTGTTGCAGTGCTGCTGCCGCTTTCTGTTCAAGTTTCCGCTGCAGCTCTTCGGGGGTGATGCGTCTCTCTTCTGTCAGTGGTACAACCTGCGTCTTTGTGGAAGTGTGATGCCTCTCTTCCACCACGGGGGGTGGAGCAGCAGCATCTCCACTCTTTCTGGTGGCAGGCATCTCTTTCGCCCCCAAAGATAGAATTTTTTCGCTTTGCTGCGGGATATTTTTTCCTCTATCTTCCACTGCAACAGTTTCAGTTGACCGAACCGTCCCAGGCCCCTCCCCGAAGTGCTTAATGCTGAATAACCTGTATGCATCCATCGTACCCTGCTCCTGCAGGATGGAGAGATTCTCGCCGGAGATGATGAGAGGTGTCACATCCTCAGGCATCTGTTGGGTGAACAGCGAGTCTGATTGCATCATCACAACATAGCGTCTAGCTTCATCGTAAGAATGAAAAGGCTGCACCAAGAGCGCCTCTCGCCCGTGGATGGTGATGAAAGAGAACCCGAAAGTACGGAGTCTGAACCGGGAGAAGTTGAAGTTGGCCGTGGAGAAGAGAATCTTGTTTTTAAAGGGTGAGCCTTGTTCGAACGTGAGCAGCAGCAGATGGGGACCACTTCTCTCTATGCTGAATGGTGAAGCCTCTCCCTGCTTGTCCCGGGCTACGGCGTCAGCGGTGGGGTAGATGCCCCACCGGCTGCTCAGAGAGCTGCCGGCCGTCAATGTTCTTCCCTGTGCCAGGCCATCGACAATGTTCCTGGCCAGGGGGGCGGCTTCCGACGCAGGGAATCTCTCCAGTAGCTGATTGAGGTATCTCTCTGTCCCTGCCGCATCACCCGAGTGGGCGTAGGATAGTGCATGCAGCAACAGGAACTGGGGAAGCAAACCGGAGCGGGGGTATTTTACATGAAATAACTCCCAGGCAGAACGTACCGTGGTGGTGTCACCCTCCAGCCACGCACGGTATGCCTCCTGATAGAGAGCGTCATGCTTCTGTGTGATCAACAGGGTTGAATCACCTGCAAACGATACGGAGAGGGCAGCTGTTCGGTCTTGTGGGAGTTGTTGCAGGTTGGAAAGACTATCAGCAGGGGTGGGATCAAGCGCAAACTGAATTCTCTCCAGATCACTTTCGTTTACCGTTTTGCTCCGCATTTTCTCCAGTGCTCTCCGTATCCCGGGTCGTGATGGTTCCGGTGCAACAGCTAGTTGACTGATCGTGGTATGCAGCGTCAACAGATGGGGTGTGCTGAGCCCTTTCACCTCCTCAAAAGCGTGAAAAGCTTTTTCTTTTTCACCCTGGAGGGTATGGATCTGCCCCAGCAGATACCGAAGGCGTCTCTTCTGACCGGAATGGTCCTCCCGGTCAATGACTTTCATCAGCCAGGGGATCACCTCGCTGTATGCTCCCTTTTCAATGAGGTAGTGAGTGTAGGTCTCATTGAAAAGCGTGTTTAGTGATTCAGAAATCGTGCTGCTCCGCAGTAGATAAAGGATATTCTCTGCATCGTACATTCTCCCCATCTCAGTGTAGGTCCGCATCATCCATATCTGCACTTCGGAGAGCAGATCGGTCTCATTTTTATAGATACGCTGCATATGTGTAAATACTGCGAGCGCCTGTTCATAATCCCGGTTCTGCAGGTGTGCTTTTCCCAGCAGCAGCCATGCCTTGTGGATGAAGGGATTAAACTCCTCCTGCTGCAACCACCGGCGGTATTCTTCTGACTGTCTCTGCGCAGGATCACGTCTCGGTTTTGCTGTGATCGAGTGCTCTCGGATAGCTTTGGATGTTTTCTCAACAACCCCGTCGAAAGGACCGCCGGGAAGGGTTTTTCCACTCAGGGGTGCACGCGGATAAAAGGGGAGCAGCTCACTGTAGTCGTCGCTGAAACTGACGGACTGATTCTCCAGGATCTCTTTATATGCTTTCTCTGCATTATAGTAGATGTTGTATCTGGTGGTGAGCTCATGGTATGCACGTGTGGCGGAGGTGTTCTTTACCGCTGAACACCCCGCACAAAGAACAACAGATATGCATCCTGCAAGCAGAAAACTGAATTTGTCTTTCAACAACACTTTCAACCCCTTTTGTGGAGAGAAAAACCTCTCCCTTACATAACTCGAATAAGGGAGATTTATTGTTCAGAAGGATCATTCCCTGCAGTACTGTTTTCATAGCTCTCCGCTCTCACCCGGGAGGTATGAATTGCAATCGTTTTTAATGCTTTGGCAATAAAGAACATCATTATCAGCACAAATATGATGAATGCACCTGAGGGAACGTTCAGGTAATAGGAGAGAAGCAGTCCGGTCACACAACCCACAAAACTGAAAAGGATTGAGAGAGCGATAATTTTCGAATAGTTCACGGTGAACAGGTTGGCTGTCATCTGTGGAACGGTGATGAGCGACAACAGCAATACGATCCCTACCAGACGAATGCTCAGTACGATGGTGACGGCAATGAAGAGCATCATCGCATATTCAATCAGCTGGGTGGGGATACGTCTTGTCCGTGCAAACTCTGTATCGAACGAGACGGAGACAATAGCGTGGTAAAAGAGAGTGAAGAAAAGCAAAAGAATCAGTGACAGGAGGGCCAGCGCCACAATATCGGTCTGTGTGATGGTGAGGATATTACCGAAAAGATATTCCGATAGGT
>JADKLW010000332.1_pt1 | contig 11898 bp, 11 predicted proteins | sample 8641881 | NCBI WGS metagenome assembly JADKLW01 (sample SAMN16272185, study PRJNA661076) | feces metagenome | isolation source: fecal sample from diarrhoea affected cattle B | host: Bos taurus | place: South Africa: Lokaleng Village, Mahikeng | collected 2019-09
CGCTCAAGCGACGTCGCCATCTCCCTTGGCCACCGCCTGCGACACGGCGAAATGGGCCTTCTCGACCGATTCGAAATGCTGGCCGTCGATGGCAAAGGCCGGCAGCTTGACCGCGAGAAAGCGGTAGCCTCCGGCATGCGGCACGACGACGCCCAGCGGTTCCCCGCCGACTTCGATGACGATTGGCCTGTGGGCCTTGGCCCTATCTAAACTGCGTTCCTGCATGGGTGGATTCTCCACTTGCGCATTGCACGGGCCAGAAGATGGAGGTGAGCTAGGGAGCTTGCACCATCCTGGCCGGCAATGCTGGGGTTCTATCGAAGAAGTGAGACGAAGGCGTGACGGTGGTCACATTCGTTTCGAGCGACAGATCCCTTGCCAGCGTTTGGCGGCGTGGAGGTCGGTGCGTACGAGGGTACAACCCGCATGGATGGTGAAGGTAGTGAATCTAGTCATCTTCATTCCTCTCCTGCGGTTGAACGGCCCGAACATCGGCAGGTACCGATGCAGTGACGGGAAGATAGGCGCGTTTTGATGCGAATGCTAGTCGTCTGCCGTCCCAAGAATGCACAAATCGCGCAAAAGACTGCCCGACAATAGTCGCATCAGGCAAATTCCACCGCCCCGCAAATTGACGTACGTTCCTCACGCCCGAGCCGGCACGCAGCGCTTGAAGTGGGCGTAACAATCTGGTGTTGTCCCCTGCAACAAACGTCACCGCTCGGAAAACGGCGGTACCGAGGGGTAATCAACGTGTCCGAAGACGACGTGCCGGCGGCCAGCAAAGGCAAGCGCGGCGTCAAGCCATCCGGCAAGCCCACGCTCAAGACCATCGCGCAGATGACCGGCTTTGCGGTCACCACCATTTCACGTGCGCTCAACAATGCGCCCGAACTGGCGCAGGAGACGCGCGACCGGGTGCAGAAGATCGCGGCCGAGATCGGCTATCTGCCGGACCGCGCAGCCCTGCGCCTCAAGACCGGACGCACCAATGTGATTGCCCTTGTGCTCGAGCCGGACGAGCAGATCTACGGCTTCGGCTCCTCGATCGTCACCGGCCTCAGCGAGGCCATGCGCGACACTGCCTATCACATCGTCATCACGCCGCTGTTCCGCAATGTGCAGCCGATCGAGCCGATCCGCCATATCGTGCGCAACCGCATGGCCGATGGCGTCATCTTCTCCAAGGCCGAGAGCTTCGACGAGCGCATCCGCTTCCTCATCGACAATGACTTTCCCTTTGTCAGCCACGGCCGCACCAACTGGCCCGATCCGCATCCCTTCGTCGATTTCGACAACGAGGCCTATGCCTATGGGGCGGTGAAGCGGCTGGTGCAGAAGGGCTGCAAGCGGGTGTCGATCATCCTGCCCGACAGCGCCCTGACCTATACCGATCACCTCAAGAGCGGCATCGCGCGTGCGGCGCGGGAGACCGGGATCGACTACGAATTTGCTGCCGACGTCAATCTGGGCAGCGCCACCGATGCCATCCGCACCTATGTGATGAAACGCACGCGGCGCCCCGACGGTCCTGATGGCTGGGTCTGCGCCTCGGAAGTCTCGGCCCTGGCGGTGATCGGCGCGCTCAATGACAGCGGCAAGCGCGTCGGCGATGCAGTGCATGTGATCGCCAAGCAGAATTCACCGATGTTCGCCCAGTTCCAGCCAGGCGCCGAAACCGTGTTCGAGGATTTCGTCGAAGCCGGCCGCCAGATGGGCCAGCTGCTGCTCCGTCGCATTGCCGGCGAGCCGCCCGCGGACCTGCACTATCTGGCAGCACCCAGGCTCGACTGGAAGGACTGAGGGCCTAGCCCTCGAGCTCCTCGCGCAACAATTCCAGTTCCAGCCATTGCTCTTCGGCTGCCGCGCGCTTGGCTTCGGCCTCCATCAGCGCCTTGGACTTTGCGGCAAAGCCGGCAGGGTCACGCGTATAGAAGTCGGGCGCCGTCAGCGCCGCGTTGATCGCCTTGATCTCGTCCTCGAGCGCGTTGATCGTCTTGGGCAGGGTTTCGAGCGCGTGCTTCTCATTGAAGCTCATCTTGCGCTTGGGCGCCGGTGCGGAGGTCGCCGCCGTGGTCTGCGTCAGGCTGGTCTTGCCGGGGCGATGCGCCTTGGCCGCCGTCTCGCGGGCGGTGACGCCTTCGCCGCGCTGGATCACCATGTCGGAATAGCCGCCGGCATATTCGGTCCAGACGCCCTCCCCTTCGGCGATGATCACCGAGGTGGCGACGCGATCGAGGAAGTCACGGTCGTGGCTGACGACGATGACCGTCCCGGCATAGTCCGAGACCATCTCCTCGAGCAGGTCGAGCGTCTCGAGATCGAGGTCGTTGGTCGGCTCGTCAAGCACCAGGAAGTTGGAGGGCAGCGACAGCGCGCGTGCCAGGGCCACTCGAGCGCGCTCGCCGCCACTGAGCTTGCCGATCGGGGTATTGGCCTGTTCGGGCCCGAACAGGAAATCCTTCATATAGCCGACGACATGCTTGGGTTGGCCATTGATCTGGAGCGTATCCGAGCCGCCGCCGGTCAAAGCCTCCTTGAGCCGGGTATCGGGATGCAGCTTGGCCCGCCCCTGGTCGAGCATGGCCAGTTCCAGTGCCGAACCCAGCTTGATCGTGCCGCTATCGGGCGCAAGCGTGCCGGTCAGCATCTTGATCAGAGTAGTCTTGCCGGCGCCATTGGGACCGACAATGCCGATGCGGTCGCCGCGCACCACGCGCGTCGAGAAGTCACCGACGATGACGCGGTCACCATAGGCCTTGGCGATGTTCTCGGCCTCCACGACCAGCGCGCCTGAGGTGCGGCCTTCGGAGACCTGCATGTTGACCGAGCCGGTGACGCGGCGTTGCTCGCGCCGGTCCTGGCGCAATCCGGCCAGCCGTTCGAGCCGCCCCACATTGCGCTTGCGCCGCGCCGTCACGCCATAGCGCAGCCAATGCTCTTCGCGCACGATCTGGCGGTCGAGCTTGTGGCGATCGCGCTCTTCCTCTTCCAGCACCTGGTCGCGCCAGCCTTCGAAATGGGAGAACCCCTTTTCCAGCCGCCGCGTCACGCCGCGGTCGAGCCAGACGGTCGAGCGTGTCAGGTCCGAGAGAAAGCGCCGGTCGTGGCTGATCAGCACCATGGCCGAGCGCAGACTGTCGAGTTCGGCCTGCAGCCACTCGATGGCCGGCAGGTCGAGATGGTTGGTCGGCTCGTCCAGCAGCAATATGTCGGGCTTGGGCGCCAGCACCCGCGCCAGCGCGGCACGACGGCCTTCGCCGCCCGACAGGTTCTTGGGGCTTTCCGCGCCGGTCAGGCCCAGCGAGCTCAGCAGGTATTGCGCGCGATATTCGTCATCGCCCGGCCCCAGTCCCGCCTCGACATAGGCGAGCGTCGTTTCATAGGCGGAAAGATCGGGCTCCTGCGGCAGGTAGCGCAGGGTGGCACTGGGCTCGACAAAGCGGACGCCGCTGTCATGGGTCACATCGCCCGAGGCAATCTTGAGCAGGGTCGATTTGCCCGAGCCATTGCGGCCCACCAGCGCGATGCGCTGCCCGGGAGAGACGATGAGTTCGGCGCCTTCGAGCAGCGTCGTGCCGCCGAAGGTGAGCTTGATATTCTGGAGCGAAAGAAGGGGTGCTGCGGCCATGGCGCGGATAGAGCATAGGGAGGTGACAAAGGAAAGGCCGGTCAGGACGTTGAGGATCCTGGCCGGCCCGGGGAGACGGTAGCAGCAAGCCCCGTCGTCTCGGCAGGGCATGATCGGCCGGACCACACCCCTGCAGTGACGACAGAGAACCACAACTATAACATGAGTGTCAAACTCATAATTATCTTGGAGGCCGAAAACCTGTTCGGAGGTGCGGCTTTAGTGTGCCGGCTCCATCACCGCTTCGAGGGTGGACAGGCCCAGCCGATCCCGGATCGAGCGCTTCTTGCTGGCGAGATCGGCGATGGTATGGCTGGCCAGGACTTCGAAAAAGGCACCCAGCGCCTCCCGCAGCGCGCCATTGAGGTCGCATTCCCCGATCAGCGGGCAATCGGCGCCATCCTCGAAGCACTCGGCCAGCGCGAAATTCTCTTCGGTCAGCCGGATCGTGTCGAGCAGGGTGATGTCCTCGGCCTTCCTGCCTAGCTTGATGCCGCCATGGCGGCCGCGCACCGTTGCCAGCAGGCCATTTTCCACCAGCGGCTTGATCAGCTTGAACAGGAACAGCTCGGAAATATTGTAGGCCTTGGCAATGTCGCCGACACGGCTCAGCCCGGGCTCATTGACAGCACAATAGACCAGGGTGCGGATCGCATAGTTGGATTGGCGCGTCAGTCTCACTGCGGATCTCTTTCAGGCAGGAAGGAGGCTCTGCGAGACCTCCCGAACAGGGCATTTGGCGAGTCATAGAATGCCGCGCAGCTTATAACCATTCTAAAATATGTCAACTTAACTTGATCGCTTCGTTCAGGTTTGCGTCAACCCCACCGGACTCGACAGGCGGTTAACTTCCACTTATGAATTTAAAGGTTGGGGGACGCAATTTTGACAAGAACAATCACGCGAGCCATGCTCAGTGAAGCGGCTGCACATCGCACCGGCTTCAGCAAGGTCGATACTGCCGCAATCTGCGATGCCATGTTTGCCATGATCGGCGCGGCACTGATGCAGGCGGAAACCGTCAAGCTGACCGGCTTTGGCTCACTGCAGGTGCGGTCGCGCGCCGAGCGGCTGGGCCGCAATCCGCGCACCGGGACCGAACATCGAATACTGCCGCGCCACACCGTCGTGTTCACGCCGAGCGGACGCTTGCGCGACAGCCTGCTTGGCGCAGCAGCGCCCGCAACTCCGGCGATCCGCAAGAGCGCCTAGGCGCCGATCTGCAGACCGGGGGCGCAACGTCATGATCGGCAACGGCGCGGGCGGCGTCCATTGGGAAATCTGCCATTGGCGCTGCTCTTGCCAGGTGCAGTCGTGCTGCCGATAGTGGGGCCATGAGCGAGCGCCTGCCCTTCGATCTCGACCTTTATGTGCGCGAGCGGGCACAGGGGCAGTGCTTCATCTGCGCCATGCTGCGCGGCGAGCCCGGCTATCATCACCACCGCATCGCAGAGGACGAGGAAACCGTACTGTTCCTCTCCAAATTTCCAACCCAGCCCGGCTATGCGCTGGTCTGTCCCAAGCGGCATGTCGAGGATCTGGCCGAAGACCTGTCGCCCGAGGCCTATCTGCGCCTCCAGGCTCAGGTGCACCGGCTGGCGCGGGCGCTCAAGCAGGTCTTTGACGCAGAGCGCATCTATGTCCTGTCGGTGGGCAGCCAGCAGGGCAACAGCCACCTGCATTTCCACGTCGTGCCCCTGCCCCGCGGCGTGCCCTATGAGCAGCAGCAATACCATGCCCTGATGGCTGAACATGGCGTGCTGCGGCCGGACGAGGCAGAACTGGCGGCGATGGCCGCAGCGATCAGCAAGGTCTATGCTTCGATCTGACTGCGGCCTCCGGCCAGGTCAGGCCGCTGCCTGCTCCACCGCTTCGAGCAGGGCCGCAGCGATCTCGCGCTCGTCGGCGGGCTTGGAGAAGCGGCGAATGCCGGCATATTCGGGCGGCAGCACGCTGTCGTCATAGCCCGTGGAAAAGACATAGGGAATGTTCCGCCGCGACAGTTCCTCGGCCAGCGGAAAAATCAGCTGCCCTTGGACGTTGACGTCCAGCACCGCACCGACAAAACCGGACAGCCGGTCGAGGCGCTCCAGCGCCTTGTCAATATTCTCTATCGGCCCGATCACATCGGCGCCCATGGAATGCAGCATGTCGACCAGATCGGCCACGACGAGCAGGTCATCCTCGACCACAAGGATACGACCGCCCCCAAACGAATTCTTGCTCGGCATTTATAACTCCTATGCCATCCCAACAAATCTGCCCGCAGCCGGGTTCCGTCCTTGATGCCGGATAGGAGAGGCCGACCGGGCGCATGCGTCGCGCGCGCCCGGTCGGGTCGTATTCATGTAAAGGTGGCCTGGCTTGAGGGCGGTGTACGACGCGCTAGCGCAGCGCCCTGCCCGTTTCGTCGAAGAGGTGCACGGCGTCGACCGGCACGGCGATGTGGATGGTCTGGTGCAGGGCAAGATCGGGGGCGCCGTCGATCTTGATAGTGATCAGCTCGCCCGACGGCAGTTCCACATAGGCCAGCGCGTACTCACCGAATTGCTCGATCACCGAAATCTTGCCGCTCAGGTCCGCCATCGTCGTATCAGTCAAGCGCAGATGCTCGGGGCGGATGCCGATTGTTCGCACTTTGGCCAGTTCGGCGTGGCTCAACGTTAACAGTCTGTTACCCGGAAGGCTCACTCCGGTAGCCTCAGCGGACACTGTGAGAAAGTTCATCCTTTGGCTGGCAATGAAGCCGGCAACAAAGGTGTTGACCGGGTTGCGATAGAGCTCGAGCGGGGTGCCGACCTGCTCGATATTGCCGGCGTTTAGCACCACGATCCGGTCCGCCAGGGTCATCGCCTCGACCTGGTCGTGGGTCACGTAAATCATTGTGGCGTCTAGAGTATCGTGCAGCTTGGCGATCTCGATACGGGTCTGCGCGCGCAAAGAAGCGTCTAGGTTCGAGAGCGGTTCGTCGAACAGGAATACCCGCGGATTGCGCACGATGGCCCGGCCGATGGCGACGCGCTGGCGCTGCCCGCCCGAGAGCGCCTTGGGCATGCGATCGAGATAGTCCTCGATCTGGAGAATCCGCGCCGCTTCTCTAACCCTTTGATCGACCTCGGCTTTCGGCGTCCTGGCCAGCTTCAGCCCGAAGGCCATGTTGTCGTAAACCGACATATGCGGATAAAGCGCATAGGACTGGAACACCATGGCGATGCCGCGCTGGGGCGAGGGTATGTCATTGACCACAGTGCCGCCGATGGAAATATCTCCCTCGGTAATGGGCTCGAGCCCAGCGATCATGCGGAGAAGGGTCGACTTGCCACAGCCCGAGGGACCGACGAAGACGACGAATTCCCCGGACTTGATATCCAGATCCACCCCATGCACCACTTCGAGCGATCCATAGGATTTCCGCACACCGCGCAGCGAGACATCGGCCATCTGATCCTCCTCAGGTTTCGATCAGGAGCGTCGCGATTTCGAAGGGTCGCAGCGACAGGGTTACGCCGTTGTCCTTTAGTGCCAACGGTTTGCCGGCGCCCTCCTCCATCAGGTTGACGGTTCGCACGGACTTCACCGGAACACCGAATGTGATCGTCGCCTCGGCACGGATATTGGCGTGCTCGAACAGACGCAGCACCAGCGCGTCGGACTTTTCGGCCTTTTTGACCGTCTCGAGCGTAATGTTATCCACGTCGGCCCAGGCGAAGCTAAAATGGTCCAGTTCGCCCGCCACGGCGGCCACGGGATTGAGGGAGCCTATGACGGAAACCGGATTGTTGAAGCGTTCGGCGGCACGATGCACATCGGCGAGGTCCGCGACCCCGTCATGCATAAACAGCGCATAACGCAGGCGGTGTTCTCCGAAGTCGGCCTCGGGATGGGGGAAGGTCGAGCCGCGCACCAGCGTCAGGCGCACCGATTGCTCGAGACAATCACAGGCATATTTGCAGTCGTTGAGCAGGGCGACGCCGAAATCGCTCTCGCTGAGGTCGACCCAGCGATGCATGGAGGCCTCGAAGCGAGCCTTGTCCCAGCTGGTATTGCGATGGGTCGGACGCTTGACGTGGCCGAACTGGATTTCCGAGCGGATTTCGGACGTGTTGAGGTCGAAGGGGAACTGCGCCTTGAGCACGGTATGGCGCTCCTGCCAGTCGATGAACGTGTCGAATTCGACCTGCCTTGCGCCTGCCGCCAGCGAGATGACCTGTACGACCCGGGACTTCTGGTAGTTGTGCTCGACGCGGATCGCCACCCGATGCGGTCCAGTTTCTACTATCGAAACCAATGACTTAGCACCAGCCAACGGCCAGAACTGCTCCTCGAAATAGCGATCGATGTCCCAGGCGTCCCATGCCATGGGCTTGTCTTCATAGGCGATCAGCCGATTGGCGGTCTTGCCGGGTTCGAGCGTCTCGCGATTGCGGGTCTTGTCGAACACCGAGGTGATCTCGCCTGACCTGTCCAGTGTAACCCGCAGCAGTTCATTCTCGAGATGGGTGGCAGAAACCGACAGTGGGGAGGAATGGTTGGCGGCGCCACCGACCAGGATTTGCCCCGCGGTCCAGCCCAGCGGTGCTAGGCCCGACAGGGGCGCAACAAAGCCCGTCGACCCATCGGCGGCGACGATCTTCTGGATGGGCTGGATCCCCGCCGCCGTGGCCAGCGACGCACCCTCGAGGTTCGCTTCATTGCCGAGATGGACTAGATCAGAGCGCGTCTGGCCGGTGAAATTGACCAACCGCAACTGCTCTGCGCCGGGCTTGGCGAAAGCGTGCGCTGCGGCATACCAGGGCCCGTTCGCCGAACTCAGCGTCGAGAATATCTGGTCATACTCGCTGTCGCTATCGACATAGACTTCCGGAATGGAGGTGCCCGGCAGGATGTCATGGAACTGGTTGATCAGTACCAGTTCCCAGAACTCGGCCAGCGTCTCGGCCGGATAGGGCGCGCCAGACTGGGTCAGTGCCATGGCGCCGAGGAATTCCAGCTCGCGCAGCAACCGCTCGGCCTTGCGGTTGTTGGCCTTGTTCTTGGCCACCGAGGTCAGCGTGCCCCGATGATATTGCAGGTAGAGCTCGCCATTCCAGGTCGGGAACCTGTTGCCAGGCGCATCCATCGCCTTGCCCAGACGATCAAGGAACGGGACGATGCCCTCAAGCTTGACACGGGGGGCGCCGGGAATGCCGCGTTCAAGCCGGATGCCGCGCTCGATCATGCCGCGGGTGGGCCCGCCGCCGCCGTCGCCATAACCGTAGGACATGACGACTTCGTTGTGCACCGCCTTGGGCTCGTAGCGCTTCCAGGCGCCCATGGTTTCGGAGACCGACAGATCCCCATTATAGGTGGTGAAAATCTCGTCGCTCTCGTAGCGCTGGGCAGTGATGAGCTGGGCTTTGGTGACGGTGCCGTCGATGCCGCGCCAGTGGAAGCTGTCATAAGGAAAGCGGTCGGTGTCGTTCCAGCTCAGCTTGGATGTGACGAAATATTTGAGGCCGGATTTCTCCATGATCTGCGGCAGGTTGGCCGAATAGCCGAAGGTATCGGGAAGCCAGACTGTCTTGGGATCGACGCCAAAATGCTCGAGATGGAAACGCCTCCCACGCATGATCTGGCGGACCAGGCTCTCGCCCGAGACGATGTTGACGTCGGGCTCCACCCACATGGCGCCTTCGATCTCGAACTGGCCGGACTTCACCTTCTTGAGCAGGCGCTGCCAGAGCTCGGGATAGTCCTGCTTGAGGAAATCGAAGAGCACCGACTGATTGTACATGAAGATGAACTCGGGATATTCCTCCATCAAATTCAAGACCGTAGCGAAGGAACGACCGGTCTTGTCGCGGGTATGCATGACGCGCCAGAGCCAGCCGACGTCGAGATGGGTCGAGCCTACGGCGGTGATCTGCGGCTGGGTCTCGGTATCGACCAGCTGGTAGATTTCTGCCGCGATCTTCTCGGCGGCACCGAGTGAAGCGGCAAAGTCCCGGGTATGCCCACCGCGCCGGTCCAGCGCCCGCAGCGCGCGCTCGACAATGGCAAGGATGGCGTGCCGGCGCGGATCGGACTGGTGCAGGCGGATGGCGACATCGAGCGGGGTCTGCAGGTCGTAGTAGAGCTTTTCCGCACGCTCGTTGCGGATGAAGAACTCGACCGTGAAACCGACCAGGGGCCGATCGAAGAAGGTGAAGGCATTGACCAGCAGCATATGCTTGTTGCCGGGCTTGGCCTTGCGCTCAATCACCAGTTCGGTGTGGTTGCCGTCCAGCGCCTGAGCGATCCTGCCATCAAGATAGGCAAGGCACTGCGGGTCGGTGGAGCCGGGACGGTCCTGCCATTGGCTGGTGAATTTGAGTACCAGGGTCTGGCCGCGCGCCGCCTCCGGAACTTCGACCTCGGCAGCGAACCAGGTGTGGCCCTGCTTCTTGGCCCAGACCGAATGGGGGCCGAACTGCTCCCATTTGCGCCAGTCGGCAGCCAGAGCAGCATCGGCGGCCATATCCGCACGCTGCACGTGCCACTGGAACGGCGCATCGGGGATCGGCGTCAGGGTTTTCTGCTCCAGATCGGCGCAGAGTCGCAACAGCTTGCCCTCCCTCTTGAGGTCATCGTCCTGCAGAGCAAGCTTGGACGAAAGGGGATTGGAATAGGTCATCCTTTGACTCCGACGCCGGCGAAACCTGTATTCATGTTGCGCCGTAACAGAAAATAGACGCCGACCGCCGGCGCTGCGTAGATGATGGAAAAGGCCGTGAGAAAGCCGTAGTTGATGGCGCCCTGCTGGCCGAAGGCCGCATAGAGCCCCACCGACATGGGGAAGGCATCCTGCACCCGGGCAAAGATCAGCGGCAGCAGGAACTCGTTCCAGGCGCCGGTGAAGGAAAAGAACCAGACCACGGCAATGCCGGCTCGTGACATGGGCAGCACGATGCGGGTGATGATCTGGAACAGGGTCGCCCCCTCCACATAGGCAGCTTCCTCAAGCTCGATCGGCACGGTGTCGAAGAAATTCTTGAGCAGCAGCAGGGTGAAGGGCAGATTGAGAATGGTCAGCGCGATGATGACGCCGAACTGGTTGAGCAGACCGCCGCGCTGGGCGGCGAAATAGAGTGGCACCAGCACGCCCGCCGAGGGCAGCATGCGCAGCAGCACCAACGTCCACAGGAAGGCATTGCGCCCGGGAATGCGCAGGCGCGACAGCGGATAGGCGGCGGATATGCCGACCACGACGCTGAGCGTGGCCGTACCCGCCGCGATCAGCATGGAATTGAGGAACTGCCGCCCGGCATTGCCGCTAACGGCAAGGCCGAAATTGTCGAAGCCAAAGGCGCGCGGCCATTCCAACTGGCCTGTCGACAGCGGATTGAAGGCGTTGAGCAGCAGCCAGGAAAACGGGCTGACCCAGATGATGGCCATGAAGCTCAGCGCAATGGCGGTGACGCGGGAAGGGGCGCTGTCCATTACTTGGGCTCCCGCAGCATGCGCAGATAGACCAGCGACAACAGGCCCACGATGAGCAGCATGGCCACCGAAATGGCGCTGCCGAAGCCAAGATTGCCGCGCGAAAAACTCTGATTGTAGAGAAAGATGGCCAAGGTCTGGGTCTGGGTGCCCGGCCCGCCGCCCGTCATCGCGTAGATCAGCGGGAAGTAGGTGAAAGTCCAGATGGTGATGAACAGCATGTTGGTGGCGATATGCGGCCGGATGATCGGCAATTGCACCAGCCAGATGCGCTGGAAGGGGGTAGCGCCATCGACCTTGGCCGCCTCGACCACTTCGCGCGACACCGAATCCAGCGCTGCCGAAAACAACAGGTAGGACCAAGCCGTACCCTTCCAGACATTGGCGATGGTGACGATGGGGAGCGCGTATTCGTTGATGAAGTTGATCGGCGGCAGGCCAAAGGGAATGACGAAGAGTTGGTTGATGAGCCCGGTCTGGCTGGTGGTCGCCGACCACAGGAATGCGGCAACGATATCGGGCAACAGCCAGCCCAGCATGATGCAGATCTCGACCACGCTGCGCAGGGTGGATTGGGTTCCGCGCAGCAAAGCGGCCAGCAGGAAGCCGAGCACCGACTGGCCAACAATGGCGGAGAAAAAGACGAAGACCACCGTGGTCCAGAGCGACTCCAGGAAACCGCGACGGGTGAACAGCCTCTCGAAATTCTGCAGACCGACCCAACTCCATTCCACTGACTTGCGGCCGACCAGGGCCAGATCGGTGAAGCTGAAGGCGAAGGCCCAGGCGGTGAAATAGAGCAGCGCCGC
>JADKLW010000697.1_pt1 | contig 11890 bp, 10 predicted proteins | sample 8641881 | NCBI WGS metagenome assembly JADKLW01 (sample SAMN16272185, study PRJNA661076) | feces metagenome | isolation source: fecal sample from diarrhoea affected cattle B | host: Bos taurus | place: South Africa: Lokaleng Village, Mahikeng | collected 2019-09
CAGTACCTGGCCAGCCTGCTCGATGCCGACCCGCACCACGTGATGCTGCTGCTGCACGAGGGAGAGCCGGGCGGCTTCATCATCTCGGGGCCGGAACTGGGGACGCTCTGGCTCTACTGGTTCTATGTCTTTCCCGAGCACCGCCGCACCAACCTCACACTGGCGGGGCTGCGCGCCTTCATCCGCCACTGGGACAACGGCCGTTTCCATAAGATCGCCACCTATGCCAGGCCCGGAAACCGCGCCGCCGAGACGATCATGACGCGACTGGGCTTTGAACGGATCGCGCTGCTCCGGCAGCACATATTCGGCGAGGACTACCAGCACTTCGAACTGCCGTTGACCAAGCTGACGCCAGGCTATGACCATGGCACAGAGGGTGGCATTCGCCACCGGGTGCTGCGGATGCTGCGGCTGGTCGTGGCGCGCTAGCCCTATTCGGCTGGCACGGGTACGGCGCGCCGGTTGCGCAGCCATTGCATGATGGAGACATCCATTCCCGCCGTACGAAGGGCGACCCACCACTGACCGACCGACCAGACCGAAATGGCGATGATGGCGGCGAGCGCCGCGCCCATCAGCCCGAACCGCGGCACCAGCAGCCAGTTGCACAGCACAAGCGAGCCGATGCCGAGCCCGACGAAGGGCAGGCTGGCATAGGGCCGGTCATGGATCGAGAGCACCAGCGAGGCGGGGCCCATCACCGAGCGGATGACCAGCGCCAGGCAGAGCACCGCCAGGGGCAGGGCCCCGGCCGCAAAGCTCGGTCCGAACAGCCGCAGCAGCAATGGCGCGGCCAGTGCCATGCTCAGGAACAGCGCCACGGAGATGACGCTGGCAACCAGATTGGCATCGCCCACCTTGCGCCTGAAGGCGGCGTGATCGGCCTTGGCCTCGCTTTCGAACATGTCCGGCATGGTGACGGCATAGACGGCCGCGACACCGAAGGAGACCAGCGAGAACAGCCGCGTGCACACCCCGAAGATCGCCAATTCCTCACGGCTCAGAGCATGGCTGAGCAGCAGCAGGTCGATATCGAAGAAGAAGTCGGTCGCGAGCGACACTAACACCCATGGCAGGGCGAAGCGCCACCAGCGTCGGGCTTCCTGCGCCCGCGCCGGCAGCGCGTCGGGCAGGCGGTCGAGCGAGGTGACCACAAAGCCGAAATGCACGAGAGCGATGGCAACATAGCCGAATGCAATGAGCCAGAGCATGAGGGAAAATCCCTCTACTGGCGCTGCAAAGCTCATGGTGCCGAGAAACGCGGCCATGACGATCATCGGGCGGAACATGGTGTCGGCGAAGAAACCGGCAAACGGCCGCTTGAGCCCCACCAGGACGGCACCATTGACGTAAACCAGCGCGGTACCGAAGGCGAGCAGTGCCACCGGCACGAAATGATCGGCCAGCACGCCCTGCCCCTGCCCAAACAGCCCCAGCAGCGGCGGTCCGGCCAGCAGCAGGAGCAGCAGCGAGCCGACCACATGGCCATAGGAGCGGATAAGGAAGGTGACGAACTGCCGACGTTCGCCCCGTGCCCGGTACTCGGCGGAAAAGTATGTGCCCACCGTGTGAAAGCCGAGCGGCATGGCCACGGCAATGAGATTGACCGTCGCGATAACGAGCAGGTATTCGCCCAGCAGTTCCGGCCCCCACAGGCGCGCGATCAGTGCCTGCACCAGAAAGATCAGCCCCGCCCCACCCAGGCGCGCGGCGAAAATGATGCCTGATTGGGAGGCCAGCCGACCATGCAGGTTCATTGGCCGGACTCGTCGCTATCCCGCTTCTGCGTCGGCAGCGTCTTGGGATTGCGCCAGCCCGCGACCTTGCGGCGAAGGGCGTGGACCGCGTCTCGCCCGGCAAAGGCGCCGGCGCCCAGCAGGTAGGCCAGCGGCCTGCTGGCATAGTTGGCCACGGGCGGCACCGGACGGATGACGCCTGCCTCGCCCACCATGCCCTTCTTGAACTGATGCAGGCCCTGGAACCCGTCGGTTCCACCCAGGTCGTACCAGGTGGCACGCGTGTTGTCGCGCAGCCAGCGGATGATGTGCCAGTGCATGAAATAGCCGGCGCGCAGGGGCAGCGCCTGTTCGTTGGTGGCGCCATAGAGATAGACGGCGCGATCGCCGGCCTTGAAGATCACCGCGCCCGCAACCAGCTCGCCCGCGTGGCGCACGAAAAACAGCTCGGGCCGCAGCGCCGGGACGTCGATCGCCATCAGCGCAGCTACCGTTTCATAAGCGGAATGGTCGGTGAACTGCTTGCGATCCGTCATCGCGTTGTAGAGGGCGTCGAAATGCTCGAGAGCGTCCGGAGCCGCATGTTCGAAGCTGAGCCCGGCCTTTTCCGACTTGTTGAGCTGGCGCCGCCAGGTCTGCTGGAAGCTCTTGCGCTGTTCGTCGTCGGAAAGCCGCAGGTTGACGATGTAGCGGTTGGGAAAGCCCAGTTCGGAACCACGCCTGAAGCCTCGTTCCACCAGCCGCTCATATTCGCGATTGGTTGTCTCGATGGACGCACGCGGCAGGATGGAGAGCATCTGCCCGCGTTTGTCGGCATATTCGACTACCATGGCCTCGACCATGCCGGCATGGATGAAATCAGCGTCGGGGCGCCTGTTGTCCTTGAGCATGGGTGCCCATTTCGACACCGCGATCTTGCCCAGCCCCAGTGGCAGGTCCTGCACCATGACCAGCGCCCCGCCGACCACTTCGCCAGCGGCCAGGAACAGCATGGGCTCCTGGGTCACCGCTGGCCAGCGCCGCGCGGCAAAGGTGTGCAACTGCTCCTGGCAGACCTCGTCGAAATCGGCGATCGTCCGGTCCCATTCGGCGCCATCGACAATCCTGGTATCGAGACGCATGGCGAGGCCGCTGTTGCGCAGTACCGGAAGGCTAGCCTCGCCCGTGGGCCCAAGGCGATCGGCGATGAGGGACATGGTCGGCACTTCCCGCTCGTGAACTGAGCGGGAAGCTAGGCCCTGGAAGTGAGTAAATCCCTATCCTGCCGCGGCAAATGCCACAAAACTGGGACTCTGGTTACCAAAGGCTAATGCGCGGCTGCGGCAGCTTCGCCCACGGCATGCGGCGTATAGACGAAGGGAATCTCGGGGATGGCGACGAAGGCGCCCAGGCCCTCGAGGGTCATGCGCAGGGCCACGAAGAGGATGATGACCAGGCCCAGCCAGGCAATCCAGCGATGCTTGTGCAGCAGGCCCGCAATGAAGGTTGCAGCAACGCCCATCATCACCACGGAAAGCGCCAGGCCGATGATCAGTGCCTCGAAGTGATGGGCAGCCGCACCGGCTACCGCCAGCACATTGTCGAGCGACATGGAAACGTCGGCAATGATGATCTGGACGACTGCCTGGCGCAGCGTCTTGCGCGGCGCCTTGCCGGCCACCGTACCATCCGCATTCATGTCGGAGTCGGAGAGCGCTTCCTGCGCCTCGTGCTCGTCTTCATGCGAGGTGGTGAGCTCGCGATACATCTTCCAGCAGACGTAGAGCAGCAGCACGCCACCGGCGATGAGCAGCCCGCCGCCGAGCGCCAGCAATTGCGTGGTGATCAGCGCGAAGAAGATGCGCAGCAGTGTCGCCGCGATGATGCCGATCAGGATGGCCTTGCGGCGCACGTCGCTCGCCAGCCCGGCCGCAGCCAGGCCGATGACCACGGCATTATCACCCGCCAGAACCAGGTCGATCAGGATGACCTGGATCAAGGAGCTGAGGAAACTCGGGTCAATGCCGAACATGTAGGTATCCTTGGTCTGGGCGGGAGCAAACGCCGCCCTATAGCGCTCCCTCTGCGGGCTGGAAAGTCCAACTCGGCAAAATTCGACCAAAGTCGATGAAATGTCGTGGCTTGCCACCAAGCGGAACGCTTGCTGACGGATTCGGCGACATTGCGGGAGGGGGAACTTTGGTGGGCGAGCACGGATTCGAACCGTGGACCCGACGATTAAGAGTCGTCTGCTCTACCAGCTGAGCTACTCGCCCCAATGCCGGAGCTTCCAAAGTGGCGCCTCTCTATCAAAGCGATTTCACCCTGTCTAGCGCCTGCCGCCACTTTCTCGCCGGCGAATGGATCACGGGGTCGAGCAGCGCCGGCTCCCCTGCCTAGTCGAGCTGGTTACGGCTGTCGCGAAAGCTGGCGAAATCCAGCACATTGCTGGGCACTGCGGCCGGTTCGTCGCGCACGTCATCCATCAGGTTGATGGTCCGCTCGATGATATAACGCAACTGCCGCGAACGGCTGTCGCTACCCTGGAGCATCGTCACAGCGCGCTGCAGGTGATCGCGGGCAAGCACGTAGGTTGGCGGCATGGCGCCGTCTCCTTCTATAGGGAATCGCTGTGAACGCCCGCTGGTGACGCAGGCCCTGAAGGTGCGCGTTCATGCCTTCCGCAAACTTGCCGAACTGGCTCGCTCTTGTTTCAAATGCGACGCAGCCGCTGATTGCGGCGGGAGCCCCCGATCCCTGCCCGTCCCCGCGCGCCACGGCCTGTGCAAAACCGTTGGATTCACCACGTGACAGGCAAGCGGCCAGCATGTGACATGGCTTCCCGTACTGGCTAGCGGGGCCCTGGCGCCGTTAAGCTGGACGCCCTACCAGCGAGTCGCACCGTGCCCCGTCCCATCCTCTCGCCCATCACCGCCGCCCTGGCCGAAACCGTTCCCTTTGTCGGTCCCGAGGCCATCGCCCGACAGACCAGCATCCCGCTGCGCGCGCGGATCGGCGCCAATGAAAATCCGTTCGGGCCCGCGCCATCCGTCCTTGCCGCCATGGCCGATGCCGCAAGGGAAAGCTGGCACTATGGCGATCCTGAAAACGACGACCTGCGACAGGCTATCGCCACCCATCTAGTGGTGCCAGCTGCCCACGTGATGCCGGGCGAAGGCGTAGACGCGATCCTGGGCATGGCCGTCCGGCTTTTTGCCGCCCCCGGATCCACGGTCGTTACCTCGCTGGGCGGCTATCCGACCTTCAACTATCACATTGCCGGCTATGGCGCGCATATGCACACGGTGCCCTATATCGGTGATCGCGAGGACATCGACGCCCTGGCCCGGGCCGCGCACCAGACGCAGGCGGCCATGGTCTATCTGGCCAATCCCGACAATCCCATGGGCAGCTGGTGGGATGCGGCATCGGTCGAGCGCTTCATCGCCGCCGTGCCGGAAACGACGATGATCATCCTCGACGAGGCCTATGGCGAATTCGCCCCCGAAGGGACGCTGCCACCCCTCGATCTGGAACGACCGAACCTCTTGCGCATGCGCACCTTCTCCAAGGCCTATGGCCTGGCTGGTGCGCGTGTCGGCTATGTGCTGGGCGAGGCCCGCAACATCTCGGCCTTCAACCGCATCCGCAACCATTTCGGTATCAGCAACGTGGCCCAGGCCGCCGGAATTGCCGCCCTTGCCGACCAGGAGCACCTGCAATGGTCCCTGGCGGCAGTGCGGCAGGCGCTTGACGACACGGCCGCCATTGCCCGCCGTCACGGGCTCAAGCCCCTGCCAACCGCCACCAATTTCGTCGCTATCGATTGTGGCCGCGATGGCGCTCATGCCCGCGCCATCGTGGACGGCCTCGCCCGCCGCGGCGTCTTCATCCGCATGCCGGGCGTGGCCGGCCTCAACCGCTGCATTCGCATCAGCGCCGGCACGGAGGCCGACCGGGCGCTGCTGGACAAGGCGCTGGGCGAAGTGCTCGCGGAACTGGCCTGAACGAAAACGGGCGCCCGAAGGCGCCCGCTCAAAGCTCAGGATTTCCGCTATAGCTAACCCGCCATGGCGCCCTGCGCCGAGGCGCCGCGCTCGATGAGCAGGCGGTTGTAGGCGTTGAGATAGGCACGGGCCGAAGCCACCAGCGTATCGGGCTCGGCGGCATTGCCCGAGACGATGCGGCCATTCATCTCGAGGCGCACATGAGCCGAGGCCTGCGCATCCGTGCCGCCGGTCACGCCGTCAACGGCATAGAGCACCAGATGGGGCTGCTGGCCCACGGCCTCCTTGATGGCGTTGAAGATGGCATCGACCGAGCCGGCGCCCTCGAAGCTGACGGCGGTTTCCTCGCCATCGATGGAGAGCGTGAGGTTGCATTTGTGGACGCCGCCGGTCTTGGTGACGACCTCCATGTCGACCAGGCGGATCCGGTCTCCGACCGAGCCGACTTCGTCATCGACCAGCGCCACGATATCGGCGTCATAGACATGCTTCTTGCGGTCGGCCAGGTCCTTGAAGCGCACGAAGGCTTCCTGGAAGGCATTGTCGCCCAGCTCGTAGCCCAACTCGCGCAGCTTGTCCTTGAAGGCGGCGCGGCCGGAATGCTTGCCCATGACCAGGGTGGTTTCCTTGATGCCGACCGAGGCCGGGGTCATGATCTCGTAGGTTTCGGCATTCTTGAGCATGCCGTCCTGGTGGATGCCGCTCTCATGGGCGAAGGCATTCTTGCCCACGATGGCCTTGTTGTACTGCACCGGGAAATTGGCCGCTGCCGAGACGATCTTGCTGGCGCGGGCCAGGTGGGTCGTCTCGATCTGGGTGTGATAGGGCATGGCGTCGCCACGCGTGCGCAGGGCCATGACGATCTCTTCAAGCGCGGCATTGCCGGCGCGTTCGCCCAGACCATTGATGGTGCATTCCACCTGGCGGGCACCGCCACGAACGGCCGCCAGTGAATTGGCCACGGCGAGGCCCAGGTCGTTGTGGCAGTGGGCCGAGAAGATCGCCTTGTCAGCCCCTGGCACCTGCGTGATGATGTCCCGGAACATCTTTTCATGCTCGTCGGGCACGGCATAGCCGACCGTGTCGGGCAGGTTGATCGTGGTGGCGCCCGCCTTGATGGCGGTCTCGACGCAACGCTTGAGGAATTCGATCGGCGTGCGAGTGGCATCCATGGCCGACCATTCGACATCGTCGATGAGGTTGCGGGCCTGTGCCACAGTACGCGCGATGATCTCGATGACCTCGTCCTCGGTCTTTTTCATCTGGTGGGCGAGATGGATGGGCGAGGTGGAGACGAAGGTGTGGATCCGACCCCTCTGGGCATGGCGCACGGCCTCGCCTGCCCGGTCGATATCGGCCGAAATGGCGCGGGCAAGGCCGGCAACGGTCGAGCGCTTGACCTGCTTGGCGACGGCGACCACCGCTTCGAAATCGCCATTGGAGGCGATCGGAAAACCGGCCTCGATGATATCGACCCCCATGTCGTCCAGCGTCTCGGCGACCTGGAGCTTTTCCTCCAGCGTCATGGTGGCGCCGGGCGATTGTTCGCCGTCGCGCAAGGTGGTGTCGAAGATGAAGACGCGGTCTTTATTGGTGTCGGTGGTGGCGGACATGTCTCGTATTCCTATCGGGCGGCCCAGAGGTCATGGCTCTGCAGGCCGGACATTGTGCTGTTCGGCATGTGGCGTAATCCCCTGACGACCCGCTCGCTTGCCGAGCTGTCGGTGATCAGGGGCTGATAAGAAGGAGGAGAAGCGCGGCTGGCAGCAAGAGCAGGCCAGCAGCAAGCATCAGGGCGCGATTGCGCTCCTGGCGTTGTGTGATGGCAATGGCAATTGCGCGCTTGCGCTGCATGGGTTTAGTCCCGGTTTCATCCAAGAATGCGCGAAAGCGGCGCAGGGTGCAAGCCCAAAGAGTTGATGTTGGGCACCCAATGGTTAGCGATCGATCATCAGTCATCCAGATCGAGCACGCCTTCGGCGACGATCACCGCATCGCCACCAATTCCGCCATGGGTCAGCGAGCCGTTCTCCTTGCGGAACTGGATGGTGATGCGACACGGCCGGCCCATTTCGTGGCCCTGGCGGAGCACCAGATCGGCCTGCCCGGTTTGGAACGCCGCCTGTTCAGCCAGGAGCCCGATGAGCGCCGCAGCAGCCGCGCCGGTGCCCGGATCCTCACCCAGGCCCATGCCCGGCGCAAACATGCGCGCGGCCAGGTCGTTGCCGGCTTCTTCCGCGGTCTCGGTAAAGACATAGACCGAGTTATGGCCATGGGGAAATGTCTGCTTCCACTGGCCCATGTCGAGGTTGATGCGGGCCAGCACGCCGGCGTCGCGCACCGGCACGAGGTGGAAGTCAACGCCTGCGCTGAAGACCGCGGGCTGGTAGAGGGCGCAGCCCAGCTCGTCCGCCCCGATGCCCAGCGCCTGCGCCACTGCCGCCCGATCATCCAGCGCGGCCACGCGCTGGGGCAGCCGCGGCAGGCCGAACTTGGCCGCACCCGATCGCCTGTCGGCTTTCTCGAAAAGCGCGGTGATGAGCCCGACCTTCTCCTCGATGCGAACAGCCGTGACATTTTTCCGCAGGCCCAGTACGACGGCCGCGCCCACCGTGGGATGGCCGGCGAAGGGCAGTTCCACCTCGGGCGTGAAGATTCGAACCGAAGCCGTGTTGCGGTCAGCCTGCGGCTTGAGGATGAACACGGTCTCGCTGAGATTGAACTCGCGCGCGATGGCCTGCATCTCGCCATCGAGCAGCCCATCGGCCTTGAGCACGACGGCAAGCTGGTTGCCCTTGAGGCGCTCACGGGTAAAGACATCGAGCAGAAGATAATCGAGCTTCATCGTTTATGCTGCCGGCAGGGCATAGGTTGCGCGATCGAGGCCAAGATGATCGCACAGCGCCGCCACCGCGACGCCGTGGTCGGACCGGCCCGGCAGGCCCGAAATGGTGAGGCAACCGACGATTCCCGCGCCCTTCACCCGGATCGGGAAACCACCGCCGGCGATGACGTAGTCGGCCGGATCGGCGCCCGATTGGGGTGAGAATGGTTGCTCACCCCGCTCCAGCACCATGCGATAGCTGGCGCGCTGGAAGCGGCGAACGGTGTTAATCTTGCGACGGACCCATTCGGCATTGTCGGCGCTGGTGCCGGACGTGGCGGAGAAGAACATCTGCCGGTCCCAGCTGCGGATATCGACGATCAGGCTCAACCCTTCCTGCAGCGCCCTTTCGCGAATGGCACTGCCCAGCGCAAACGCGACATTCTCGTCGAATTCGGCAAGGACGAGGTCCTGCTCCTGCTTCTTGACCAGGGCGATGTCATCTACTGCGGCCATGTCAGGCGTCCTTCTGCGTAGAGCGGGTCCAGGCGTCATAGAGCGGCGTACGATCCGCTGCACCCTTGGGAAAGTTGACCAGGCGCGGATCGATATCGACCCAGGCGGCCTTGCTGTCGGTCCAGATATTGCCCACGGGGGCAGCCCAGTCCAGGTCATCGAGCGACCCGGCACGGGCAACCTTGATGCCGGGCGCTGGCGGGTCGTTCCACAGCCAGGTGTGGCAATGGGCGCAAAAGTTCATGCCGATGATATTGCCGCTGTCGGCCCGACGTTGGTAGCGTTCGGTTTCACCCGAAATGAGCTCGAAATCCTCGTCCCGGACGATCATCGACATCGACCAGGCGGCGCCGGAAAAGCGCTGGCAATCCTTGCAGTGGCAATTGTAGACCGAGAGCGGACCTGCCCTGAGCCGGTAGCGCACCGCGCCGCACTGGCAACCGCCTTCGACCGGAAAATCCGGCAAACCCATCGCATCCTCCTCGACTCGATCAAATCAGGTTCTAGACCAAGTCGGGAAGCGGCAGAAGCCGTGCTCTATATGGACGCCGTCGCGGTCACCCCATGACGCACCTGTTCGAGGTGTTTTTCCTTGCTGAGCCATTCCTGGGCATCGGCCGACTGGAACATTTCCAGCTCTTCCTCATGCGCGCTGACCGGCGTCATGGCGATATCGGTATAGAGGTGCTTGGCGGGATCCCGTTCGACCCGGCGATAGACCATCCCGTAGCGCAGATAGAGCCGTGCCCAGGCAGTGAGCTTAGCCGCGGTTTCGGCCCAATAGCGCGGATAGAAGACCAGCGGGTGTTCCAGGCCCAGTTCCGGGCGCCGCGCATGGCGGAATTTCAGGCGCACCCCACCGCCCTCGAGGGGATGCACGCCCTCGATCTTGACCGAGCCGACAAACCAGGTGACGAGGAACAGGATATTGGACGCCGCTATGCCGCTGACCACGGCGCGCCGCATGATCGTCTCGACGTGATCGGGCGTATAATAGCGGTCCCAGGCATGGGCATAGATCCCCTCCCACTGCTCCCGGCTCATGAGCGGATGCGCGGTGGTCATGTGGTTGAGGTCATACTTGTTGAGGTCGGCATCCATGGCGACGCCGGCGCGATGCAGCTTCTGGTGATCCTCTGAACCCGGCAGCGGGGTCAGAAAGAAGAACTCGAGAATATCGACCGGCAGTTCGCGCTTGATGATGTCGATATCGTGCTGGATGCGCTCGGGGGTATCGCCGGGAAATCCCAGGATGTAGCCGGCATAGGTGATGACGTGATACGCCTTCCAGGCCAGCAGCATCGTGCGATATTCGGTGATCTTGTTCTGCTTCTTCTTGGCGCCCATCAGGTTTGCCGGATTGATGTTTTCCAAGCCGATGAAGACGCGCTTGACCCCGGCGCGGGCGCATTTCTCCACGAAGTTCTCGATGCGGTGGCAGAGCGTATCGACCTGGATGATGAAGTTGAAATGGAGCTTTTCCAGCTCCCGCATCTGGATCAGCCGATCCATGATCGGCTCCCAGTCCTTGTTGCGGGCGAAATTGTCGTCGGTAATGAAGAAGCGGTGCACCCCTTGCGCCAGATTGGCCCGCACGATCTTTTCGATATCATCGGGTGAGCGCCGCCGCGACTTGCGACCCTGCACATTGATGATGGTGCAAAACGAGCACTGATAGGGACAGCCCCTCCCCGCGTCGAAGCTGGTAAGGTTGTAGGCGGTCTTGCCGACATGACCCGCCGGCATGAAGGGCACCGGGGTATCCTCAATGCCCGGCAGGTCGTTCATGAAATTGTAGAGCGGCTTGAGCGCGCCGGCATCTGCATCACGCAACACCTCTTCGAGTCGCCCCTCCGCCTCTCCGGCAAAGAGCGATATTCCCAGCGCCTGGGCTTCCTTGAAGCGTGCATCCTCGCCATTGAGCATGGAAATGACGCCCGACACATGAAAGCCACCAATGCCGACCTGGATGCCACGAGCAACCAGCGGGCGAGCAATGTCGAGGGCGCGCGGAAACTGGTTCGACTGCACGCCGACCAGCATGACCATGCCGGCATCTGCTGCCTCAACCGCCCGGGCGATAGCATCGACGCGCACCTCGGTATTGGTCTCGTCCATGGCATGGACGACGATCTCGGTATCGGGACCCAGCACCTGCCGGTCGATACAGTCCTGCGTCAGCCCATAAACGGCTGCCAGCGAGTTGGACGGGATGGGGGACTTCCACCACTGGATAACATAGCCATCGTCGTCATAGTGCGACGGCTTGATCAGGTAGAGGCAAAATCTACGCGTAGTCTCCGTCATTGATCACCTACCGTGCAGTAAGTCAGACATGAAGACGCTACAGCGAAGACTAGCCGCGTTATTTGGTGAAGGGAAGACGCCACCCTGGCATCACCAACGAAAAACGGGGACCCCGAAGGGTCCCCGCCGCAACGTTCAAGGGAGAACGTAACTGGTTAGTTCTTGGCCTTGTCGACCAGCGCGCCGGCCTTGATCCATGGCATCATGTCGCGCAGCTTGTGACCGACTTCCTCGATCTGGTGCTCGTCAGCCAGGCGACGGGTTGCCTTGAAGCGGGAACCGCCGGCCTTGATTTCCTGCATCCACTCGGCGGTGAACTTGCCCGACTGGATGTCGTGCAGCACGCGCTTCATCTCGGCCTTGGTCTCCGAGGTGATGATGCGCGGGCCGGTGACATATTCACCCCACTCGGCAGTGTTGGAAATCGAATAGTTCATGTTGGCAATGCCGCCCTGGTAGATCAGGTCGACGATCAGCTTCACTTCGTGCAGGCACTCGAAATAGGCCATTTCCGGAGC
>JADKLW010000699.1_pt1 | contig 11863 bp, 2 predicted proteins | sample 8641881 | NCBI WGS metagenome assembly JADKLW01 (sample SAMN16272185, study PRJNA661076) | feces metagenome | isolation source: fecal sample from diarrhoea affected cattle B | host: Bos taurus | place: South Africa: Lokaleng Village, Mahikeng | collected 2019-09
CGGCACCGAATCCGTCGCCGTCATTATCGGCATACAAAATCATGGTATCGTCGCAATCAGAACTATTAGGAACTCCGCAACCGCTAAGAATGTCTCCGCCAAAACCGTCACCATCAGCATCCTCGTAGGTCGTGAAATCATCATCGCAGTCGGAACCCGCTGAAGATAGGGAGTAGCCGGTAGGAATAGCGGAGCCATAGCAAATCACCAAAGTTCCATCGTCAAAACCATCGCCATCGCGGTCGATATACAATTCATTTGATTGATAGACCGAAGCATTCGAAGGACTACAATCAGTGTTATTGGCAACTCCACAGGCGACAGGAGAACCTGCACCATATCCGTCGCCGTCTGTATCGGCATATAAAATCAAACTGTCATTACAATCGGAACCGAGCGTGGTTAGTGAATATCCTTGCGGGACATCGGCACCGTAGCACACCAACTCAGTGCCGCCGTCGAAGCCGTCACCGTCGAGGTCAATAAATAATTGTCCGTTTTGATACACGGCAGCATTGTTATCGTCACAATCTCCGCCAACTGCAATATATCCCAGTGGCTGGGTGCATTGTGTTACTGTTTGCGAGTTGTTTCCATAACCGTCACTATCGGCATCGGCATACCATGTGATAGCAGAACATTCGGCGATTGTAATCGTATAATCTTCAATCTCTCCATAACCTGCATTTTCACATGCGTCAACCTGCGAGTATGAAAAACCTCCAATGAGCCTGACACGCATTCGAAAATCACCGCCTGTAATGGCTGGTGGAATAATTACCGGGATAATGCGCGTTGCACCGGCCGGAATTAAGGTTGTATTGGCGAAACGCTCCGAAGTTTCAAAGCTGCCGTTTTTATTAAAGTCGATCCAAATAGCGACGTTGCCCGAGCGGTTTCCAAGTGATACTGACGCATCATATGCATTTCCGCGCTCCAGGGTTGTCGTCAATGAACCTGCCTGATTATTCAGAATGTAGTTGTTGGCGTTTCCGTTGCATCCCGACGCGATATTGGCGAGTGTGTTTATAGTAAAATTATTTATGTAATCTAAAGACGAACATTGATTGGCATAGGTTGGTGTGCAATATTCAAGCGTGGTACCTGTTGTAAAACTTCGTACCGTACAGCCTATTGCCTCACCATATATGTTTTTCGCTATAATTTTCCAATAATAGGTAGTTGATGATAGTAACGGAGATGCTGGTGTAAATGCAGTTTCAGCTGCAGATACGTTGGCTACGAAACCTGGCGATGGCGTATTTCCGAAGTAGACATCGTAGCTAGCCGGATTTCCCATTGACGCATTCCATACCAACGTGGGATTCAGTGCTACATTGGATGAAGCATTAGCAGGAAATATTGTTGCCGGACAACCCGGCGGAACCGGAGGAGGTAATATTACATTTACCGTCATATCCACCGTCACACCGAACGGGCCTGAATAACAAGGATTTGGAGTTGCCTGCCCCATGTCGGCCGTACCGATTCGCATTCTGTATGTTCCTAAAGTAACTGTTTCCGGAACAAAGAATGACGCATCCAATGTCGTTGGTGAATCGGATGTCGAAGTTCCTTGAAAAACGAGTTCGCCGGAGTCGAAAAAGTCACCGTCATCATTGAAATCGATCCATACGTTGGAATCATACGTTTTTCCGGTTGCAAAACTCAATTGCAGATTTGATAGCGCGCCCTGATTGATATCGACAGGCATATCAGTATAAGTTGCATAACTGACATCCCCATTGGGAATCGTGGTCGAACCAAGTTGTATACTTGTCAGACCCAGATTATCGTTACTTACCGGAAATGAAGTACAATATACTATCGTCGACCCGGTAGTAAATGATTGCATTACACATCCGGTCGCATCACCATTGTCGTTTTTGGGGACAACTTTCCAATAATATTGCGTATTGGCAAGAAGTAATTGAGGAGTATAACTGAGTCCTGCTTGATTGGCAATTAATGGAGGATTCGGCGACGTACCGAAATAAATATCATACTCTGTTGGTTGACCTCCAGCTTCGTTCCAGGTTAATGTTGGGTTTCTAACAATATTGGCAGCCGAGTTGGCCGGAAACATGTTTGATGCACAATCAGGCGGAACCTGCGCCGAGGCAAATGTTAGTTGTATGTTAGGACGAAAGGCGTTTATGGTTCCGTTTGTGGTGACGGGATAGGAGACGCCACGCACAAACATATGCCGACCTGTGGCAGCAGAAAAGCGAACTGCTGAATTTCCCGCCGGACCTCCGAAGTTTGATTCGAACAAAACCATGAGGTTTCCGGATGATGTATCGTAATCGAAAGGTGTGTTAAGTGCTACCGTATTCCAACCTACAACCGGTGTTAGAGTGCCTGAGTACACCAAGGTTGAACCTGTTGTTTGGGTTTGCCACGTCGAAGGCGAAAATGCAGTCAACGACGTATGTTTTAAATAGATTACAATCGGTCGCGCGTTGGCACTGGCTGTATTAGCGTACCAAGCGAGATGTGTAATTGTGCCGGATTCTGCTTCCGATGACAGATAAATGGCAGCCGATCCTTCATATGGCAGGGAACTACCAAAAGGATACACCTGCCCTGCCGTTCCCGTTCCAATGGTTACTTGCGAATACCCCGGAAGAGCGATCGCGAGGAAAATGAGCAGCAACAGGCTCCTTTTTAAATTCCTAATCGCTGCATTGTACGAAAGGTTTTCGTTGGATATTATACCGATAAATTGAAAGTTGACATTACTGCCTATTTTCAGAAGGTAGTTTTTAACCATAAATTTCTAATTTAATATAGGTTGTTCTAGTTGAAATTTTGTGTAAGAATAGTAATTTAATCGACGAAAGCAAAAAAAGCATCGATAAAATGCTTCTATTGGAAAAATATGTAAGAAAAATCAAATTAAAATTACTGAGTTGCCTGCTAAAAATGATGACAAAAAAACGCTGACTGGGCAACATTGCACTATTATTCCATAGTGGTAGTGGGCTGAAAAAAGTGAATTTTGAAAGAAGGGAATGGAAATGGGTTCGAATGGTATTGCAGTCAGCCAGCGGAATAACTGTTTGCGCAGATCGTAAACTTTTCAGTCGATCTTCCTCCCAATAAAACAGAACGCTGTTAAGAGTTCTTTTCATTAAAGTCATCAGTAGGTAAATAGGTGTGTAAATATAACAGATATTGTTAAAAACTTGCCAAATAATTTAACATTTACAGCTGAAATATAAATCAATAGGTCTGTAATGTAAGATTTATTTTACATCTAAAACAATAATCACAGTAAGAACACACAAAAAAAGCCTCCCGTTTGGGAGGCTTTAAAGCTTATGCTTGACCGGTAGGCCCGAAATTCAGCGGAATTGGGGGTTGCTCCGTATCTTTAATTTCACCATGGGCTAATTCAAATCGGTGGATATTCTCGCCCATTGCTTTCAGCAGCCTTTTAGCGTGCTGAGGCGTTAAGACGATCCTCGATTTCACTTTTGCCTTGGGCGTGCCCGGCATAATGCATACAAAATCCATAACGAATTCTGATGCCGAGTGGTTTATTATGGCCAGATTGGAGTAGATCCCTTCTGCAATTGCCTCGTCCAATTCAATATTGATTTGGCCTGTTGGTTGTTTCGGATCATTCATATCTTAATAGTTATATTCCTCTTTATTTGCCATCATCTCATTATAATCTTCTTTTGAACCTACAATCGTGTTGTCATATTCACGCATACCGGTACCGGCAGGGATTCTATGACCAACGATTACATTTTCCTTCAGACCTTCAAGATAATCGACTTTACCGGCCACAGCTGCTTCGTTCAATACTTTGGTAGTTTCCTGGAAGGACGCCGCAGAAATAAACGATTTTGTTTGAAGCGATGCTCTTGTGATACCTTGAAGTACCGGAGTCGCAGTTGCTGTAATAACATCACGTGCCTCAACTAAGTTCTTGTCATTACGCTTTAGTAACGAATTTTCATCCCGAAGTTCACGAGGCGAAATGATTTGACCTGGTTTCAGATTTTGGGAATCGCCCGCATCTTCTACCACTTTCATACCGTACAACTTATCGTTCTCCACGATGAAATCTTTTGTATGGATCAATTGATCTTCGAGGAACAATGTATCTCCCGGATCCTGAACACGTACTTTACGCATCATTTGACGGATAACAACTTCAAAGTGCTTGTCATTGATTTTCACACCTTGCAGTCGGTAAACTTCCTGGATTTCATTGACAAGGTACTGTTGAACAGCGGCAGGTCCCTGAATTCGAAGGATGTCATCTGGAGTGATTGCGCCATCCGATAGGGATACACCGGCACGTACAAAGTCATTCTCCTGAACAAGAATTTGATTCGAAAGTTTAACAAGGTACTTTTTAATCTCGCCGAATTTCGATTCAACGATGATCTCACGGTTACCACGTTTGATCTTACCAAACGACACCACTCCGTCAATTTCTGTAACGACAGCCGGGTTGGATGGGTTACGAGCTTCGAGTAATTCAGTAATCCTTGGAAGACCTCCGGTAATATCACTCGCTTTAGACGAACGACGCGGAATCTTGACCAAAATCTTACCAGCCTTAATCTTCTCGCCGTTATCTACCATAAGGTGGGCACCAACCGGAAGGTTGTACGAACGGATAAGTTCACCTTCTTTACTGTAAATAAGCAACGTTGGAATCAATTTCTTATTCCTTGATTCGGAAATTACTTTCTCCTGGAAACCGGTTTGCTCGTCAATCTCAACCTGGAACGATTGTCCTTGCTCAAGATCTTCATATTCAACCTTACCGGTAAATTCCGAAATAATAACCCCGTTATAGGGATCCCACTTACAAATGGTTTTGCCTTTTTCGATTACGTCGCCGTCTTTTACGAAAATGCTTGATCCGTATGGAATATTGTGGGTATTTAAAAGGATGCCTGTTTTTACGTCAACCAATTTCAATTCGGTTGAACGCGAAATCACGATATCGCTAGTGTTACCTTCAGTATCTTCACCTTTGACCGTTTTAAGATCTTCGATCTCAAGTCGGCCGGAGAATTTCGCAACGATTGACGATTCTTCCGACAGTCCACCTGCAACACCACCAACGTGGAATGTTCGAAGTGTCAGCTGCGTACCTGGCTCACCAATCGATTGTGCGGCAATTACACCTACAGCCTCCCCTTTTTGCGTCATACGGCCTGTTGCCAGGTTTCGTCCGTAACATTTGGCGCAAATACCTTTCAAAGCTTCACAAGTAAGTGGCGAACGAACCTCTACTCTTTCGATTGGAGATTCCTCGACTGCCTTAACGACAGCTTCGGTAATTTGTTTTCCTGATTCTATAAGTACCTCGCTGGTCAATGGATTGATCAAGTCTTGAAGCACAACGCGCCCTAAGATTCTTTCGCCCAATGTTTCAACGACTTCTTCATTTTTCTTCAACGCAGAAACTTCAACACCGCGCAACGTTCCGCAATCATCGGTATTGACGATTACGTCCTGAGATACATCGTGAAGCCTTCTTGTAAGGTAACCAGCATCAGCAGTTTTCAAAGCGGTATCGGCGAGACCTTTACGTGCACCGTGCGTCGAAATGAAATATTCAAGAATCGAAAGTCCTTCCTTAAAGTTGGAAAGAATAGGGTTCTCGATAATCTCACCACCACCTGCGGTCGATTTCTTTGGTTTTGCCATCAATCCACGCATACCTGTCAACTGACGGATTTGTTCTTTCGAACCCCTCGCACCAGAATCAAGCATCATATATACCGAGTTGAAACCTTGTTGGTCTTCCCGAATGTTTTTCATGGCCAATTCCGTCAACATTGCATTGGTAGATGTCCACACGTCGATTACCTGATTGTAACGCTCGTTGTTGGTGATCAGACCCATGTTATAATTGGCAGAAATACCTTCAACCTGCTCACGTGCATCGGCAATAAGCTCTTGCTTTCTTGGCGGGATGATGATATCTCCCAATGAGAATGACAGTCCGCCTTTAAATGCAAACTTATACCCCATGTCCTTCATATTGTCAAGGAAAGCAGCTGTCGTTGGCACATTGGTCACGCTTAAAATACGCCCAATAATATCACGAAGGTTTTTCTTGGTCAATACGTCGTTGATATATCCGGCTTCTTCAGGAACAACCTCATTAAAGAGTACACGACCTGCGGTAGTCTGGATAATTTTATAAACTAATTCGCCGTTTTCATTGAAATCTTTAGCGCGGATTTTCACCCTTGCGTTCAGTTCAAGACGGCCTTCGTTCAATGCGATGTTTACTTCTTCGGCAGAATAGAAAGTCAGGTCTTCACCCAATATCTTATGCTCCGGGGTCGAAACGCGTTCTTTGGTCATATAATACAGACCCAAAACCATATCCTGTGATGGTACCGTGATCGGCGCCCCGTTGGCAGGGTTCAGGATGTTGTGTGAGGCAAGCATCAAAAGCTGTGCTTCCAAAATTGCTTCCGGTCCAAGTGGCAAGTGTACCGCCATCTGGTCACCATCAAAATCCGCGTTAAAGGCCGTACATACCAATGGGTGAAGCTGAATCGCTTTTCCTTCGATAAGTTTCGGCTGGAATGACTGGATTCCGAGTCGGTGCAACGTAGGAGCCCTGTTCAGCAATACCGGGTGACCCTTAATTACATTTTCGAGGATATCCCAAACTACAGGTTCTTTTTTGTCTATTATTTTCTTGGCCGATTTTACGGTCTTTACGATTCCGCGCTCGATAAGCTTACGGATAACGAACGGCTTGTAAAGTTCAGCGGCCATGTCTTTCGGAAGTCCGCATTCGAACAACTTCAATTCTGGTCCGACGACGATTACCGAACGAGCCGAATAATCGACACGTTTTCCAAGTAAGTTCTGACGGAAACGTCCTTGTTTTCCTTTCAATGAATCCGAAAGTGATTTCAACGGACGGTTTGATTCGGTTTTAACTGCCGATGCTTTTCTTGTGTTATCGAATAACGAGTCGACAGATTCCTGCAACATACGTTTTTCGTTACGCAAGATTACTTCCGGAGCTTTGATCTCCATCAATCGCTTCAATCGGTTGTTACGGATGATTACCCTTCTGTAAAGGTCGTTCAAATCCGAAGTCGCGAAACGACCACCGTCAAGCGGCACTAATGGACGCAATTCCGGTGGAATAACCGGGATCACTTTCATGATCATCCATTCCGGACGGTTCTCACGGTTCAGGTTCGACTCACGGAATGACTCGACAACCTGCAAACGCTTAAGAGCTTCAGTCTTACGTTGTTTCGATGTTTCGTTGTTTGCAGCGTGACGCAACTCATACGACAATTCGTCAAGGTTGATGCGCGCCAACAAATCCATGATACACTCGGCTCCCATTTTGGCAACGAATTTATTCGGATCGAAATCATCAAGATATTGGTTATCTGCCGGAAGCGTATCGAGAATGTTCAGATACTCTTCTTCGGTAAGGAAGTCAAGACGCTGGATTGGTTCACCTTCAGCATTCTGCGCAATACCCGCCTGGATTACTACGTATCGTTCGTAGTAAATGATCATGTCGAGTTTCTTCGAAGGAAGTCCCAGGATATAACCGATTTTATTCGGAAGCGATCGGAAATACCAGATGTGGGCAATTGGCACAACAAGGTTTATGTGTCCAACGCGGTCGCGACGCACTTTTTTCTCGGTCACTTCCACACCACAACGGTCACACACGATTCCTTTGTAGCGAATTCGTTTGTATTTTCCACAGGCACATTCGAAGTCTTTAACCGGACCGAAAATTCGTTCGCAGAAAAGACCATCCCGCTCTGGCTTGTGGGTCCTGTAGTTGATGGTTTCCGGCTTTAACACCTCACCTCTTGACTCGGCTAAGATCGATTCCGGCGAAGCCAGACCAATCGAAATCTTGTCAAATTTCTTTACAGGATTTTTATCTTTATTATTATTTCTAGTGTTCATCATAGCGATTACTATTGATTTAATTCAAAATTAAGTCGAAAGTCGAAAGCCGAAAGTCAAAAGCTTTTCACTTTCGACTTTTGACTTTTAACTGAAATCTATTCTTCCAAACGAATGTCTAGTCCCAGACCTTTAAGTTCGTGCATCAATACATTGAACGATTCTGGCAAGCCCGGTTCCGGCATGGTTTCACCTTTAACGATAGCTTCGTAGGTTTTCGCCCTTCCGATAACGTCATCCGATTTAACCGTCAGAATCTCACGTAGCGTGCTTGACGCGCCATAAGCCTCGAGTGCCCAAACCTCCATCTCACCGAAACGTTGTCCACCGAACTGAGCTTTACCACCAAGTGGCTGCTGCGTGATAAGTGAGTAAGGTCCGATTGAACGTGCGTGCATTTTATCGTCGATCATATGTCCGAGTTTCAGCATGTAGATAACACCGACTGTAGCAGCCTGGTGGAATCGTTCGCCTGTTCCTCCGTCATATAAGTAAGTATGTCCAAAACGTGGAATACCTGCTTCATCTGTAAGTTCGTTGATCTGGTCAAGCGTCGCTCCGTCAAAGATTGGCGTAGCAAACTTGCGGTCAAGGTTCATACCTGCCCAACCGAGTACGGTTTCGTAAATCTGCCCGATGTTCATACGCGATGGTACACCAAGCGGGTTCAATACGATATCGACCGGCGTTCCATCTTCAAGGAACGGCATGTCTTCATGGCGAACGATTCGGGCAACAATACCTTTGTTACCGTGACGCCCTGCCATTTTATCACCAACTTTAAGTTTACGTTTCTTGGCGATGTACACTTTGGCAAGTTTCAGGATTCCGGCTGGCAATTCATCACCGACAGTAATCGTAAATTTCTCGCGACGCAATGCACCCTGCAAATCGTTCAGCTTAATTTTGTAGTTATGGATAAGGTCGTTCACCATTTTATTGGTATCGTCATCGGCGACCCATTGTCCTTTGCTAAGGTGAGCGAAATCTTCAACAGCGTTCAACATTTTCTGAGTGTATTTCTTACCTTTTGGCAATACTTCCTCACCCAAGTCGTTCATGACGCCCTGCGAAGTTTTTCCGTTCACGATTGCGAACAACTTCTCAACCAGCTTGTCTTTCAATTCGACAAATTTGGTTTCGAATTCCATTTCAAGCGCACCCAAATCATCTTTGTCTTTGGTACGTTTGCGTTTATCTTTTACCGCTCTCGCGAATAATTTTTTATCAAGTACGACACCGTGTAATGAAGGAGACGCTTTCAACGACGCATCTTTCACATCACCGGCTTTGTCACCGAAGATCGCACGAAGAAGTTTCTCTTCCGGTGTAGGATCTGATTCACCTTTAGGAGTGATTTTTCCGATAAGGATATCGCCGGGTTTCACTTCGGCACCAATTCGGATCATACCATTCTCATCAAGATCTTTGGTCGCTTCTTCCGAAACGTTCGGGATGTCGTTTGTCAATTCTTCGTTACCCAATTTCGTATCACGCACCTCAAGTGAGTAATCGTCAATATGGATAGAGGTGAAAATATCGTCACGTACAACGCGCTCCGAAATAACGATCGCATCCTCGAAGTTGTAACCTTTCCACGGCATAAATGCCACTTTCATATTACGTCCGATGGCAAGCTCACCGTTTTTGGTAGCATATCCTTCGCAAAGAACCTGGCCCGGAGCTACTCTGTCGCCTTTGCGGACAATCGGCTTCAGGTTGATACAGGTGCTCTGGTTTGTCTTGCGGAATTTGATAAGGTTATATGTTTTATCGTCGGTATCAAAACTCACCATACGCTCTTCATCGGTACGGTCATATTTAATAGTGATGATGTTTGCATCTACATATTCCACAGTTCCATGACCTTCAGCATTGATCAATACTCGTGAATCAGACGCTACCTGGCGCTCAAGACCGGTTCCTACGATAGGAGCTTCCGGACGAAGCAATGGTACTGCCTGACGCATCATGTTTGATCCCATCAACGCACGGTTAGCATCATCATGTTCCAAAAACGGAATCAATGATGCTGAAATCGACGCGATCTGGTTTGGCGCCACATCGGTATAGTGGATAGCATCGGGATCTACAACCGGGAAATCGCCTTCTTCACGGGCAATTACTTTATCGGCGGTGATTTTTCCTTTGGCATCCATTTCGATATTCGCCTGCGCGATCATCTTGCCTTCTTCCTCTTCAGCGCTTAGGTAAATTGGAGTCGATTCGATATCTACGACACCGTTGGTTACCTTGCGGTATGGTGTTTCGATGAATCCCATTCCGTTTACTTTCGCGTAGACTCCAAGTGACGAGATCAAACCAATGTTTGGACCCTCGGGAGTTTCAATCGGACAAAGACGGCCGTAGTGTGTGTAGTGAACGTCACGAACCTCGAAACCTGCACGCTCACGTGAAAGTCCGCCTGGCCCTAGTGCTGATAAACGACGCTTGTGCGTGATTTCGGCAAGTGGGTTGGTTTGGTCCATGAACTGCGACAACTGGTTTGTTCCGAAGAACGAGTTGATCACCGATGACAATGTTTTGGCATTGATCAAATCGATTGGTGTAAACACCTCGTTGTCACGAACGTTCATACGCTCACGGATGGTTCTCGCCATACGGGCAAGACCCACGCCGAACTGTTGCGACAATTGCTCACCAACAGTACGTACACGACGGTTTGACAAGTGATCGATATCATCAATCTCAGCTTTGGAGTTGATCAATTCGATCAAGTACTTAACGATCGTGATGATGTCTTCTTTTGTCAGAACCTGCTTTTCCATTGGAATGTCGAGGTTCAGTTTTTTATTCATTCTGTAACGGCCTACTTCACCTAGGTTGTAGCGTTGGTCAGAGAAGAACAATTTATCTATGATACCGCGTGCAGTTTCTTCATCAGGCGGTTCTGCGTTACGCAGCTGACGGTAGATATGCTCGACGGCTTCTTTTTCAGAATTCGTTGGATCCTTCTGCAAAGTGTTGTGAATAATGGCATAATCGCCCTGATTCGCATCTTCTTTGTGTAAAAGGATTGATTTCACATTGGAATTGATGATCTCTTCCACATTATCTTTATCGATAATTGTGTCACGATCAAGGATGATCTCGTTACGTTCGATAGAAACAACTTCACCAGTATCCTCATCCACGAAATCCTCGTGCCAAGTGTTCAGGACACGCGCGGCAAGGCGACGGCCCACATATTTTTTAAGTCCGGTTTTCGATACTTTGATCTCTTCGGCAAGGTCGAATATCTCAAGGATATCCTTATCGCGTTCAAAACCGATTGCTCGGAACAAAGTCGTAACGGGTAACTTTTTCTTACGGTCGATATAGGCGTACATTACGCTGTTGATATCGGTGGCAAATTCGATCCATGAACCTTTGAAGGGGATTACACGTGCCGAATATAGTTTGGTTCCATTCGCATGGAATGATTGTCCAAAGAAAACACCTGGTGATCTGTGTAGCTGGGATACAACAACACGTTCAGCACCGTTGATAACAAATGTACCACTTGGTGTCATATATGGAATTGTCCCAAGATAGACATCCTGTACAATAGTTTCAAAATCCTCATGCTCGGGATCTGTACAATACAGCTTTAGTCGCGCTTTAAGCGGAACGCTATATGTAAGCCCTCTCTCTATACATTCCTGTATTGTATAACGTGGTGGGTCAACAAAATAATCGAGGAACTCCAATACAAACTGATTTCTTGTATCGGTGATCGGAAAGTTTTCCATGAAGGTGTTGTATAAACCTTCGTTGCCTCTTTCGTCAGATTTGGTTTCCAATTGGAAGAAATCCTTAAAAGACTTAACCTGAACGTCCAGGAAATCCGGATAGTCAGGAATGTTTTTAGTGGAGGCAAAATTCAATCTTTCAGTCTGATTTGTTATCATCAATGGAC
>JADKLW010000700.1_pt1 | contig 11854 bp, 10 predicted proteins | sample 8641881 | NCBI WGS metagenome assembly JADKLW01 (sample SAMN16272185, study PRJNA661076) | feces metagenome | isolation source: fecal sample from diarrhoea affected cattle B | host: Bos taurus | place: South Africa: Lokaleng Village, Mahikeng | collected 2019-09
AGACGGGACACGCGATGGCCAATTTGCTTGCGGAGCATGCGGTGTTTTTATTGCGGTCTTGACATTGTACGATATGTTGTACATATCTAACGCATGTTGATGGAAAATTTCTCGAACGCCCGCGCCAATCTAAAAGCGTTGATGGACCGTGTTGTCGCCGACCGTGCACCAGTGAAGATCACGCGGCAACGCGGCGAAGCGGTTGTCATGATAGCGGAAAGCGAATGGGCCGGGATGGAAGAAACAATACATCTACTGTCATCTCCCGAAAATGCTCGCCGCTTAATGGGATCAATTAAACAGCTTGATGCCAGTGAAGGAACAGAACGAGAGCTTACTGATTCGTGAAGATCGTCTTTTCGGATAGTGGCTGGCAGGATTACTGTCATTGGCAGGACGTGGACCGAAAAATCTTAAAGCGTATCAATCTGCTAATAAAAGAATGTCAGCGTTCACCATTTAAAGGTACGGGTAAACCGGAAGCCTTGCGCGGAGAGCTAAAAGGCTGGTGGTCGCGGCGCATCACGCAGGAGCACCGGCTGGTTTATCGCATGCGGGGAGAAGGCGATTCACAAGCTTTGGAAATCGCACAGTGCCGTTATCATTATTGAATCGTAGTTTTTAACCCCATCGTTATTCCCTCCCGCGCCGGGATAACGTGGCCTTTAGATTTTGATGAACTTACCGCTCCCGCGTTGCGCTAAACTTGATTTCGGGATTGCGTTCTTCCTGATAATTCACGTCCCATCCCGATTTTGCCATGAAGACCAGATTATCATCGCGGTCGCGTGCCAGGCTGGCCTGGTTGATATTGGCAAAAGCGTCCAGAACAGCATCATCGCCGCTGATCCAGCGTGCGGTTTCGAACGGCGCGGGTTCCAGGCCGGCTTCCACCTTATATTCCGCGGACAAACGGCTGATCAGCACTTCAAGCTGCAACTGGCCGACAACGCCGATAATCCAGTTGGCACCGATGGCAGGATAGAAAACCTGCACAACGCCCTCTTCCGACAAATCGTCGAGCGCCTTGCGAAGTTTCTTGGTCTGGGTCGGGTCTCTCAGGATCACACGGCGCAGGATTTCCGGAGCGAAATTGGGCAGGCCGGTAATCCGCACCTGGTTTTTCTCTGACAATGTATCGCCCACCCGCAATGTACCGTGATTGGGGATGCCGATAATATCGCCCGGTTCAGCCGTATCTGCAATTTCGCGGTCCTGCGCGAAAAACAGGATCGGCGAGTGGATCGCAATCGGCTTGCCCAGCGCCGAGGGAGTCAATTTCATACCGCGTTTGAACTGGCCGGAACAGAGCCGCATGAAAGCAATCCGGTCGCGGTGCTGCGGGTCCATATTAGCCTGGATCTTAAAAATGAAGCCGGTGACATCACTGCTTTCGGGGTCAATCGGTGCAGGTTCGGCTGGTTGTGGCCGCGGGCTGGGCGCATACTCAGCAATCGCCTCGATCAGCTCTTCAACGCCAAATTGTTTAAGCGCGGAACCGAAATATACAGGCGTCAGGTCCCCGTTCTGATAGGCTTTCAGATCAAAGCTGCTATAGCCGCCCTGCGCCAGTTCACCTTCGCTGGTCAGACGAGCATAGGCTTCTTCGCTGAGCATTTCGGCGAGACGGGGATCATCCAGCCCTTCAAATTGCTGCACTTTGCCGCCATAGACCTTGCTGTCACCCTCTGGCTGGTGAAGCTGGTTGCGGTAGAGGTCGTAAATCCCTTCAAACTGCCCGCCCATGCCGGTGGGCCAGCTCATCGGGCAAACATCAAGGGCAAGCTTGTCTGCCACTTCGTCGAGCAATTCAAACGGATCGCGGCCTTCGCGGTCCACCTTGTTGACGAAAGTGATAATCGGCACGCTGCGCAGGCGGCACACTTCAAAAAGCTTTAGCGTCTGCGCCTCGATCCCGCTGGCCGCATCAATCACCATGATCGCGCTGTCGACGGCGGTTAGCGTGCGATAGGTATCTTCGGAAAAGTCCTCGTGTCCCGGTGTGTCGAGAAGGTTAAAGACGATGCCGTTGCGTTCAAAGGTCATGACCGAACTGGTCACGGAAATCCCGCGCTGCTGCTCGATCTTCATCCAGTCGGAACGCGCCCGCCGGTTATCACCGCGCGCCTTTACCTCACCCGCCAGATGGATTGCGCCACCTTTCAGCAACAGCTTTTCGGTGAGCGTCGTTTTACCCGCGTCGGGGTGGGAAATAATCGCGAAGGTGCGGCGGGGGTTGTTGCTTTTTGTCATAATCTCATATTCTCGTCATACTGCCGCGCTTGATTAACGGTTGGCTTGGAATGACGAATCTATCCCCTCAGCTCCGCGCCCAGTTTCGCGGCGCTTGCCACAACCTTGTCCGAAACGGCTTTCAAATCCTCTTCGGTCAGGGTCGCGTCTATCGGTTGAAGAGTGATTTCCACCGCCAGCGATTTCTTGCCCTCTCCAAGGCTCGCACCTTCGAACAGGTCAAACAACCGCGCATCGGTAATCAGTTTCTTGTCCGCACCTTTGACTGCGCGCACCAGATCACCCGCGGGTAAATCCGCGTCGACGATGAATGCAAAATCCCGGTTCACCGCTTGCAGAGCAGGCGGCGCAAAGGCTTCGCGCATGTGGCCCTTGGTCTTTTTCACCGGAATGGCATCAAGGAATATCTCTGCGGCAACCACTGTGCCTTTCAGGCCCATCGCTTTCGTGACCGAGGGATGCAGCACGCCATAAGCGGCAAGCACCTTCTTTGGCCCAAGGCGTAATGTGCCCGACTGGCCGGGGTGATAATGGGCTCCGGCTTCACCGAAGTCCATCAGCTTGTCGGTCGGCGCTCCGGCGGCTTCCAGTATCGCGAGCACTTCACCCTTGGCATCATATGCGTCAAATTTGGTAGCCGATCCCGCTTGCCAGCTTCGCGCGCGGTTTTCACCGGCCAGCACCAGCCCGAGGGTTTGATGTTCCGTTTGCTCAAGATAACGGCGGCCTACTTCAAACAGGCGAATAGAGGACGCACCGCGATCGGCATTGCGCTGCGCTGCCGCGATCAGGCCGGGCAGTAATGAGGGCCGCATGACTTTCAGGTCTTCGCTGATCGGGTTGGCAAGCGACCATGCACCGCCGCCAAAGGGCGCGGCTTCTTTCTCCGATATGAAGCTCCAGGTCACAATTTCGTTGAGGCCGCGTGCGGCTGCTGCCCGGCGTGCTTTGCGTTCGGAAAGCTGCTCTGGTGATGCGGTTGGCTTGGCGACACCGGGTTTGCGCGGCAGGGGAGTGGAGAGAATGGAGTCGAGTCCGTTGATCCGCACAATTTCCTCGACCAGGTCCTGCCAGCCGGTGACGTCACGGCGCCAGCTTGGGACGGTGACCTGCCAATCATTATCGACGGCAAAGCCCAGGGCTTCGAGTATCGCCCTCTGCTCATCAGGAGCCACTTCGACGCCGCCTAAATCGGCTGATTTCTGCGGGTTATAGCTGATCGTCCGGCTCTCCACCGGCGGGGTTCCGGCGCGTGTTATCTCGCTGGGCGTGCCGCCGCAATGCTCGGTGATCAGCCAGGTCGCAACCGCCAGACCATCGTCGAGAAATGCAGGGTCAACACCGCGCTCAAAACGCTGGCGCGCGTCGGAGGTCAACATCAGTTTCTGGCCCGTGCGCGCAATATTTTCCGGCGTGAAATAGGCACATTCGATGAGCACTTCAGCCGTATCATCCGCCGCGCCGGTTGCCGCGCCGCCCATGATGCCGCCAATATCATGCGCGCCATTGTCGTCCGCGATCACGGTCATGCTCTCGTCGAGCGTATATTCCTTGTCATTCAGCGCAGTGAGTTTCTCGCCCGCTTTGGCCTTTCTGGCAACCTGTGCACCGTTCAGCTTTGCAGCATCATAGACGTGCAGCGGCCGACCCAGATCAAGCATGACAAAATTGGTAATATCGACGAGGACATTGATCGGTTTCTGCCCTGCTGATTTCAGATGCCGCTGCATCCAGTCAGGTGACGGGCCGTTGGTCACGCCCTTTATCGTGCGCGCGTAAAAGGCAGGACAGCCCTCCGGATCATCGGTGCGAACATCGGGACCGGCGCCTGAGCCTGCAATATCCAGCTTTGCATCATGATAAGCCGTGGCAAGCGGTTTCAGCGTGCCCATTCCGGCAGCCGCAAGGTCGCGGGCTATGCCGCGCACTCCCATGCAATCCTGACGATTGGGGGTGATTGATACGTCCAGCACCGGATCATCCAGCCCGGCATAATCGGCATAGCTCTGTCCGACCGCTTCGGCGGCTTCGACAGGAAGCTCGATGATACCGTCATGGTCCTCACCCAGTTGCAGTTCGCGCGCGCTGCACATCATGCCGAAACTTTCGACATCACGGATCTTTGCGGGCTTCAGCGTGAAATCGCTGCCGGGAATATAAGTGCCGGGAGGACCGAAAACGCCGATCATGCCCTGCCGCGCATTGGGCGCGCCGCACACGACCTGCCATGGCTCCGCCGAGCCATCGTCAACCTTTAGCAGTTGCAGCTTGTCCGCATTGGGATGCGGCCCTGCTTCGAGCACCTTGGCAACCCGAAATGGCTTCAGAGCATCAGCGGGATTCTCGACCCCTTCCATCTCCAGACCAATATCGGTCAGCTTCTCGGTGATTTCTGTCAGACTTGCATCCGTATCGAGATGGGCCTTGAGCCATGAGAGTGAGAACTTCATTCTGCCTGCTCCCCAATCATGATAGAGATTTTTCCTGACTGAACATGATGGAATTGGACCCCTGCCTTCGCAGGGGTGACGGGTGTTTTGTTTATAGGATGAATGGCCGTCAACTTCATGCGCCGACTCCTCCGCTCAATGTGGGCACGTCGAGCGCGCCAAAACCATAATGTTCTGCCCAGCGCAGGTCGCCGTCAAAAAAGGCCCGCAGATCGTCCATGCCATATTTCAACATAGCCAGCCGGTCGATACCGCAGCCAAAGGCAAAGCCCTGCCAGACATCGGGGTCCAGCCCGCAGTTGCGGATGACATTGGGGTGAACCATGCCGGAGCCCAGGATCTCCATCCAGCCGCCTTCATTGCTGCGCGCATCGCCGCCAATGATACGGCGGCCATTCTCGACCGAGAAGCCGACATCGACTTCGGCAGAGGGCTCCGTAAACGGGAAATAGCTGGGCCGCAGACGCAGTTCGATATCGTCACGTTCAAAAAAGGCGCGAACAAAGGTTTCCAGCGTCCATTTCAGGTGCCCCATGTGGATCCCCTTGTCGATCACCAGTCCTTCGACCTGATGGAACATGGGCGTATGGGTGGCATCGCTGTCGCTGCGATAGGTGCGGCCGGGCACGATGATGTAAATCGGTTCGCCTTCGCCGCCGGTTTGCTTGGCAACATCCACCATCGTGCGGATCTGCACCGGCGATGTGTGGGTGCGGAGCAATTTGGGAAGCTCTTCCGACCCTTCGGGGACAGGGAAATAGAAAGTATCGTGCATCGCCCGTGCCGGGTGGGTTTCGGGGATATTGAGCGCAGTGAAATTATGCCAGTCATCTTCGATCTCTGGCCCGGTCGCGACCGAGAAACCAAGATCAGCGAATATCTCGGCCAGTTCGTCCATGACCTGTGATACCGGATGGATGCTGCCCTTGGGAGCGGAGGGCGGCGGCAAGGTCATGTCGAGCTTTTCGGTGGCGAGGCGAGCGTTCAGCACTTCGCTTTCCATCGCTTCCTTGCGCGCGGCGATAGCGTCGGCCACGGCCTGTCGCGCGCCGTTGATTTTCGGCCCTTCGCTCTGCCGCTCTTCGGGAGACATTTTGCCAAGGGTTTTGAGCAGCAACGAAATCTCGCCCTTTTTGCCCAATGCGGCCACCCGGATCGCTTCCAGAGCGTCGCCGTCCGTAACGGCTGCGATCTGATCCAGATATTTATGCTTGATTGATTCGATGTCGCTCATCGCCCTATCCTGTTTTCTTGCCGTCCCGTTTGACTTCGCTGCCCGTTCGATCAGGCCGCGTAATCAGGCCCGCTCATTCAGGCCCTTTTGAGGCACGCCCCGTCTAGGCAAGTCTCGTCAAAAACCCAATAAAAAAGCGCCGCGAGATTGCTCTCCGGCGCTTCTTTTCAATTCTAATGAGCTTTAGGCTTTCGCCAGAGCATCCTGCGCCTGTTTGATGATACCGCTAAACGCAGCAGGTTCATTCATCGCCAGATCGGCAAGCACTTTACGGTCCAGTTCAATTCCGGCCAGCTTGGTGCCGTGAATGAATGTGCCATAGGTCATGCCTTCTGCGCGAACAGCAGCGTTGATACGCTGAATCCACAGGCCGCGGAACGTCCGCTTTTTAACTTTACGGTCGCGATACGCATATTGGCCGGCTTTTTCGACAGCCTGCCGCGCGATGCGGATGGTATTTTTGCGGCGGCCATAATAACCTTTGGCCTGCTCTAATAATCTTTTATGTTTAGTACGAGTGGTCGTACCCCGTTTTACACGTGCCATTTTCTATATCCTTGTAAGTTCTGCAAGTCGCTGCGGCGGGGTTAACCCAGGCCGTATGGCGCCCATGCTTTTACTGTCCGTGCATCGGCATCACACAATTTCTTGGTGCCGCGGTTCTGACGGATATATTTGCTGTTATGGCTCATCAAACGGTGGCGTTTGCCGGCTACGCCGTGCTTTACCTTACCGGTTGCGGTGATTTTGAAACGCTTCTTCACACCACTTTTGGTCTTCAACTTGGGCATTTTGGTCTCCTCTAAGAAAGTACCGTTACAGACACAGGTGGCAGCCCAACACTGGCCAGTGCGTCACATCGGAAGGGCGGCAATAGCCGGATTCGCCCGAAATGCAAGAGATATTACCGAAACAGGCTGATTATTGCCCGATAAAAGCGCAGGCTTCTGATGGTGGCCCGCTTTAATGATGGCAGGCTATCGCTTCCAGAACATCATCGACACGCGCCTGATCACCAATCGCCAGAACATGACCGTCCGAATCAGCGTGAAGCGGTTCCCCGTTCCAGTCACACATCATTCCGCCAGCGCCATCGATAATCGGAGCGAGAGCAGCATAATCGTAAATGTGCAGGCCCGCTTCACAAACCACATCGACATGGCCGCTGGCGACCAGTCCGTAATTATAGCAATCGCCGCCATAGATAATCTTGCGCGGCGCAACTTTACTGGCCAGTCCCATGAAGTGATCGGCATCATGCTCGTCAAACAGGTGCGGAGAGGTGGTGGCAAGCACCGCGTCTTTCAAATCGCGGCAACGCGCGGTTTGCGCCGCTACACCGTTAAACATGGTTGGCCGCCCCACGACTCCCAGCCAGCGTTCCCGCGCAATCGGCTGGTCAATAATCCCGATGACCGGCCAGCCTTCCTCCATAAGCGAAATCAGAGTGCCGAAAATCGGGCGGCCTGCGATAAAGCTGGTCGTGCCGTCGATGGGATCGAGCACCCACTGGCGCGAAGCCCCTTCGTTTATGGTGCCATATTCTTCGCCGACAATCCCGTCGTCGGGGCAAAGCGTTTCGATAATTTTTCGCATCGCAGCTTCGGCAGCGCGGTCCGCTTCGGTGACGGGCGTGGAATCGCTTTTGGCTTCCTGATCGAACCGTGCGCGGAAAAATGGCCGGATGGCCTCACCGGCGGCGTCGGCAAGCTGTTCGGCAAGGGCTATATCTTTGGGGGTCATGAATAGAGCTTAATCAAACAGGCTCGACACACTGCTTTCGTCGGCAATCCGTTTAATCGCTTCACCCAAGAGCGGCGCGATGGTGAGGTGGCGAATCTTGTCGGATTCCTCGACCGCTTCGGTCGCGCAGATAGAATCGGTGATGACCAGTTCTTTAAGCACGCTGCCGTTGATCCGTGCCACGGCTCCGCCGGAAAGCACGCCATGCGTAATATAGGCAACAACCTCGGTCGCGCCCTTGTCTTTCAGCGCCTGAGCCGCATTGCACAGGGTGCCGCCGGAATCGACAATATCGTCGATCAGGATACAGAAGCGGCCGGAAACATCACCGATGATGTTCATCACTTCCGATTCCCCTGCCCGTTCGCGGCGTTTGTCGACGATAGCCAGCGGCGCGTTGTCCAGCCGTTTCGCCAAAGCGCGCGCGCGAACCACGCCGCCCACATCGGGGGAAACAACCATCAATTCGTGCCCTGCAAAACGGGCCTGAATATCGGCTGACATGACCGGCGCACCATAAAGGTTGTCGGTCGGAATATCGAAAAAGCCCTGGATCTGGCCAGCATGCAAGTCGATGGAAAGCACACGGTCCGCGCCTGCTTCGGTAATCAGGTTCGCTACCAGCTTGGCCGAAATCGGTGTGCGCGGGCCGGGTTTTCTGTCCTGGCGGGCATAGCCGAAATAGGGGATTACCGCCGTGATGCGCTTGGCAGAGGCGCGGCGCAGGGCGTCAATGCCGATCAGCAATTCCATCAGGTGATCATTTGCCGGGTGGCTGGTCGATTGCACGATGAACACGTCTTCGCCGCGAACATTTTCATGGATTTCGACAAAAATCTCGTCATCCGCGAAACGCTTCATGCTGACGTCGGTAAGTTTGATGTCCAGATAATCGGCGATGGATTGGGCGAGCGACAGATTACTGTTGCCGGACATGAGTTTCATTGAGTGGCTTCCCCTGAAAGCGACCAGCCATTATTTCAGAATCGCGGACGCTATGAAAAATTTGCGAGCCCCCTGTTAGACAGATGCGCCGGGAATCGGAAGTGCCTTTTGTGCAATCCCGGCCATAATGTTACAAGTTTGTAACCTTGCCCGAAAACAGCCCACAATTCATTTGCCCCGCGCAGCGCTGCTTTCTATCAAGACAGGATGAACGCAAAGCTTACCATCACCCTTGCCCAGATGACCCAGTCCGTCGGTGATCTGCAGGGCAATGCCGACGCGATGATCGCGGTTTACCAGACAAAGCAGGACAGCGACCTTATCGTCTTTCCTGAGCTGCAACTGGTCGGTTACCCGCCAGAAGACCTGGTCCTGAAGCCGGCGGTTGTCGAGCGGGCCGATCTGGAACTGCGGCGGCTGGCCAAGGCGACGGCGGGGAAAGCGCCTGCCATGCTGGTCGGGTCCATCTTCCGCGAGGATGACAAGCTGTATAACGGCATCGCGCTGCTGGAGGGCGGCGAGATCAAGGCCGTGCGTTACAAGGTCGAGCTGCCGAACTACGGGACATTTGACGAGAAACGGATATTCAGCTCTGGCCCCCTGCCCGAACCGGTGGAGTTTCGCGGCTGCAAAATCGGCCTGCCGATCTGCGAGGATGTGTGGCTGCCCAGTGTCTGCAACCACCTGAAAGCACAGGGCGCGCAAATGTTGATCTCTGTCCACGGCAGTCCTTATGAAATAGAAAAAGACGACCACCGGCTTGGCCAGGTGGCGACTCAGCGGGTGCGGGAAACCGGCCTGCCGCTGATCTTCCTCAACCGGATTGGCGGTCAGGATGAGATCGTCTTTGACGGCGCCAGCTTTGTTCTGGGCGGCGATACCAGCGTCATGCACCAGCTGCCCGACTGGGATGAAGCGATCGTGGATACGCACTGGATCAAGGATTCTTCCGCAAAGGAATCGGACTGGCGCTGCGCTCCGGGTGAAATCCACAAGCTCGACGAGCATCCGGCAGATATTTACAACGCGATGATAGTTGGCTTGCGCGACTATGTGAACCGCAACGGCTTTCCCGGCGTCATCCTGGGCCTGTCCGGCGGCATTGATAGCGCATTGTCAGCGGCGGTCGCGGTCGATGCCCTTGGTGCGGACAGGGTGTGGTGCGTGATGATGCCCTCTCGCTTCACCAGTCAGGACAGCCTGGACCATGCAGAAGACTGCGCCAAAATGCTGGGCACCCGGCTGGATACGATTTCGATCGTCCCGGCGGTCGAAGGTTTTGACGAGATGCTGGCCGACAGCTTTGCCGATAGGCAAGTCGATAGCACCGAGGAAAATATCCAGTCGCGGATTCGCGGCGTGACGTTAATGGCCTTGTCGAACAAATTCGGTCACATGCTGCTCACCACCGGCAACAAGAGCGAGATGAGCGTCGGCTATGCCACCATCTACGGCGATATGGCGGGTGGTTATTCGGTGCTGAAAGACGCGTATAAACTGACCGTTTTCCGGCTGTCGGAATGGCGCAACCGTAACAAGCCCTCGCTGGGCATGGGACCGGACGGACCGGTCATGCCCGATATTGTCATCAGCAAACCGCCCAGCGCGGAACTTCGCGAGGACCAGAAGGATAGCGACAGCCTGCCCGACTACGAGATACTTGATCCGCTGCTTCACGGACTGGTCGAGGAAGAATTATCGGTTGCCGATCTGGTCGAGCGCGGCTTTGACCGCGATACCGTGATCCGGATAGAGAAACTGCTCTACACCGCCGAATATAAGCGGCGGCAAGCTCCACCCGGTGTTAAACTCGGCAGTCGCAATTTTGGCCGCGACCGGCGTTACCCCATTACCAATGCTTTCCGGACCATTTAAAGCCTCTATAATATATAGTCCCCGCGCCTACCCTGCCCCTGTCGTCAGACGCGCGAACAAGGCTTCGACAAGCTCATCCTGAGCGGATAAGAGAAAAATATGACCATAAAAACCCGTTTTGCCCCTTCACCCACCGGGCACCTGCATGTCGGCAATATCCGCACGGCGCTGCACAACTGGATGTTCGCCAAGAAAAATGGCGGCGAATTTCTGCTGCGGCTGGATGATACCGACCATGTGCGTTCCAAAGAGGAATATGTCACCGCCATCCGCGCGGATCTGGCTTGGCTGGGCATGGAGCCGGATAGCGAGGAACGGCAATCCGCTCGCTTTGACCGTTATGAAGAGCGGTTTGAGGAATTGAAAGCATCTGGCCGTGTCTACCCCGCCTATGAAACGGCGCAGGAACTCGACCTGAAGCGCAAAGTGCAGCTAGGCCGCGGCAAGCCGCCTATTTATGACCGCAGCGCGCTGCATCTGACCGACACCGAAACATCCGCATTTGCAGCAGAAGGACGCAAGCCGCATTGGCGCTTCAAGCTGGACCATGACACGCCGATAGAATGGACCGACCTGATCCGCGGCGACCAGCATTTTGACCCGGCTTTGCTGTCTGACCCGGTAATCCGGCGCGAAGACGGAAGCTGGCTTTATATGCTGCCGTCCACGATTGACGATATTGATATGGGCATCACCCATGTCGTGCGCGGCGAGGATCATGTCACCAATACGGCGGTCCAAATTCAGATGTTTCACGCCTTTGGCGCGGACACCCCCGAATTTGCGCATGAGGCTTTGCTGGTCGGCACAGAGGGCAAGCTGTCGAAACGGCTCGGCTCGCTGGGCGTAAACGGTTTTCGGGAGCGCCATATCGAACCGCAGTCCATCATTGCGTTGCTCGCCCGCATTGGCACCAGCGACCCCGTTGAACCGATCGCAGACATTCAAACTTTGGTGGAAGGCTTCGATTTTTCCCGCTTCGGACGCGCACCGGCGCGATTCGATGAGGAAGAACTGGCGCAGCTAAACCAGAAAATCGTGCATTTGCTGGAACATTCCGATGTTAAGGACCGGCTTCCCGAAGCGATGACAGCCGAAGCGTGGGAGGCCATTCGCCCGAATCTGCATCACATGGGTGAAGTCGCGGAGTGGTGGCAGGTGGTGACCGGCCCGATCACCGCCGGCGAACTGGCAGAAGAGGATCGCGATTTTCTGCGTCAGGCTTGCGAGACATTGATAAGCCTCAACTGGACGGACATGGTCTGGAAAGACTGGACCGGCGCGCTCAAGGAAAGCACTGGACGCAAAGGGAAAACTTTGTTCATGCCGCTGCGCCGGTCAACGCCCGGCGCAG
>JADKLW010000701.1_pt1 | contig 11851 bp, 11 predicted proteins | sample 8641881 | NCBI WGS metagenome assembly JADKLW01 (sample SAMN16272185, study PRJNA661076) | feces metagenome | isolation source: fecal sample from diarrhoea affected cattle B | host: Bos taurus | place: South Africa: Lokaleng Village, Mahikeng | collected 2019-09
TGGATTGTCAGCGCCTGCATACGTAGTCAACTATTAACGTGAACACACCCTAGCAGCTATAGATATTCATTTACCGTGGTAGCGCCCAGGGCGGTGGCTGACCGCCAAAAACATGCCCATCACCACCGCCGCCAAGATGGACCACAGCACGCGATCCAATGGCACGATCCACAGGGCCAGCGCCACCACCACACAGTCAATCGCCATCTGCACCTTGCCCGCAGGAATGCCCCAGCGATCTTGCACGTACAGCGAGACAATCGTCGCCCCGCCAAGGCTGGACTTGTGCCGCGCCAGAAACAGCACGCCAGTGCCCATCAGCAGGCCTCCGGCAATGGCGGCAAACGCCGGGTGCAGGTAGTCAAAATGAATCAGCTGCGGGCCGAAGGTAGTGACCAGCGACAGCAGCGCCACCGACAAAAACGTCTTGATCGTGAATTCCTTGCCGATGTGCTTCCAGGCAAACCAGTAAAACGGAATGTTGATGAGAAAGTAAATCGCGCCGAACGACCAGCCCGTGGCGTAGTGCAGCACAAAGGCCAAGCCTGCCGTGCTGCCGGTCAGCAAGCCGGCCTGGGCATACATCATCATGGTGATGCCCACGAAGAGTGAGCCGGAGAACAGCGCCTGGGCATCTTCATAAGGCCCGTGGCGGGCCACTTGGCTGGCCGCAGGCGCAGCGGGCACGGCAGAGGGTGCGGAGGCAAGAGGGGAACGTAGCTCGGGCTCGGAAGTGGTTGTGCTCATGGCGATTACCGGTAGACGCCCTGCACGCTTGTGGCAGCAAGGCAGACATCAAATATGCAAATGCTTCAGCAGCTTTAGCAAAAAATGCGCCATCTGCAGGTACAGAGGGCGCATATTCCGTAACGCAGCCTGCTGGGTGCAGGCTGACAAGGCGGCTATTTGTTGCAGTGCAGCAATTACACCATGCCTGCCCTGCGCTTGTCACGCAGCTTGGCGCAATGCCGCGCGCAAGATTTTGCCGACCGGCGACTTGGGCAGTTGTTCCACAAACTCGATCTGCTTGGGCACTTTGTAGGCCGTCAGCTGGCTGCGGCAATACTGCTGCAGGGCCTGCGCATCCAGCGCCTCGGAACGGCGCACCACAATGGCTTTGACGGCTTCGCCAGTGCTCTCATCGGGCACGCCGATGACGGCGGCTTCCACAATCTCGGGGTGGGCGGCCAGCACGTCTTCGACTTCATTGGGGTAAACGTTAAAGCCCGAGACCAGCACCATGTCCTTTTTGCGATCCACGATGCGGATGAAGCCGTCGGCATCGAGCTGCGCAATATCGCCCGTGTGCAACCAGCCATCCGTGAATGAGCTGGCACTGTCTTGCTGCGCATGCAGATAGCCCGCCACCACCTGCGGGCCTTTGACCCACAGCTCACCGCGCTCGCCCACCGGCATGTCCTGCCCTTCGTCTCCCACAATGCGCACCTGGCTGCCGGGCACGGGCAGGCCTACGCTGCCCGTGCGCAGGTCGGCGGCAGATGGCGGGCTGCACGAGACAATGCAGGTGGTCTCCGTCATGCCATAGCCTTCCATCATCGGGCAGACCAGCGCTTGCCAAGCGTTGGCGGTGGAAGGCCGCAGCGCCGTACCGCCCGAAATGGCAAAGCGCACCTTGGGCGGGTTGGCCTGAAACCAGGGCTCGGCCAGCAAACCGGCGTACAGCGTGTCCACGCCTGTCATCCAGTCAATCTGGTAGCGCTCAAAAGCGCTTTTGAGGTTGGACACCGGCCGCGGATTGGGCACCAGCACATTGCGCGCCCCCACGGTGTAGAACAGCAGCAGGTTTACCGTCAGCGCAAAGATGTGATAGAGCGGCAGCACGGTGAGCATGGTCTCGCCCTGGTGCTTGCCATCGAAGGCTTGCAGATAGTCGCGTGTGACGCTGAGCGTGGCCAAAATGTTCTGGTGCGTGATGATCGCGCCCTTGCTGCGCCCCGTGGTGCCACCTGTGTACTGGTACAGCGCCACCGGATGGTCACGGCGCTCGATGGGCGCCAGCGCGTGGCCTTGCACCAAAGCATCGACCATGCGCACGATGCCGGGCGGCAGCGCGGGCGCACCACCGGGCATCATCTGGTTGCGGATGGCATCGGCCACCGGCGGCGGGAAAAAATCCCACAGGCTGGCCGTCATCACGCGCAGCTTCAAATCCATCGCTGCAGGCAGCGCGGTTTTGAGGAACATATCGGCCACCAGCAGCACCTTGGCGCCGGAATCTTCCAGTTGGTAATGCAGCTCCCGCTCGGTATACAGCGGATTGACGTTGGTGACGATCAGCCCCGCCTTCCATGCGGCAAACAGGGCAATCGGGTAGTGCAAGCAGGTAGGCATCTGCAGCGCAATCACATCGCCGGGCTGCAAAGCCATCTCACGCACGAGATAGCTGGCCAGTGCGTTGGAGAGCGCCTCCACCTCATTGAAACTGCGCTCCACGCTGATGCCGGAGGGCAAGATAAAACAACAGGCGGGCTGATCGCCAAAGCGCTGCGCGCCTTCGGTGGCCAGTGCGCCCGCGTTGGGCAGCAAACTGGTGGTATCGAGCTGGTAGTTGCGCAAGGCCGGTGGATAGCTAGTTTGCCAAGGGGCTGGGTGCATGCTTGTCTCCTCGTTGTTGTGCATCGAAAACCACGAAAAACCGCGCAGCACTGACCAAGCTTGCCGCGCGTGGCGCAGGCGCGTCTTAGGCGCTGGCCTTGACCTTGAAGGCCGGCATCTTGTCGCTCAGCCGCGCTGCCATCTGCGCGCCCAGCGCCTGCAGGCTGTTGAGTGGGCGCACCATGACTTCAAACTCCACGATCAGGCCATCGCTGTTAAAGCGAATCAGGTCAATCCCTTTGAGGTTCTTGCCCTCCACCTGCGCGCTGAATTCCAGCACCACGCTCAGGCCGTCATCGGTGGCCAGTTGGCGGTGGTAGGCGAAGTTCTCAAACACCTGAATGACCGTGGTCAGCACCAAGATCAAGGCCTGCGCCGGTGCATACGGGGTGTTGGCAATCGGTGAACGGAACACCGCCTCGGGGTGAACGATCTCAGACAACTGGCTGAAGTCTTTGCGCTCCAGCATCTCGTGCCAGCGTTGCAGTGCCGTGGCTACGGCGGGTTGCAGGTTCTGGGACATGGTGCTCATGTTGGTCTCCTTGTGGGTCTTGGGGTCTGAAGGGGTGAGGTGTTGGTCAAATCTGTGCCGCCAGCCGAGTACCTTGCAAAATGGCGCGCTTGGCGTCCAGTTCGGCGGCCACGTCGGCACCACCGATCACATGCACGCTGCAACCGGCCGCTTGCAGCGGTGCCAGCAACTCGCGCTGCGACTCCTGGCCTGCACAAATCACCACGTTGTCCACCGGCAGCAACTGGGGCTGCCCATCGACCGTGATGTGCAAGCCCGCATCGTTGATGCGCTCGTAGTGCACGCCTGCTGTCATGCCCACCTGACGTACTTTGAGCGAAGTGCGGTGAATCCAGCCCGTGGTTTTGCCCAGCTGGTCGCCCACCTTGCTGGTTTTGCGTTGCAGCATGTGCACGCGCCGCGCCGCAGGCTCTACCTGCTCTTGGCGCAGACCACCGGCTTGCGCGTAGCTGGGGTCAATGCCCCATTCGGCATAAAACTTCTCGGGCACTACGGCACCGCTGTCACCGGCATGCGTCAGGTACTCACTCACATCAAAACCAATGCCCCCCGCGCCGATGACCGCTACGTTCTGGCCCACAGGGCGCTTGTCGCGCAGCACATCCAGATAGCTCATCACCTTGGCGTGCTCCACGCCCTCAATGGCGGGCAGGCGCGGCTGAATGCCGGTGGCCAGCACCACCTCGTCAAAGCCTTCGCTGGCCAGCTCCTGCGCACCCACGCGCTGGCCCAGGCGCAGCGTGACGTGGTGCAACTCCAGTTGGCGGCGGTAGTAGCGCAGGGTTTCGTAGAACTCTTCTTTACCCGGCACCTGCTTGGCAATATTGAGCTGCCCGCCAATCTCCTGGGCCGCATCCATCAGCGTGACCAGGTGGCCGCGCTGTGCGGCCGTCACAGCAAAGCTCAAGCCCGCAGGGCCAGCGCCCACCACAGCAATGCGCTTGGGCGTGGCAGTCGGGGTAATGCGCAACTCCGTCTCATTGCATGCGCGCGGGTTAACCAGACACGAGGTCAGCTTACCGCCAAAGGTGTGATCCAGGCACGCCTGGTTGCAGCCAATGCAGGTGTTGATTTCATCGGCGCGGCCTTCACGCGCTTTTTGCACAAACTCGGCATCCGCCAGCAGCGGGCGCGCCATGGAGACCATGTCGGCATAGCCTTCGGCCAGCAAATGCTCGGCCACCTCCGGGGTGTTGATGCGGTTGGACGTAATCAGCGGAATCTTGACCTTGCCCATGACCCGCCGGGTGACCCACGCATAGGCGGCGCGCGGCACCTTGGTGGCGATGGTGGGAATGCGCGCTTCGTGCCAGCCAATACCGGTGTTGATGATGGTGGCGCCCGCCGCCTCAATAGCCAGGGCCAGTTCGATCACCTCGTCGATGGTGGATCCACCCTCAACCAAATCCAGCATCGACAAGCGGTAGATGATGATGAAGTTCGCCCCTACCCGCTCACGCACGCGGCGCACGATCTCCACCGGAAAGCGCATGCGGTTGGTGTAGCTGCCGCCCCATTCGTCGTCACGATGGTTGGTGCGTGCGGCAATGAACTCATTGATCAGATAGCCCTCGGAGCCCATGATCTCCACGCCGTCGTAGCCCGCCAACTGTGCCAAACCGGCGCAGCGTGCAAAGTCGGCAATGGTCTGCTCCACCTCGTCCCCTGTTAGCGCATGCGGCTTGAAGGGGTTGATGGGGGCTTGCAAGGCGCTGGGGGCCACTTGCTCCGGGTGGTAGGCGTAGCGGCCAAAGTGCAGGATTTGCATGGCAATCTTGCCGCCAGCGGCATGCACAGCGTCGGTCACGATGCGGTGCTTAGCCGCTTCCTCCTCGGTGGTCAACATGGCACCGCCGACTGCCGGACGGCCCCGCTCATTGGGAGCAATGCCGCCGGTCACGATCAAGCCCACCTCGCCGCGTGCACGCTCGGCGTAGAAAGCGGCCATGCGCTCAAAGCCGTTGGGTGCTTCCTCCAAACCCACGTGCATGGAGCCCATAAGCACGCGGTTACGCAAGGTGGTAAAGCCCAAATCCAAGGGCGCGGTCAGGTGGGGATAGGCGGACATGCAAACCTCTTTTTTATTGCAACGAGTTGCATAAGAATAGGTCGATGGCATTTTTATGCAACCGGTTGCATAAAATAATGTCTCACCCTTTGCACAAGGGTTAGCCTGTAGTTTTAAGTATCAAAACAGCCGCTAGCCCTTATTTGACAATGGCTATGCGCTACTTTATTTGAGAACTGTTATGGCGCGCTTGTACTGGAAAAACCTATGTCGCTGCCCCATGCGCTGCTCACCGCACTGATTGAACGCCCCGGCTCCGGCCTGGAATTGGCCGAGCGTTTTGACCGCTCCCTGGGTCACTTCTGGCATGCCACGCACCAGCAAATCTACCGGGAGCTGGCGCGGCTGGAAGACGCCGGCTGGGTGGCCTCCGAGCCCGTGCCCTGTGGGCGTGGCCGCAAACGCAGCTACGCCATCTGCGATCTGGGCCGCACCGAGTTGTTGCGCTGGCTGGCAGAGCCCACGCAGCCCGCCCCCTTGCGCGATGAGTTGATGGTGCGCTTGCGCGCTGCGGCGGCAGTGGGCCCCAGTGACTTGGCCGCCGCCATCGCCCAGCGCGTGGCGATGCACGAGGCCAAGTTGGCGCTCTACCGATCTTTTGAGCACAAAGACTTTGCTAGCTGCACCGATACCAGCCGGGAGCACCGCCTCAAGCACCTGGTGCTCCAAGCCGGTATCCGCCAAGAACAGCTGTGGATTGAACTGGCCAACGAAGCCCTGGCCATTTTGCAAACGCCAGACGTCAGGGCCGATTGACGCACCTCAGCGGTCGCCTTGCCGCAATTTTTCGCGGCTGGCGCTTTGCTTGACGGTGCCGTTCGCACCAAAGGTGACGGTGAACTCCATCTCGCGGTTGGGTGGATCAATCCAATTCCAGTCCCAATCGGTTTCTTGCTTGAGGTTGTACGTCATGCGTTTGGACGGTTTGCCCAGCATGCGACGCACCTGCTCTTGCGTCATGCCGGGCTGGATTTGCGCAAACGCATGCGGCGTGAGCACCTGGCGCAGCGCCGTCATCACGCCATCACTGCCAATGGTGATCATGTAATTGCGGTGGCCCATAGGCTGGCGCGGGTACTCCAAAGTGCGGCCCCCGTCTGGCTCGGGCCAGATGGTTTCAGGCTCGCCAAAGGCTTTGCGTACATCAATCTCGGTTGACAGGCCTTCTTCCAGCCCTTGGATTTTTTGTTGATCGCAGCCCACCAAGGTCAAAAAACTGGTGGCAACGGCAGCAGCGATGGCTGTGACACGCTGAAGTAAGTTCATGGACGGTGTCCCGGTAGAATCTGGCAATCCAGAGAGGTTACCAGTCCATGTCCATCTTCGCCCGCCCCCACTACACATCCGACATCACCGACTTCATCAACCAGATGAAAAAGGATCAGCCCCAATTGGAAGCCCAGCAACTCGCTGGCCGCGCCCTCTTGTGGGACAAGCGTGTGAACTACGAAGTGCAAACCGACTCCGAGCAAGCTCGCGTTGCCCAGCAGCCTTACGTCTACCATTCCAACCACTGAAATCTTTTTAGAACGTTTTCATGGCTCAGCCCTTGTGCAGCAAGGGCTGAGCGCTTCTTTTTTAAAGACGAATGAGCGAAACCGCCACCGAGCTAGCGCCTGCCGAGCTGCCGCAATCGGCGGCCTCGGACACCCCCCACCTGATGCCCGACGTGGTCGATCAGGTGGCTTTGGCGCGCCTGTACGGAGAGCCACTTTTCAAACTGCCTACCGATCTGTACATCCCGCCCGATGCGCTGGAAGTGTTTTTGGAAGCATTTGAAGGCCCGCTGGACTTGCTGCTCTACCTGATTCGCAAGCAAAACTTCAACATCCTCGACATTCCCATGCTGGGGGTGACCCAGCAGTACCTGCGCTATGTGGACGAAATCCGCAGCCGCAACCTAGAGCTGGCCGCCGAGTATTTGCTGATGGCGGCGATGCTGATCGAGATCAAGTCGCGCATGCTGCTGCCCCCGAAGAAAAAAGAGGGCGAAGAAGAAGCCGAAGACCCGCGCGCCGAGCTGGTGCGCCGTCTGCTCGAGTACGAAAAGATGAAGCTGGCCGCCCATCAGCTCAACCAGGTGCCGCAGTACGGGCGCGACTTTGTGAAAGCGCAGGTGCACATCGAGCAAAGCCTGCAGCCACGCTTTCCAGATGTGGAAATCAGCGAGCTGCAAGCCGCCTGGCGTGACATTTTGAAGCGCGCCAAGCTGGTGCAGCACCACCGCATCACGCGCGAAGAACTGAGCGTGCGCGAGTACATGAGCCAGATTCTCAAACAGCTGCAAGGCCAACGCTTTGTAGAGTTTGAAAAGATCTTTGACCCCAGCAAGGGCAGCACCGTGCTGGTGGTCACCTTCATTGCCCTGCTGGAACTGGGCAAGGAAACGCTCATTGAGATCACCCAGGCCGAAGCCTATGCACCCATCTATGTGCGCTTGGCGTACAAGCCCGTAGAGGCTGCCGTGCTAGAGCCTATTTTTGAAGACCAAGACGAGCAGTAAATCGTCCAACGGAGACAAGCCATGCCCCATATGACCGTGGAATACACCAACAACCTGCAAGGCGTGAATGAAGCGGAGTTGATGGTGGCGCTCACCAATGCGGTGTGCGATCACCCGTCCATCAGCGATGAAGCCGATGTCAAAACCCGCATCAGCGCATTGAACCACTACCAGATTGGCCGCAACAACGCAGGCCGTGCTTTTGCCCATGTGGAGTTGCGCTGGATGGCAGGCCGAACGGCAGAAGTGAAAAAGGAAGTGTCAGACCGTTTGGCAGCAGTCCTGAAAACCATGATTCCTGCACAAGCTGGTCTGGATGTGCAACTGAGCGTGGACATCGTGGATATGGACAAGCCCAGCTACTTCAAGGGCAAACTCTAGGCGCTGAACCCCGCCAGAAAAAAGGCCAGGGTCGCTTCGACCCTGGCCTTTTTTCATACCGCGTGGCTGTTCAGGCTCAATGAACACCGCCGTGGATGTAGTGTTCCAGCTGCGCAATCGTGAACTGCTGCGCAGAAATGATTTCCTTGACCAAATCACCAATGGAAATCAGCCCGACCAGTTGCCCGTCATCGACCACCGGCAAATGGCGCAGACGCTTGCCGGTCATGAGCTGCATGCACTCCTCGCTGCTCTGATTGGAGTGCACAAACAGCACCGATGTCGTCATTACCTCGGCAATCGGCGTTTGCGCGGAGGCGCGCCCCATCAAAGCGATCTTGCGGGCGTAATCGCGCTCGGTAAAGATGCCCACAATGTTGTCGGCTTCCTTGACCAGCAAGGCGCCAATGCCCTTCTCGGACATCAGCCGCAGGGCTTCAAAAACAGTTGCATTGGGGGCAACGGCATACACCTGTGAATCGGGTTTGGATTTCAGGATCTCGGCGACAGTGGTCATGCAATACCTCCTCAGTGATGAATGCCTAGAAAACATCCATTTCAGGTCTTGCTTCCTGGCAATGCAACCGGGCTTTGTACTAACCATGTGGAATCCCGGACAACGTCCTACATCAGCGATGGCAGCAGTTGCGCTGGCAGCCACCCGCGCAAGCTATTCACAAATGCCCACTGCGTCACCTTGGGCACATCCTCCAGCCGGATCACCCCTTCCACCACCCGCCCTTGCGCCAACGCCACTTGACGACCAACCCCATTCAGCAGGCCACAAGACAAGGCGGGGGTGATCCATTGCCCGTTCAGCAATGCAGCGACATTCCCGCGCGTGCCTTCAGTGATTTCACCGGCCTCGTTCCACAACAGGGTGTCAAAGATATGGGGCTCCTTGGGCTCAAACGGCTGGTAATGCGCGCGGCGGCTGGTTTTAAAGCGCACAAATTCGCTGTGTGCCTCGGCCAGAGGGGTCGGTGCCCGCTGTAAATACGCGATGGGCGGCGGCGGCAGGCAGCGCACGGTCTGACTGCTGAACAAGCCTGTTTTGTGAAGCGCGATGCGCACGCGCCACAGGCCGGCAGGCTGCGCTTCACGCAATGGTTGCAGCGTTAAATCCAGCGCCTGTGCATTCCACGGGTAGCCAAAGTGCGCAGCTGCTTCTTTCAGACGCTGCACATGCAGCGACAGATGCCGGAACACCCCCTCCTCCAGCGCCAAGGTCGTGATGACTTCAAAGTCCATGCTCACCCTTTCCACAAACGCGCGTTTGGCGCGCCACTCCGCCCATTCGCCAGCGGGCGTGGCATCGGCCGTAATGCCGCTGCCAATACCGCAGCGCAAAGCTTGCCGGTGCTCACCCTGCACGACCACCGTGCGAATCGGCACGTTAAAAGTGGCACGCACCCCGCCTGCGCCATCAGGGCGCACCACACCCAGAGCACCGCAGTACCAGCCGCGCGGCTCTGACTCCAATTGCGCAATCGCCTGCATGGCCGAGCGCTTGGGCGCACCCGTGACGGAGCCACAGGGGAACAAGGCCTTCAACACCTCCAGCAAACCCGTGCCATGCGGCAGCTGGGCGCGCACATCCGAGGTCATTTGCCAGACAGTCGGCAGCGCTTGCACATTGAACAGACTGGGTACCTGCACACTCCCTACTTCGGCGATCTGGCCCAAATCGTTGCGCAGCAAATCCACAACCATCACGTTCTCGGCTCGCTCTTTGACCGAAGTTTGCAAGTGCTGGGCCTGCGCCGCATCCTGCTCGGGTGTCGCACCGCGCGTGGCCGTGCCTTTCATAGGCCGGGTGAGAATGTGACCGTTGCCCATAGCGGGCTGGTGCCAGTCAAAAAACAGCTCTGGCGAAACGGAGGCGATGTGCTCCGTACCCATGTCCAGATACAGCGCATACCCACTGGGCTGCGCTTGCTGCAAAGCGGCAAACAGCGCAGGCCCATTCACCGGACCCTCGGCCGTACCGTGCAGCAGGTGGGTGTAGTTGATCTGGTAGTAATCACCTGCCGCAATGCCCGCATGAATGGCAGCGATACCGTCATCAAATGCTGCACGGTTTAAGGTGTTTTCCCACGCTAGCCCAGGTACTGCCTGGGGGAGGCGTTCATTTTTTATAGCAATATCTTGCGGCGCCGCGTAGATGGCAAACCACGCCAATGGGCCTTGTGCAGACTGGGTGGGCAGGTGGGGGTGCAAAGCGCTGGCGGCTTCATAGCGCAGCCCTCCGACACACCAGTGACCATCGCGCGCTGCTTGCTCGACTTGTTGCAGCACGCGGTGCAACGTGACTGCGTTGTGCGCTTGCAGCACGCGAATGGGTTGCTGCAAGCGCGCCTGGAGTCGGTCGCCCCCCTCCGTCAAAGGCTGGCCCATATCCAAGATTGAAGAGAAGGCATGGTTTGCACTCATAAGACTTGCAAGCATAGCGAACGCGGTCTGACGCTTGGGAAAGCCCTGAAGCCTTGACACCAGCAGGCTGCCGCCTGCTATCGTGGACACCCACTTTTTGCAAGAATGCTGCACTACACCAAAGTGGGTGTAAAAAATGCGCGCAATTGGGTACAAAAGTTTCTTCGAATCCGCCATGCAACAACCTCTCAACCCGGCCCCCACCGCGGCGCATAATTTTCTTTGAAGGAGCTAGCTATGGCCGTTTCGCTCGCACAAGGGCTGGATTTTGAAGACATGTTTGACATGGCCCCCGTCTCACTGTGGATGGAGGATTACAGCGGACTCCAGCAACTGTTTGACCAGTGGCGCGCTGAGGGCGTGACCAATCTGCTCGCTTTTTTGCAGGAAGACCCCGCACGCCTGCAGCGCTGCAGCAAGGCCTACCGAGTGCTGCGCGTCAACCAGTTCACCTTGGACTTATTCAAAGCCCCTGACCAGCACACTTTGCAGACGCGGCTGGATGAGGTATTTCGCGGGGATATGCACCACACCATTCTGGTAGAGCTGCTGGCGATGTGGAATGGTGAGCTGAGCTTTACCACCCGTTCCGTCAATTACGACCTGCAAGGTCGAAGAATTGATGTGGAAGTCAACGCCCGTGTGCTGCCCGGCTATGAAAATTGCTGGAGCCGCGTACTGGTATCGCTCAAAGATGTCACTGCAGAAGTGCACAGCATTGAGCAAATCCAGCGCAGCGAGCAATACGCACGCGATTTATTTGAGCACTCGCCCATCTCACTGTGGGTAGAAGATTTCAGCGGCGTGAAACGCTTGCTTGATGAAGTGCGCGCCAAGGGAATTACCGATTTCAAAACTTTTTTAAAAGTACACCCGGAGTTTGTCAAACGCTGCCTGCAAGAGATCGTCGTCATCGACGTCAACCAGCAAACCCTGGAAATGTTTGGTGCGGTCACCAAAATTGAGCTGATCGAGAATCTGCCCAAAATTTTACGCACTGAAATGCATGAGTCTTTTGCCAACCAGTTGCAAGGCTTGTGGGATGGTGAACTGGTGCAGCAACGCGAGGTGGTGAACTACGCGCTCAACGGGGATGCGCTGTACATCCATCTGGAGCTTTCCATCCTGACCAGCCATGCGAAAAACTGGGGTCTGGTGCTCATGTCGCTGGTCAACATTACCGCACGCAAGCAGGCTGAGGCCTATCTGGAATACCTGGGCAAGCACGATGTCCTGACGCAGTTGCGCAACCGTGCTTTCTACATGGAAGAGCTCAACCGCCTCTCGCGCAAAGGGCCGTGGCCGCTGTCGGTGGTCG
>JADKLW010000125.1_pt1 | contig 11838 bp, 10 predicted proteins | sample 8641881 | NCBI WGS metagenome assembly JADKLW01 (sample SAMN16272185, study PRJNA661076) | feces metagenome | isolation source: fecal sample from diarrhoea affected cattle B | host: Bos taurus | place: South Africa: Lokaleng Village, Mahikeng | collected 2019-09
GCGCTTGACGGTGCTGCCCTCCGCAACACCAGTCGAATCCGCTCAGGCCGGTCTCCGGGCTCTCGGCGCTCATCACGCTCGCCTTCCCGTGTCGAAGCACAGTGGCTGTTGAGCGGACGGCGATCACTGGGATCGCGGTCGATTACCGTTGCGGGGGCAGCGCCGGGATTGTTCGGATCGAACGCACCGGCTTCCCGTTTAATGCGCGCCTTGCGGCGGCACACCTGAATGGAAAACGCGCGCACCATAGCGGGTGGCGCGCATTGAGGCAATGACCGGAATTAAGAATGACTGGGCATCGACTGGGTAGTGGGCTTTGTGCACGGTGCTACTTTCTGGTGGGAGGGGACTTGTCCGCGAGCTTTTGTGCAGGGCGACGGCAAAAGCTCGCGAATGAATTCGCTCCCACAGATCGGTGCGCAGGCTTCAATCATTCACAGGCACAGCAGCTCGCCATGACCGACTGGCCGGCGAAACGCTGCTTCCAATGGCTCGCCCAGCAACAAATGGTGAAGGGCGCGAATCGGCCCGGCGTGGGTCAGCAGAATGGCATCCGTTTCGCCCAGTTCAGCCAGAAAGGCGCGCAGGCGCTCCAGCAGTTCAGGCAGGAACTCGCCATCGGGCGGCGCGGCAGTCTGCCAGTTGTCGCCCCAGTGCCGGGCCGTGGGAGAATCCAGTTCCGTCCAGGTAAGGCCTTCCCATTCACCGAAATTCAGTTCCTGCAGGCGGGCGTCGATCTTGAAAGGTGCCTCCAGCGTTTCGGCCAGGCTGCGGCAACGCAGGCTCGGGCTGCTCCAGATCGGCGGCAAGCCCGCTGGAAACTGGCGGGCCAGCGCTTCACGGACCGCCTGAGCCTCTTCGGCGAAGCTGTCCGCCAGCGGCACATCCAGCTGGCCATAGCACAGGCCTGGCGCGCAGCCGACGCGGGTATGGCGAATCAGACAAAGCGGCACAGTGCCAGCACTCCCAGCAGAAAGGCCAGTTCGCTCAGCTGCTGCAGCGCGCCCAGACAATCGCCGGTGAAGCCGCCGATCCACTTGCGCAGCCAGCGGGCGAACCAGAAACGCAGCGCGACCAGTGGCAGCAACGCCAGCCAGAACAGCGTGGGCACTTCGATCCAGATAAAGGGCAGCAGTGCCAGGGTGGCTGCGATTAGCAGTCCCGTTGCCGACATGCGTACCGCCAGCGGCTTGGCCTTGCCTTCAGGGCGCGCATAGGCCTCGGTGAGCATCATGCTGGCAGCGTTGAGGCGGCTGACTGTGTGCGCCAGGATCATCACCGGGATGATCAGCGCGACGGGCAGCGCGTTCAGCAGCAGAAACTTGCCGCCCAGCGCGCCGATCAGCGCCGCGGCGCCGTAAGTCCCCAGGCGCGAGTCCTGCATGATGGCAAGAATGCGCTCGCGGTCCCAGCCACCGCCCATGCCGTCCATGCAGTCGGCCAGACCGTCCTCGTGAAAGCAGCCGGTCAGCAGCAGGCCGAAGATCATGCTTAGCAGGATCGCCACCGGCTCGGGCCAGAGCAGGGTCGCGGCCCAGTAGACCAGCGCGCAAAGCGTGCCGATCAGGGTGCCGATTAGGGGGAAATAGATGGCTGCCTGGTTGAGCTCGTCTTCGGAGTAGGGGACGCGGGCCGGAATCGGAATCCGGGTGAAGAACTGCAGCGACAGCAGGAAACGGTCGCTTTCGCGGTGCCAGGCGGTACGCTCGTTCATGGTGCGGCCTCACTGCTGACGCCCGCTTCCTCGAAAGACGCCATCTCGTTAAGAAAGCCGCAGGCAGCCTGCAGCAGCGGCCAGGCCAGCACCGCACCGCTGCCTTCGCCCAGGCGCAGGTCCAGCTGCAGCAACGGCGTGGCGCCCAGATAATCCAGCAGCAGGGGGTGGCCACCTTCCTGGGAGCGGTGGCCGAACACCGCGTAGTCACGCACCGCCGGCGCGATCCGCATGGCCGCCAGTAGCGCGGCGCTGGCAATAAAGCCATCAACGATGATCAGCGCGCCATGCTCTGCTGCACCGAGCATGGCTCCGACCATCATCACCACCTCGAAGCCGCCGACCTCGGCGAGGATATCGAGCACCTCATGCGGGCCGGGACCGACCCGCATTGCGACGGCTTCCAGGGTGACGACCTTGCGGGCCAGCCCGGCATCGTCCAGCCCGGTGCCGCGGCCGGTGCTGGCAGCAATGGGCAGGTCAGCGAGAAAATGCGCCAGCAGCGTGGCACTCGAAGTATTGCCGATGCCCATCTCGCCGAAGGCCAGGACGTTGCTGCCTTTTTTCACTTCCTCATGGGCGATGCGCCGTCCGGCTTCGAGTCCCTGCACAACCTGCGCTCGGGACATGGCAGGTGCATGGAGGGCGTTGGCGGTGCCGTGGCCAAGTTTTTCATGGCGCAGCGGCATGTCCGCGGGAAAGTCGGTGTTGACGCCGGCATCCACCACTTGCAGGGCGAAACCGTGCTGACGAGCGAAAATATTGGTGGCCGCGCCGCCGGCAATGAAGTTGTGGACCATCTGCGGCGTGACTTCCGACGGGTAGGCACTGACGCCAGCCTGTGCCAGCCCGTGGTCGGCAGCGAAGATGATCAGGCTGGGGCGCTTCAGTACCGGGCTGAGCGTCTGTTGCACCAGACCGATCTGCTCGGCCAGCACTTCGAGCTGGCCGAGCGCGCCGAGGGGTTTGGTCTTGCGGTTGATCTTGTGGCGCAGGGCGGGTATCAGAGCGGGATCGGGGGCGTGGATATTGAAGACGGGCAAGAATGACATGAGGGCTCGTACCGGTGGTGCGGCTTGCAGGCCGGGCCGCAAAAAATCAGAAGGTGCGTGTGGGGCCGAATCTATTCGGCCACTGGTTACAAAGGCCGAATGTGCCAAGGCCGAATAAATTCGGCCTTACAGGTTGGCAGGTTCGGTGGAAAAGCCTTTGGCGCTTTCCACCCTACGCCAGTCGTGCGCGTATTGCAGTTTCGATCCCCGCTGCATCCAGGCCGCATTCGGCGAGCATCTGAGAGGGTGTGGCGTGTTCCACGTAGCTATCCGGCAGGCCCAGTTGCAGCAGCGGCTTGACGATGGCCACGGCGGCGAGAAATTCGCTCACCGCACTGCCGGCGCCACCCATGATGCTGTTTTCCTCGATGGTCACCAGCAGGTCGTGGGAGTCGGCTAGCTGGCGTACCAGGGCTTCGTCCAGCGGTTTGACGAAACGCATGTCGACGACTGTCGCATCCAGGGCTTCGCCCACTTCCAGCGCCTCGGTCAGCTGTACGCCAAACACCAGCAGCGCCACTTTTGCGCCTTGGCGACGGATGACGCCCTTGCCGATTTCCAGCGGTTCCAGGCCGGGCTCGATAACCGCATTGGGGCCAGTGCCGCGCGGATAGCGGACTGCCGCCGGGCCTTCAAACAGGTAGCCGGTGGTGAGCATGCGGCGCATCTCGTTCTCGTCGCTGGGCGTCATGATGACCATGCCCGGAATGCAGCGCAGGTACGACAGATCGAAACTGCCGGCATGGGTCGGACCGTCTTCGCCCACCAGGCCGGCGCGGTCGATGGCGAACAGTACGTCGAGGTTCTGCACGGCCACGTCATGGATCAATTGGTCGTAGGCGCGCTGGAGGAAGGTGGAATAGATCGCCACCACCGGCTTGGCGCCTTCGCAGGCCATGCCGGCGGCCAGGGTCACAGCGTGCTGTTCGGCGATGGCGACGTCGAAATAGCGCTCGGGAAAGCGTTCGCTGAAGGCCACCAGGTCGGAGCCTTCCTTCATGGCGGGCGTGATGCCGGCCAGACGGGAATCAGCCGCGGCCATGTCGCACAGCCATTGGCCGAAGATATTCGAGTAGCGCGGGCCGGACGGCGGCTTGGGTTTTTTGGGGGCGCCCAGTGGTTCCAGCTTGTTGATGGCGTGCCAGGTGATGGGGTCGACTTCTGCCGGGGCGAAACCCTTGCCCTTCTTGGTCACCACGTGCAGGAACTGCGGGCCGGACAGGTCGCGCATGTTGCGCAGCGTGGCGATCAGCGTCGGCAGGTCGTGGCCGTCGATGGGGCCGATGTAGTTCCAGCCCAGCTCTTCGAACAGGGTGCCGGGAACCAGCATGCCCTTGGCGTATTCCTCGGTGCGACGGGCGATTTCCCAGGCGCCGGGCAGGCGCGACAGCACTTTCTTGCTGCCTTCGCGCATGCTGGTGTAGGTGCGGCTGGAAAGGATTTTCGCCAGGTAGTTGGACATCCCGCCGACGTTGCGCGAGATCGACATGTCGTTGTCGTTGAGCACCACCAGCATGTCGGCGCCGACTTCCGGCGCGTGGTTGAGCGCCTCGAACGCCATGCCGGCGGTCAGCGCACCGTCGCCGATCACAGCGATGGACTTGCGCTTCTGGCCCTGCAGGCGGGCGGCGATGGCCATGCCCAGCGCAGCGCTGATCGAGGTGCTGGAATGGCCGACGCCAAAGGTGTCGTATTCGCTTTCGCTGCGGCGCGGGAAGGCGGCCAGGCCATCCTTCTGGCGCAGGCTGGCCATCTGCTCGCGGCGTCCGGTGAGGATCTTGTGCGGGTACGCCTGGTGGCCCACATCCCAGACCAGGCGATCGTCCGGGGTGTCGAACACGTAATGCAGCGCGATGGTCAGCTCGATCACCCCAAGACCGGCTCCGAAGTGCCCGCCGGTCTGGCCGACGCTGAACAGCAGATCCTGACGCAGCTCGTTGGCGAGCTCTTCGAGCTCCGCTTCGCCCAGGCGACGCAGCTGCGCCGGCGTGGCGGCGCGGTCAAGGATAGGCGTTTGCGGGCGAAGCCGAGGAATCTCATGGAACGTCTTGAGCATCGGGCGGATCGTTTTTGGCTGAAAAAAGAGCCGCAGTTTACCCGATGGGCTCGACGATAAGAATGACCGTGGTGCTAACGGCTCAGCCGGGGCCGGAATGCCTGTGAATACTCAGCTGCGGCGTTCGACGATAAACCGCGCCAACTCCCGCAGCGGCTCGGCATGCGCACCAAAGGGTTGCAGCGCGTGCAGCGCCAGATCGCGCAACTCCAGTGCATAGGCCTTTGCCGCCGGCATGCCCAGCAAGGCCGGGTAGGTGGGCTTGTCGCGGGCGATATCGGCGCCCTGGTGCTTGCCGAGCGTGGCGGTGTCGCTTTCCACGTCGAGGATGTCGTCCTGTACCTGGAACGCCAGGCCGACTGCCTCTGCGTACTGCTGCAACGCGGCGAGACTCGCTCCATCGGCACGGCCACTGGCGAGCGCACCCAGACGAACGGAGGCTTCGATCAGCGCGCCGGTTTTGTGCCGGTGCATCAGTTCCAGTGCTTCACGGTCCAGCTTGCACGCTACCGAGCCGAGATCGATGGCCTGTCCGCCAACCATTCCCGCCGGTCCGGCGGCGCGGGCCAGACTGCTGAACATTTCCAGGCGCAGTTCGGCATCCGCCGGGTTGTGCGCTGCTGCGGCCAGCGCCTCGAAGGCCAGGCTCTGCAGGCCGTCGCCCGCGAGGATCGCACAGGCTTCGTCGAAGGCCTTGTGGGTGGTCGGCTGGCCACGGCGCAGGTCATCGTCATCCATGGCCGGCAGGTCGTCATGCACCAGCGAATAGGCGTGGATCAGTTCGACTGCGCAGGCAGCGCCATCGGCCTGTACCGCATCGCCTTCCAGCGCTTCGCAGGCGGCATAGACCAGCAGCGGGCGTACCCGCTTACCGCCATTCATCACGCTGTAGCGCATGGCCTGGTAGAGGCGTTCGAGCTGTGGGCGTGGCGGGACAAAAAGGGCGTTCAGGCAGTTATCGACGCGCGCCTGGCAGCGCTGCTGGTAGGCGATCATGCTTCGGGGTCCGCCTCGAACGGCGTTTCCTGCAGCTTGCCGTCACGCTCCAGCAGGATCTGTACCTTCTGCTCGGCCTGACTGAGCGCAGCCTGGCAGTCGCGGGTCAGGCCGATACCCTGCTCGAAGCAGGTCAGCGAATCTTCCAGCGACAGTTCGCCGCTCTCCAGACGCTCGACCAGCTGTTGCAGCTCGGTGAGGGATTGTTCGAAATCGAGGGCGACTTTCTTGCGGGCCATGGCGGAACCTGTTCTGTGCGGCGGCTCTGAAACGGTCGCGACACTAGCAGAGCTGGCCGGAAAAAGCAGCCGCAAGGCGCGGGTGGATCAGGTAAGCGACGGAAGCGCCTTCGGCGATTCCATCCTACTAGATTGCACAGCGCCGCATATTTCGTAGCCTGTATTAGCCGAAGGCGTAATACGGTTTCTGAAAGCGTATTACCCGTAGGTCGCCCAGAAGTAATAGAGCGTCATGCTCGCGCCCACCAGAATCACGAATGCCCGCAACCAACTGGCCGGCAGTTTCTGGCTCAGCGCGCCACCGACATAGCCGCCCAGCGTGGTGCCAATCAGCAGGATCGCCAGTTCATACCAGCTCACGCGCCCGGCGATGATGAAGGTGGCGGTGGCGACGCTGTAAATCACTGCCGAGATCAGGTTCTTCAGCGCATTGGCACGCACCAGCTGATGGCCTTCGATGGAAAACGCCGCCAGTTGCAGGATGCCCATGCCGGCGCCGAAGTAGCCGCCGTAGATGGAGACCAGGCCGTGCGCGGCCAGCGAGAGTGGCGCATGGGGCGGCACTTCGCTGGTTTCCTTGCGGCGGGACGCCAGCCAGCGGCTCAGCAGGGGGCTGGCGGCGAACAATGCAGTGGCCAGCAACAGCAGCCAGGGGATCAGCAGGCTGAACACGTCGTCGCCGCTGACCAGCAGCAGGATGCCACCGAGCAGGCCGCCGCCGAGTCCAGCCAGCAGCAGGGGCACCAGATAGCGGCCCAGCGGACGCAGGCTGGTTCGCGCTGCCCAGGCACCGGCGAGGCTTGCCGGCCAGAGCGCGACGGCGTTGGTGGCGTTGGCCGTCACGGGTGGCAGGCCGATGGCGAGCAGCGCCGGGAAGGAAAAGAACGTGCCGCCACCGGCCAGGGCGTTCATTCCGCCGGCGGCGAAACCGGCAGCGATGAGCAACAGCATATCGAACAGGGACATTGGGTGCGCTCGGCGACAAAAAGACGCAGGTTAGCCTTGCCGTTGCGTTGCGCCAAGCGGGTTGCCGTTTCATCCGGGTTTCGCTGCGCTGTAACAGGCCCGGTTCCGGATGAAGGAGGCCGGACCTGCTCGGCCTTGGCGAATAGGTGTGGCCGAATGAATTCGGCCCTGTTGGGCACAAAGGCCGTCAGGCCCTGGCCGACGGCAGACTGTCGTGAGTCTTGAAGTGGCACTGGCTCGCCGGTTGCGGGCGCGCATAAAAATAACCCTGCAGGCTGGGGCAGCCATTGAGCAGCAGGAACGCCGCCTGGCGATCGTTTTCCACGCCCTCGGCCACCACGTGCAGGCCCAGGTGGCTGGCCATGGTCAGGATGCCGCGCACCAGGGCCACCGAGTGTGCGCTGTCTGGCAGGTCGGCAACGAATTCGCGGTCGATCTTGATGCCGTCAAAGGCGAATTTCTGCAGATAGGTCAGTGATGCGTAGCCGGTGCCGAAGTCATCCAGCAACAACGGCATGCCCAGTTCGCGCAGACGTGTCAGGGTCGTCTGGACATGGTCGTCGGCGGCCAGCAGGGCGCTTTCGGTGATTTCCAGTTCAAGCAGTTCGGGACCGGCGTCTTCCTCGTGCAGAATCTCCTGCAGGCAGCCGGCGAGATCGGCCTGACGGAAGTCCAGGGGCGACAGATTGACCGCAATGCGTACCGCATGGCCTTGCTGCTGCCACAGGCGCGCCTGGCGGCAGGCCTGACGAAACACCCAGCGGGTGACGTCGATGATCATTCCGCTTTCTTCCAGCACCGGAATGAACTCGCCAGGCGGGACCAGGCCGCGGCTCGGCGACTGCCAGCGCAGCAGCGCTTCCATCGCCCGTGGCCGTCCCTGGCTGTCCACCTGCGGCTGGAAGTGCAGGACGAACTGCTCCAGCTCCAGTGCCTGGCGCAATTCCAGCTCCAGCTGATGGCGTCGCTCCGCCACGGCGCCCAGCGTGTCGGAGTAGGCCACGATGCAGTTGCGCCCGGAGCCCTTGGCCGCATACAGCGCGAGGTCCACCTGTTTGAGCAGATCATTGGCGGTGCCGTCACCGTCGCTGCTGGCAATGCCGATGCTGGGGCTGATGAAGCATTCGTACTGGCCGATCTGTATTGCCGGTTCAAGGTCGCTGGAGATGCGCTGACCCAGCGCCAGGGCCTCTGCAGGCTCGACGGCTTCCAGCAGCAGCATGAATTCGTCGCCACCTGACCGCGCCAGCACGCAGGGGGAGGGCGCCAGGCGCGTCAGGCGGGTCGCTATCTTAACCAGCAGAAAGTCGCCCACTTCGTGGCCAAGGGCATCGTTGATGCGCTTGAAGTGGTCGATGTCGATGAACAGCAGGCTCAGGCGCGTGCCCTGGCTCAGCAGGTGTTCAAGCCGTTGCACCAGATAATGCCGGTTTGCCAGATGCGTCAGCGGATCGTAATGCGCCAGGAATCTGAGGTTCTGTTCGGCTTCCAGGCGTTCGCTGATATCGCGCAGCAAGAGCAGATAGTGCTGCGCTTTCTGGCGCCGGAAGGGTGTGCAGCTGATTTCCAGTGGCACCTGCTGGCCGCTGCGTAGCCCTGTCAGCTCGAGCGCAGTGCCCATGGGGCTGTGCAGCATGCGCTGTGCTGCATCCGACTCGAGCAGCAGACTCTCGACAGGGGTTGCGACCAGCTCCAGCGGGGTGCGGTTGAACAGCCTGGCAGCGGCCAGATTGGCCTGGCCGATACGCAGGTCATGGTCCACGACGAGCATGCCGACCGGGGCTGTATTGATCAGGTCACGCATCATCCGTTCGCTCTCCGAAAGCGCCATCTGGCGATCGTAGAGCTGGTGCATCATCTGACTCAGGGTACGCGCCAGGGCGGCGATTTCGTCATAACCTTTGATCGCCGGCGATTGTGGCAATTGATGAGCGGCGAAGTGCCGCGCGGCCTGTTCCACACGGGCCAGACGCCCGGTGATCAGGCGGCCATAAAGGAAGTTCAACGCCAACCCGAGGAAAAACAGCAATGCAAGGATCTGTGCCAGATAGCTCCAGGCATCCCGCTTGATCTGCTGCAACTGGGCGGTGAAGTCGAGTTCGACGAGCAGTGCGTCATGCTGGCGGGCCGGGATCTGCCCGGTACGGTCAAGCGGATAGATCGCCAGCTGGCGCTGACCGGCGAGCGGCAGCCAGCTTGCATGCCCCATGCGTACACGGGCCTTCAGGGCGGACGGGCTGATGGCGTTCAGCTGATCGGTTCGCAAGTCGAGGCGGGTCGAGGCGACGATGCGCAGATCCCTGTCGATCACCATTGCCCAGGCGATGCCGTCGAGGCTGGCCAGATCCGCCAGCTCGGTTTCAAGTTCAGCGGTCCGTCCGTGACGTACATGGTCGCTCAGGCTGCTTTGCAGCAGGGCGAAATGCTGCCGTGTGCGGTTCTGCCAGTCCTCCACCGCGGCTTCGATGCTGCTGGGCAGCTGAAAGGTGGTCAGCAGCAGTGTGAACAGCCCGGCGAACACGCTGAGCAGCAGCGGCAGGGACAGACGCAGGGGCATTCTTGTCAGCATTCGGCACCCCCGCAGTCACTCAGCAGCGCCAGTGGTCGTGCGGGGCGCGTCAGCAGGCCATGTTCAAGCATGTAATCGTTGAGTTGCTGCATCTGCTGCAACAGCTGGCCATTGTGAATCTGAATGCTGTTTAGTCTGGCATCGCCCGGCACGATGCCGTCGAGCGTGCGCTGCAGACTCGCTGCGCTCAGCCCGAGCCGGTGTTGCAGGCGCGTCGCGAGGGTTGAGCTGTCTTCCTGCCAGATGCGCAGTGCGTCGTACCAGAGACGCTTGAGACGACCGCGTTGGGTGGGACTCAAATGACGGCGGTTGATCACCATGACATGGACGATTTCGTTCGGCAGTGCACTGCTGTCGAATATGCGCCGCGCGCCCAGGCTTTCCAGCTCGGGGCCCGTCGACGCGCTGCTGATGAGTGCATCGACACGTTTGCTGCTCAAGGCCTGTGCGTGCTCCTGCAGGGGCAGGATGACCAGCTCCAGTTGTTCGCGTTCGAGCCCGGCCTGATCAAGGATGCGTGACAGAAAAAAGGCAGCCTGCGCCGAATCCTGCATGCCCAGACGCTGGCCCTGCAGGTCGGCCAGGCGCTTCATCGGAGGCACTACATAGAGCACATCCGCACCGTTGGAGATGGCTGAAATCAGCAGGATTTCCAGGTCGAGTCGTTCATCGCTGCTCTGCAGCATCAGCGCTTCATTGAGGCTGAGCATGGCCGCATCCAGTGTGCCGTTGCGCAAGCCGCGTACGACGCCAATCGAGCTGGGGTACTCGACCAGGCGCAAGGTGAACGCGCCGGGCTTCGGCAGCCTGAGCTCATCGGCGATAAAAAGCGGAGCATGCCCGGGCCACCGATCACTGCCGATGCGGATCGTTTCAGGCTCCGGTTGGCAAGCCGCCAGGCTCATGCACAGCAATAACAACAGTATTCGTGACATCCGGCCATTCCATTGATGGTCAAGTGCCACCATATCCTGAGCGGAAAGTGCCGCATATCCCTTCGATGGTCGGGGTTAATGACCTCCGGCCCCTCTAGGTCGGGTGATTGACGCGATCTGCTGTTTGTGTGTGCGCTTAGGTCGCAGCCCCTGCGGGGAATCACGCGTGATCTGACTAGCCAAGGGAAAAAGCTATTGCCGTCACGCTGATCAGGCCCAGCAGCCCAAGACCCAACGCCAGTTTTCCGACCGTCTCCGAAGCGAGGCTGGGCGCTTTGGCCAGGGCTTGGTCGCCGAAGCGGCCGTCGAGACGATGCAGGCCGGCGACGGGCTGGAACAGATTGTCTGGCTGCCCGGCATGGGTCGGTTCCTCGGTCATCTGGCCGTCCCAGGCCTGTCTGGCCATCATCCGGTCGAGCAGGCCGGGCATGAGCAGGGTGCCGATGATGGCCTGGAAGGAAGCGCGTCCGACCCAGAGTTCGCGTGGCGCTTCACGTGCCGCGCGGAGAATGGCTTGCGCTGCCACCGCGGGCGTGTGGATGGGCGGCACGGGCTGCGGGCGCCGGGGCATCTTGTTGCGCGACCAGTCGAACTGCGGCGTATTGTGGGCCGGCAGCTGAACCATCGTCAGCCGCACCCGGCTTTTGTCATGGATGAGCTCGCAGCGCAGTGAGTCGGTAAATCCGCGGATCGCGAACTTTGCTGCGCAATACGCCGATTGCAGGGGAATCGCCCGGTAGGACAGGGCCGAGCCGACTTGCACGATGGTGCCCCGATTGCGTGGCTGCATATGGCGCAACGCCGCCAGCGTGCCGTGAACGACGCCCAGATAGGTGACCTCCGTGACCCGTTTGTATTCGGCGGCACTGGTCTTCTGCACAGGGCCGAATACTGTGGCCATCGCCGAATTCACCCAGATCTCGATGGGCCCCAGCTCTGCCTCGATCCGCTCGGCGGCGCGGTCCATCGCCTCGGCATCGGCCACATCCAGCGCAATCGCCAGAACCCTGGTTCCGCCGCTTTCCAGCTCGGCCTGCGTGTCATCCAGCCCCTGCGCTCCACGCGCGATCAAGACCACCCGATACCCGGCACGTGCCAATGCATGCGCCGTCGCCCGTCCTACACCAGCGCTGGCGCCACACACCACTGCGACCCGCACGCGATCTGTCATAGCTGTCTCCTTTGTCGATCTTCACCGACCATTGCTTGCTGCAGTTGACCGGCAAGCGATGGGCTGAGTTGCGAGAGGAGCAGCAGGGTTTTGTGTTTGGCAGGAATCAGAAAGGCAGCGGCACTCTCCGTCGGTTCGGT
>JADKLW010000306.1_pt1 | contig 11814 bp, 9 predicted proteins | sample 8641881 | NCBI WGS metagenome assembly JADKLW01 (sample SAMN16272185, study PRJNA661076) | feces metagenome | isolation source: fecal sample from diarrhoea affected cattle B | host: Bos taurus | place: South Africa: Lokaleng Village, Mahikeng | collected 2019-09
ATGTATACGGAAACTAACAGATTTATTCAACCAGGCGTCCGGGAGGACGCCTGGTTGTTTTTTACCCGGCAGTCTCTATCTTCACCACCACGCTGCTCCTGCTGCTGCCTACGGACGGATTGAATCCCACGTTCATCAGAAATTCGCCGGTGTAAACCTTCCGGTGGTCGATGGGTGTAGGGTTATTTTCATAGAGATTGATCTCCGTCAGACGGTATCTTTTCTCCTTGTCCAGTCCCTGCAGCTTCACCGGGCGAAGAGAGGGTTCTGCCAGATATCTCCGGTTGGTGAGATAATTGAATATTACCCCTTCGGATTTATCCCTGTTGATGTACATCAGCGATGCAATATCATTCTCATACGGGCTTGCAAGACGGTACATCTCTCCGTGCCATACAATTTCCTTAAACTCATTATAGTTTTTAATAGTCTGTTGGGCGAACGCCATATCCTGATCACTTAATTCATTTGCCCGGATATCGAAACCCAGTTTACCCATGGAGGCTACATCGATCCGGTATTTAAGCGATGTATCTTTACTCCAGTCAGTAACATGATTACTCATAGAAATGGCAGGGTAATAATAAGAATAGTCCCACTGCATAAACACCCGCTCAAGCGGATCGGTGTTGTCGCTCAGCCAGAATTCGGTGAAATAGTGCAGAAGGCTGTAATCCGATCGTCCACCACCACCGGAGCAAAGCATCATCGGCACCGTGGGGTACTTCTCTCTCACCCGCTGCAGTATATTGTCCAGCCCTCTGGTATATTCGATGTAGAGATGTGACTGGGGAATCTCTTCCCGCTCCAGGTATTTCGAATGTCCGTTGAAGATCGGCGCGTTGCAGTCCCATTTGATAAATGCCAGCGAAGGATTCTCCGTGAACAGCCTGTCCACCACGTCAAAAACGAAATCCTGTACCTCGGGATTGGTCAGGTCTAGTACCAGCTGATTTCTGAAATAGATCTCCGGCCGATTCTCCTGGCGGATGACCCAGTCGGTGTGATTTTCGTATAGCGCACTCTTGGGATTGACCATCTCCGGCTCTATCCATATGCCAAACTTAACCCCCGCTTTCTCAGCCTCACGCACCAGGTAGGGAATACCGTCGGGCAGCTTGCTTCTGTTCACCTCCCAGTCGCCCAGGCCTGCCTTGTCGTTGTTACGTGGGTACTTATTGGCGAACCACCCGTCGTCCAGCAAAAACAGATCTACTCCCAGTTCCTTTGCACCGGAAAAAAGACTTACCAGCTTCTCCTGGTCAAAATCGAAATAGGTGGCCTCCCAGTTATTCAGCAGCGTGAGGCGATCGCCATGACCATCCAGGAGGGCATGGTCGCGCAGCCAGCGCTGCAGGTTACGACTGCCCCTGCCTTTACCCTCATAGGAGATGGTGTAGATAAAACGGGGTGTCTCAAAAGGTGTGTTGGGTCTCAGTCGGTAGGCCGACTGGTAGGGGTTGATCCCTGCAACGAGATGCAGGTTTTTATACACATCCGTTTCAAATTGCAGCGAGAAATTACCATTCCAGGCTATCTGTCCCATCATCACGGTACCGGAGGTCTCCGTGGCTTCACCATCGAGCGATAACATGAAGTTGGGGGAGGTGAGGAGGTTCTCCCTTGTACCCAGGCGGCTCTCTATCGTATGCATACCCTGACGGAGTGGTGTCACCACCGGCTGCATCTCTCTGGCCCACGAGCCATTATAACTGGTCAGGAAATAATCCTTGTTATAGAGATACAGGTTCGCTGATGCGTATTTGTTGAGGATCACATCTCCCTCTTCCGAATGGCTTATTGAGGACCATTGTTCAATCACATCCTCTTTTTCCCAGGCTTTGTAATTGAGTTCCACCACAAAGGGATAAACCGGATCACGGAGTGTGACGATGGTGAGTGTGGCTCCATCGGCTGTTTCTGAGGTGGCATGACTTGCATACAGCAGATCCAGCGAGTTGTTGCCATCCACATGTACCACGGCGATGGCCGGCTCCGTGAAATTGTTGTCTATCCCGGCAACGGCATAGGCATTGTTGTTCGAGGAGGCTCCCTGCGACTGCAGGTGGAGCATCTTCCCCGTTTCGGCATACTCATTCTTCTCTTTCAGGGTCTTCCCCGTGTAGATGATTTTGAGGCGTTTGTGATTGTCCGTTTGTAAAACGACAGCTGTATTCTGTGTCTCTATCGGGATTGTTACCTGCTGTCCCGACAATGAGAATGAGAGGAAGCATACAATGCAGAAAAAGGAATATTTATTCTTCATCGATTGAATAATTTTTACTTGTTATGAATCGTTACTCCCGACCAGTCATCTGTTCTGAAAGGAGATGCAGGAAGACCGGCTTCGTTGAAAAGGTTGCAGACGGGGTTGTCAGCCCAGGCATAGCGAACGGCGATAGGGAAGGAGATCCCGGGAGCGCTTACCACCACCTGGCTGCCATCAATCACGGCATCAGCCCAATGGAACTTTTTGTCGGGACCGGCAATGGAGAACCCTTTCAGTGCTCCTTCTCTGGCAACCATGCCGGATGCGTTAGATGCAAATGAGATCCTTATTTTCCCCTTTTCGATCGTATAGGATTGGTATAACGGTCCCGATCCGGTGATCTTTTGGCCGTATGTCTTCTCGCGTGCCTGCAGAGCCAGTCGTTTACCCACATCCTGCTTGTTCTTGGGATGGATATCGGTAGCGTCGCCGATGTCGATGATCACTGCCATCCCTGTATGCTCTAAACGGAGTGTCTGCAGCTGTGCCTCACGCAGCTCTGCCCAGCTTGATTCATCCGGCTCATTCTTTGTCTTCATGTAGTTGGCCAGTTGCACGAAGTAGAATGGGAACGCGTATCCCCATTTTGTCCGCCAGTCGTTGATCATCAGCGGGAAGAGCGTTCTGTACTGATAAGCTCTTCCGGCATTGCTTTCACCCTGATACCAGATGGCACCTTTGATCGCATAGGGCACGATGGGAGCGATCATGGCATTATAGAGTGTTGACGGGTTGTGGGGGCTGTTGGTATCTTTCTCGGGTTGCACACCCACATCGTTCAGGTTGACCGAGGTTTTGAATTTCCAGCCATCATTCAGATTCTCCCTCATTGTCTCTTTGTTGAGCGGTGCGATATAGATCTCACTCTCAGTGCCTGTAAATCCGCCCAGGCCGCCTGTATCCAGCACTCTCACGGCGAGGATGGCGTCACCCTCTTTTACCAGTCTCGCGGGAATGGTGTACCTCCTTGGAATGCCTGCTCCTTCTGTAGAACCGATGATTTCACCATTGAACCAGGTAACCTCATTGTCATCTACGGGACCAAGGGAGAGCATCAGATCATTCCCCTCCCAGTTTTCAGGGATCACGAGCGTTCTTCTGTACCAGGCGAAACCGTCAAACTCGGGCAGGCCGTTATTTTCCCATGGTCCCGGCAGAGAAACACTTAACCAGTCGTCATCGCGAAAAGAAGGCTTCGCCGCCACTGCTTCATCGTCCTGAAAGCCGAAATCTCTGCTGTTCACCTCGTCGTTCCACACCTCAAATTTCTTCAGGAAAAAACTCTTCTGCTGCTCCTTATCGCGTGGCAGCTGTGCAAACTCTTCTGCTCTCTGCCTGAAGTCGGGCATCATCGTCAGTGACTCTTTGCTAGTCCATGCTTCGGCGAGTGTACCTCCCCATGATGTATGGATAAGGCCGATGGGGATATCCATGCTCTGGTACAGATCACGACCGAAAAAATAGGCTGTGGCCGAGAAGTGGGGGATGGTGGCGGGAGAACACTCCTGCCAGCCGCCGGAAGCTACCTCCACATCCTCCAGCGGGTAAGAGCTGGTGGTCTTCTCCACCTGCAGCAGGCGGATGTTCGGATAATTGGCTGCAGCAATCTCTTTCTCATAGTCGTTTATCTTTCCCCATCCTGTCAATGGCATCTCCATGTTCGACTGTCCCGAACAGATCCACACCTCTCCGATCATCACATTGCGTAGGGTGATACTGTTTTCCGCAGTGAGGGTGATCTCATAGGGGCCGCCCGCTGCCGGAGTCTCAATCGTTGTCTTCCAGTTTCCGGTGCCGTCTGCACGGACACTGTGCTCCTTCCTGTTCCATGAAGGAACAATCGTCACTGTACTGTTGGCTGTTGCTTTGCCCCACACCGGCGCCTCCGTTCTTTGTTGCAGAACCATATTGTCTGAGAACATGGCGGGAAGTGAGAGTTGCGGGAACAACTGCATTGAGAGGAGTAAAAATCCTGTCAGGGTCAATGTAATCTGTATAAGCCTTTTCATCGTAATTCTTTTTTGGGTTTGAGAAAATAAAGGTATAAATAATTCATTGAAAAGTTATATTATTTTTTCTTGTGGAAAAATTCCTCAATTAATATAGTTTGAAGGGTAAAATATTTTATTAATTCAGAAGAATATATTATTTTTGTTTCAGATTCATTGAATAAAGAATAGAATTACGCGCATTGATTTTTATTTAATCCAACCAAAATCTTAACTATGTTTTTATTTTTTCGTAGTGATTACGCAGACTTAAAAACATAGTTATTTATTTTTACCCTTCTTATAGTTTCAAAACAGTTTCTCTTTTCGATTGTTATACAGTATAAACCTATCATATATGGGATACGAAATTGAACGTAAATTTCTGGTGAACGGAGATTTCAAATCGCATGCTTACACTAGTTTTGCCATCAAACAGGGCTACCTCTCCATTTCAGGTATCAGCGTTATTCGTTTGCGTACAAAGGGAGATAAAGCATATATCACCATTAAAAGTGCAGTGGTGGAAGGGTTGATAAAACGGCACGAGTGGGAGTATGAGATCCCTCTGGCAGATGCTGAAGAGATGTTGCTGCTGTGTGAGGATGCCGTGATTGATAAAACCCGATATCTTGTGAAGGCAGGGAAGCATACTTTTGAAGTGGATGAGTTTTACGGTGAGAACGAAGGATTGCTGATAGCTGAAGTGGAGCTGGAAAGCGAGGAAGAAACATTTGAGAAACCTGACTGGCTCGGGCAGGAGGTGACAGGAAATGTGAGATATTACAACTCTTTTCTCTCAATACAACCCTATAAGAAGTGGAATAATGAATGAAAAAAGCGGCTTTCCAGCCGCTTTCAATTTTTTTAATCCAGTACCGTCACCCAGCCATACCTGTCCGGCTCATCGCCATACTGTATTGCCCTCAGCTTATGGTACAGCTTCTCACTGACAGGTCCTGCTTTCCCATCCCTGGAGATCTGGTAGGTTCTCTTCTCGCTGAGATCATCGATCCGCAATATCGGACTGATCACGGCAGCAGTGCCGCAGGCGCCGGCCTCCTCAAAGGTGGCGAGCTCCTCCTCGGCCACGGGGCGACGTTCCACCTTTAACCCCATCTCCTCAGCCAGCTGCATCAGGCTCTTGTTGGTGATGGATGGCAGGATCGAAGTCGATTTGGGGGTGATATATGTATTGTCTTTTATTCCGAAGAAGTTGGCCGGACCGCATTCATCGATATATTTCTTCTCTTTGGCATCGAGGTAAAGCACGGCGGAATAGCCCATTTCGTGAGCCTTCTCTCCCGACTGCATGCTGGCAGCATAGTTACCACCTACCTTATATGTACCGGTGCCGAGAGGTGCCGCACGGTCATATTCCCGCATGATCACCATGGGTGTCGGCTTGAACCCCTCCTTGAAGTAGGGACCTACCGGCGTCACAAATATCAGGAAAGTATACTCATTTGCCGGCTTCACGCCCACCTGTGCGCTGGTGCCTATCAGCAGGGGACGTATATAGAGTGCTGCTCCGCTCTCATAGGGGGGGACAAATCGTTCATTCTTCTTCACGGCAAGCAATACCATCTCCTCGAACATCTCCACAGGCAGTTCGGCCATCATGATACCACGGCAGGAAGATTGCAGGCGCAGTGCATTTTCCCTCATGCGGAAAATACGCACTTTCCCGTCTTTACCCCTGAAAGCTTTCAGTCCTTCAAAGGCTTCCTGACCATAGTGGAGGCTTGTGGCAGCAATATGGAGGTTCAGATATTCTGAAGTCTCCAGCTCAGGAGTGCTCCATTTTCCGTCGCGGTAGTAGCTGCGAACATTGTAATCTGTTTTCATATAGCCAAATGAGATATTTGACCAGTCGATTTTGTCCATCTTAAAAAATTTATCGTATCTGAATTAGATTTATCTCCGACAAATGTAATGATTAAAATTATACAAGGTTTTTTTTTTATGAATTTTCTTTGGTATATATCTTTGATTGCGGAACACGAAATTTGTGTATCTTTGTTAATCGGATTATTTATCATTTCAATACAGATTTTTTTTGATCCAATCACAGAGGAGATACCATTCTGCGAATTTTACTACATGGGTGCAAACTACTTGAACATACAAATTCCAAATGATTGATCACATTACTATAGGGCGTATACAGGATTCAGCACAGATAGTTGATGTTGTGTCTGACTTTGTCACGTTGCGCCGCAGGGGTGTGAATTTCGTGGGATTATGTCCTTTTCACGATGACCGCACACCCTCATTTTATGTCTCTCCCTCGAAAAACATCTGCAAATGCTTTGCCTGTGGCGAAGGCGGATCACCCATTCATTTCGTGATGAAACATGAGCAGCTCACCTACTATGAAGCGCTGAAGTATCTTGCCCGCAAATACAATATCGAGGTCGTTGAAAAAGAGTATACCGATGAGGAGAAGCAGGCACAGAGCAACCGTGAGAGCATGTTCATTCTCAATGAATATGCACGCGATTATTTCGTGAAGATGCTCCATACCCATCCCGAAGGGAAGGCTGTAGGCCTGAGCTACTTCCGTGAAAGAGGCTTCCGCGATGATATAGTCAAAAAATTCCAGCTGGGCTACAGCCTGGAGCAGCGCGATGCCTTCTCTACGGAAGCACAGAAGGCAGGTTACCAGCGTGATTTCCTGCTTAAAACAGGTCTCTCTGCCGGAGGTGAACACAATCAGCCGCTGGTGGACCGTTTTCGGGGCAGGGTGCTCTTCCCTGTCCATACCTTGTCGGGCAAGGTGGTCGCTTTTGGCGGGCGCATTCTCAGGAAGGTGGAGAATGTGGGGAAATATGTCAATTCACCCGAAAGTGAGATCTACTCCAAGAGCAAAGAGCTGTATGGGATCTACTTCGCCAAAAGTGCGATTGTAAAACAGGACAAATGCTTCCTGGTGGAGGGATATACCGATGTGCTCTCGATGCATCAGGCAGGCATAGAGAATGTTGTCTCCTCATCGGGGACAGCCCTCACCCACGGGCAGATACGCATGATCCACCGCTTCTCGGAGAACATCACTGTGCTCTATGACGGTGATGCCGCCGGGATCAAGGCTGCCTTGAGAGGTATCGATCTGCTGCTGGAGGATGGTATGAACGTGAAGGTGGTGTTGCTGCCCGATGGTGAGGATCCCGACTCCTTTGCCAAAAAGCAGAATGCGGAGGACTTCAACCGCTTTATCATGGAGAATGAGGTTGATTTCATTCGCTTTAAAACCAAGCTTCTGCTCGAGGAGGTGGGTGATGATCCGATCAGGCGGGCGGGATTGATCTCCAACGTGGTGGAGAGCATCGCGCTTATACCCAGTGCCATCACCCGTTCTGTCTATATCCAGGACTGCTCGCAATTACTCAAAATGCAGGAGCGGGTTTTGATTGCAGAGATCAATAAGATCAGCCGCCGCAACTATTCTAAGAAGATCGAACTGAAAGACAGGGAGGCTGCCCGCATTGAGGCAAGAGAAGCTATTCCCCCTGAGAAGGGTGCTCCTGCTGCAAATATCTCTGTAAAGAATCATTTCGACCGGTACGAGCTGCAGATATTGCGCTATGTGGTGCGTTATTCCAACACACCTATATACCGTAAGTTCGAAAAGCAAAAGCGAAAAGAGGGAAAAAAAGTGATTGAAGAGGATGTGTTGGTGGAGGAGGGGCCGGGTGTGACTGAATTCGTGCGGTACGACCTTGAGCGCGACAACATCTTCTTCACCAATGATCTCTACAGGCAGATCTTTGAAGAAGCCGTAATGCATCTGGAGGATAGCGATTTTGATTCGGGGCGTTATTTTCTTACCCATCCTGTTGCAGAGATAAGCAGGCTGGCATCGGAGCTGATGAGTGACCGTTATCATCTTAGCAAGATCCATGCGAAGATGTTGGGCGAGGAGCAGGGGGACAAAGGTTCGCGGCTGCTGGAGGAAAATCTTCTCAACTCATATGTGCCGCGTGCAACAACTGAACTGAAAAACGCCTATGTGCTGCATAAGATCCAGGAGATCAAAAAAGAGCTCAACACCGGCAATCCGGGTGACATCACTGTACTCATCACGCAACTGCAACAGTTGCAGGAGATCAAAAGAGTGCTGTCGAAGGAGCTGGGTGAAAGGATTGTGCTGAGATACTGATTACAGTCCTTTTCTTTGGTGGTAAAAAACAGAGATGAATCGCGTAATAATTATGAATCTGAAAAATAACTGACTTGAGTATGTACTTGGAAACCATTGACGTAGTGAAGCAATATGCCAATCACCTGGCGTTAAACAAGGTGAGCATTCAGGTCCCGCGGGGATCTGTCTTCGGGTTGTTGGGACCCAACGGTGCAGGGAAAACAACCCTTATCCGCATCATCACCCGCATCACCGCACCTGACAGCGGCCAGGTGCTGATTGAGGGCAAGCCCTCGAGGAGTGAGGATGTCTACCGCATCGGTTATATGCCTGAGGAGCGTGGCCTCTATAAAAAAATGAAGGTGGGTGAGCAGGCCATGTATCTCACGCAGCTGCGTGGGATGTCGAAGAAAGACGCACACCGCGAGCTGATGATCTGGTTCAAACGATTCGATATCATGAGCTGGTACAATCGTAAGGTGGAGGAGTTATCGAAGGGTATGCAGCAGAAGGTGCAGTTCATCACCACCGTGATCCATAATCCTGACCTGCTGATCTTCGACGAACCTTTCAGCGGATTTGATCCTGTGAATGCCGATATTGTGAAGAACGAGATGCTGCGGTTGAAAGATGAAGGGAAGACCATCATCCTCTCCACGCACAACATGGAGTCGGTGGAGGCATTGTGTGACAACATCGCCCTGATCCACAAGTCGGAGGTGGTGCTACAGGGTAAAGTGTTCGATATCAGAAAAGATCACCGGCCCGATATATTTCGTTTCCGCCTTCTGGGGGATCAATTTGATTTTTCTCATCCCTCCTTCACGCTGCTGTCGAAAGAGCGCTATCACGAATTCACCGACCTGCGCATAAAAAAGGAGAACGGCATCAGCAGTAACGAGCTGGCGAAGCTTTTCTTCGATCATTATGAGGTGGTGAGTTACGACGAAGAGATACCAACCATGAACGATGTGTTTATAAAAACTGTGACAAATGAATAGAATGAACGCTTTAGGTTTAATCATACAACGGGAATATACCATCAGGGTAAGAAAGAAATCGTTTATCATACTGACGTTGCTGATGCCACTGCTGATGGTCGCATTGACCTTTCTCCCCCTCTGGCTCTCCACGTTGAACGATAGCAGTGTGAAGCAGATCGCGGTGATTGACAATACAGGCATATACGCACCCCTGCTACAATCCACTGAGACTTTTCAGTTCGAGATCTTAACAGAGCAGGAGCAGGTTGAAGCTGAAACGAAGATAGGGAAGGAGCTGTTTGCCATCCTGCATATCACCGGCGACCTGAGCAAGGATCAGGGAACGGTATCGCTCACCTCCGGGAAGCAGTCACCGCAGGAGTTGCAGTCGCTGATCCGGCAGACACTACGGGAGAAAGTGACACAGCAGCGGCTCGACCAGCTCTCTGTTAGCGGTGAGGTGGATAGCGAAGCCATCACGCAGGTGCGGCAGATACTGGAAAGCAGACCCTCCATCTCGCTACAGACCTTGCGCATGGACGGTGATGGCAGCGTCACTGAGTCATCAACCGAGGTGGCCACCATCATCGGGATGGTGTTCACCATCCTGATCTATATGTTCATCCTGATGTACGGCAACATGGTGATGCAGGCGGTGCTGGAGGAGAAGAAGACACGCATCGTGGAGGTGATGGTCTCTTCAGTGAAGCCGGTCAACCTGCTCGTCGGCAAGATCGTGGGCATCGGGCTGGTGGGCATCACCCAGCTGGTCATCTGGGGCATCCTCGCCGGCGGCCTCTTCAGTGTGCTCTCATTCCTGGTGGCATCACCGGAACAAGTTGCATCGATGAGCGAAGGCATGGGCGGTATGTCCGGTATGAGTGGCATGGGTAATGTAGGAGGAGTAGAGATGGAAGGTATCATGAGCGCCATCCTCAGCATCAACTGGCTTGAGCTGGGACTCTTTTTTATCATATTCTTTATTGGTGGATACATCCTCTACGCTTCCATTTTTGCGATGTTCGCCTCGGCGGTGGATAGCGAGGAAGATACCAGTCAGTTTCTCACACCGGTGACACTCATTATCATGTTTGCCTTCTTTGCCGGGTTTTACAGTGTGAGTAATCCTGACGGGCCCCTGGCCTTCTGGGCATCAATGATACCTTTTAGTTCACCCATCGTGATGATGGTACGCATCCCGTTCGGTATACCCCTGTGGGAGAAACTATTGTCGATCACGTTGCTCTATGGTACCTTTATCCTTATTTCCATCTTTGCGGCGAAGATTTACCGGGTGGGTATCCTGATGTATGGAAAGAAACCCTCGCTGAAGGAGATGATAAAGTGGACAAGGTATAAATGATATGGATAAGGCATAAATAAATTAATGCTCTTTTATTGCTTATAAACCGACAAAAAGATATATATTTGTCGGAATTATAGCAATTGCATACAAGGATAGCCATTTTTGAAAGTATAATCTTAAAACACGTGCCTGATTTCTGTGGGAATCACGCAGGTGTTTTTTTATTAATTGAAGGTATCCGGATTGGATAAATATAAAATATCAATATGAGATTTGATAAAATGCAAGCCGCAGGCAATGATTATATCTATGTCAACCTGTTTGAAGAAAAGGTAGAGAACCCGGCTGCGCTCTCCCGCAGGTTGAGCGACCGCCATTTTGGTGTGGGGAGTGACGGACTGATCCTGATAGGACCCTCCGGTGAGGGCGATTTCTCGATGCGCATGTTCAATGCCGATGGCAGTGAAGGAGAGATGTGCGGTAATGCCGCGCGGTGCGTGGGGAAGTATCTCTATGAGCGGGGACTCACCGGCAGGAGAGAGATTGCGCTGAACACCGGGTCGGGCATCAAACAGCTCAGCCTGACGGTGGATCCTGTAACGAACCTGGTAGAACGCATCCGCGTCAATATGGGAGGCGCCATCCTCTCCGCTACTGACTCCGCTCATTTTCAGGCTACGCTGCCTGAGATGATCAACTACCCTGTGGTGATCGACGGCAAAGAGGTTGAGATCACCTTTGTCTCCATGGGCAACCCCCATGCGGTGATCTTTATGGAGGATATCGATTCGCTGGAGATTGAGAAAATAGGTCCGATGATTGAACATCACCCGCTATTCCCGGAGCGTACCAACACCGAGTTCATTGAGATCACCGACAGGACTCATCTCAGGATGCGTGTGTGGGAGAGAGGTAGCGGCGAGACACTCGCTTGTGGCAGCGGCGCCTGTGCCTCGGTGGTGGCAGCAGCATTGACCGGCAGGACAGATCCCCGGGCATCCGTACAGCTCAAAGGGGGTACCCTTGAGGTGGAGTGGGACAGAGACCACAACCAGGTCTATCTTACCGGTGATGCCCACTTCGTGTTCAAAGGAGAGGTAAATTGATTTGATGATTGGCTGATT
>JADKLW010000702.1_pt1 | contig 11794 bp, 11 predicted proteins | sample 8641881 | NCBI WGS metagenome assembly JADKLW01 (sample SAMN16272185, study PRJNA661076) | feces metagenome | isolation source: fecal sample from diarrhoea affected cattle B | host: Bos taurus | place: South Africa: Lokaleng Village, Mahikeng | collected 2019-09
ATTAAGCTTGCCAGATAATCTCGCCGCCAATTATTGTCAGGCCCACGTTTCCTAACGCGCCAATATCTTCGGGCCAGTGATAGAGGATGATATCCGCATGGGCACCTAATGTTAGTTGCGGATTCTGATAAAGCGTCAGTGCTGTGTTTCTGTCGATGGCTTCATTCATGCCGATGACTGCACCATTGCGCGTGCGGCGGTCGAGCGCGGCTCGTAAAGCAACCCACGGATTGGTATCACCATAGGGAGCATCCGATCCACCAAGCACTTTCACCCCGCCGCGCAGTAATGAGCCCAGACGGTAAAGGTCGTCCAGTTCAAATTCGTCAATTTGTGAGCGGTAGCGGTCCCCGCGATCATGTATGAAATTGGGCTGGGTGACTACCATCAGTCCCATAGAACAAATGTCACCTATCAGGCTTTCAGGTATGACACTGCCGTGCTCAATCCGGTCACCTGGACGAGCCCCGCCTGATAGTCGCAGAGCCTCCAAGTAAAAAAGCAACTCGCCTAACGTTGCACAATGGGCGGCTACATTTCGGTTTAATTCCCGCGCGGTTGTTATGCGTTCCATTATTAAATCAATAGGCGGCAAATCATTCTCATCAAGCAGCAGTTTGACTGGCCCTAAGGTATAGGAATCGCCTTCGCGCAGATCTTCGGTGCCCATGATAATTAAGCGCTGAGGAATTGAGCCAGAGAGAAGTTTTGCCTCGACGTTTCCGTTTGATGCGCTGGCGTCAGTTACGCCAGTCACGCCCCAGCGTGCCAGTTGCTGACCGAGTGAAGCCAGCGCAGGGGGCGATCCACCTATACGTTCGCGTAGCCACGTATCGCCGCGCCAGATACGGCCTGTCGGTCGCTTGTTCGCATCGCGCTCGACACATGGAGGCAGAGGTTCTGTGCCCAATCTGGCGATGGCAGCGCTGTTTAAAAACCAGTATGCCCCGGTTCGATCTTGTATCCGCAAGGGTTGCTCCGGCAACCATTTGTCGAGCAATTCCCTGTCGGGTAATCCGGCAACCCTTTCGTCATAGCCAAAAGCACGTACCCATTTATCGGGCGCGCTGCTATCTGTGCAGGCGCGCAGCTTTGCTATCGCATCATCTTTGGTGCGGCAATCGGTAAGGTCAACTGACTCCATCCGCGCTGCGGTTCCCAGTAAATGGCAATGATGGTCATGCAAGCCCGGACCGAGCGTTTGCCCTCGTGCATCATATTCAGAGCCGGAACCTTCAATAGTTTTCTCAATTGTAGCAATTATTCCGTCACGGATACCAACCGATATGAGTGCACCTTCCGCATCGCGGGCATTACGAATGATAAGATCAAATGACGTTCTCATGTCATTTTCCTGGCAAAGGTTGCCGCAGTGCGAGCGAGAGAGATATCAAGAAGTCCGGCTTTGTCAGAATCCAGTGCTTCAAGAGCGAGTGTAGCAGCCATCAATCCTGTTAGAGGATCCGCAAGGGCATCGCCGATAAATTGCGGTTTGGTTTCTTCATCCCAATTTATCAGTCCGCCTGCCACAGCGCAATCATCACCGAACCCGACGCGCATTGCTGCCTTTTCGTTCCAGCCATGGGCAGTAATGGCTATCCAAAGTAAGTCAGGATTTCTAACAAAAACCTGCTTCTCATTCAGTCCCAGCCGCGCAAGAGCATGCGGTCTTGCTGATGTGATTATCACCCGCGCATTGTCGATCATTTCCAGCAGATCGGGTGTGGCTAGATTCATACACCTATGTTCTTTCTTGCCATTAAGCCGATTGTTAAGTTTGGGAGTGTGCAGCGCTGTCGGATCTGGTCGGCCGGGACTCTCTATCTTTATGACTCTATGCCCAGCCTCTGCAAGAAGACCGCCACAATATGGTCCAGCCCACAGGGCGGACAAGTCTAATATGGTTGAAGCTGCAGTATTGCCATCGGGCAGTAGAGGCGGATCTAACGGATCTGATTCACCTGCCAGAGCGACAGGTAAATGAAGGCCTATTGCAGTCTCAACCATGTCCTTTGCAGTCCGCTGGGCTGCGGTTGTTATAAGTGCTTCCCAAGGCTCTGCATCAAACTCTGTGCCTATCCATGCGGGTAATAGATCAATATCATCCTGCCGGGCGAGTGAAACCGCTATCCAGTCATCCTTGGTCTGGATCAAACGGCAATGGCGGTTCGGTGACCACAAACCAGGAGAGGCCAGTTCCAGCTCATCACCGCGCCACAAAGCTTGCTGCGCGTCAAAATCTATTTCTCCATTTGATGCCTTGACCAGCCGTTCACCTGCTTCTGCAATAGCTTTGAGTAACGCCGTCACGCTTGTTCTTCAATTGTGTGCACTAAGCCCCAATGAAGCGCTTGGGCTGCAACTATACGTTTGGCTGATAACATCATCCACATTGTGCGATGTCGTCCGATTGCCCGGGATATTGTGGCAGTACCGCCCGCTCCCGGGATTAGCCCCATGCTCAGTTCTGGCAAACGGAACCAAGCGTCGGGGGTCGCTATGCGATGATGTGCCGCGGCCGCAACTTCGATCCCCGAGCCGACGCAGGCTCCGCGCAAGATCACTGTTGCCTGCCTGCCAAGCGCGTCCAGCGCAATGGCGCAGTTATGCAGGGTGCGTGCAACATGCGCTTCGGCAAGGTCTTTTGCAGTTCCAAATTCGGGCAGTGATCCGCCGGTAGAGAAACATTTACCTGCGCCTTTTATGGTAACATCCGGTTTACTCGGATCGTCCAGGATATTGGCCAGGGCTTCATATAAAGCGTCGCGCATAGTCGCGGACATTTCATTACGAGTATCGGGGTCATTCAGCGTTAGGGTGATTTTATCCTGATCACGATCGGCAAAAACGAGATCGGCGGGAAAAGCAGGGGCTGCAGACGTAAATTTCCCCTTGTCCCGTTTGTGTGCGGTCAACCAGCGCTTGAACTCTTCTCCCCCCAGCAACGTGGAGTAGGCTAGGGATTCCACCTTGATCGCGTCTGGCAGAGCTAATCCGGACCCCAATCGTAATACTTGCGCTCCGATAGTGGCCGCTACCGGATTTACATTTGCTGAAGTGATGAGCAATTGGATCGCACCGTCAAATTGCGAGGAATCTATTGATACCCACGGAGCAGGCGCAACTTTAGCTGTGGTTAAGAGAACATCAAACTTTTCATCCAAAACAGATGGTAAATCTCCAGCGCGGTCAATACCGATAATGACGGCCTGAATTGCGGGGACAGGTCTCTGCCAGTCATCCGCATTGACTACCAGCACGGGTGTCCCGCCCAAAGCAGAAAAGCGGTCGGCACCCAGATAATCAGTTCCTTGCATGAATATAAGCCTAGGAGTCTTTAGCCTCTTTTGCCAGTTCGTCCTTTAGCACACGTCGCAGCAATTTACCGGTTTCATTATAGGGAAGCGCATCGCGTTGAAACCATTGTTCGGGTGTTTTGGTCGAGCGTAATTTGGCTCTCATAGCAACCGAGATTGATTCCGTGTCGGGATTGCCGGAGCGCGATACGATAACAGCGACAACCTTTTCACCCCATTGGGCACAAGGAATACCCAGAACAGCACAATCGGCTACGTCATCGAAGCTGCGTAACATGTCCTCTATTTCGCCCGGAGAAATATTTTCTCCGCCGCGAACGATCACATCGTCAAGCCGTCCGTCAACAAACAGATATCCGCCCTCATCAAGCCAGCCAGCGTCATTAGTTGGGAACCAGCCATCATCAGTGGTCGCTTTCTTGTTCAGATATTCACCTGAAACCTGATCGCCGCGAACATAGATTTCGCCTTTTTCACCGAGCTCGCAAATTGTTCCGTCTTCTCGCCGGATCTCAAGTTCTATTGTGGGAAGGGGTTGCCCGACAGAAGTTAATCGGCGGCGGATGTCCGGATCGCTGGATGTAAATGCTGCGCGATGGTCTTCTGCTCCCAAAAGAGCAATTGTCGAGCTGGTTTCAGTCAGTCCATAAGCATTGACGAATGCGACATGAGGCAACAATTTCATCGCCCGGGTAATGACCTGCTCAGGCATTTTTCCACCGCCATAAGACAGCGCTCGCAATGAGGGCAAAGTCTCGCCCGTCGTTTCCATGACGTCGAGAATGCGGTCAAGCATGGTCGGCACTACCATAGCATGGGTGATTGTTTCAGACGTCGCAGTCGCGACCCAGTCTTCTGCCGTAAACGCAGGCAGATAAACTATCCGGCGTCCACCATAAGCGGCTGTCAGAATCGCAGAGATACCGGCAATGTGATAGGATGGGACACTGATGAGTCCCGCTTCATCTTCATCGGCGCCGAGAAATTCGACCGTTGACATAACATAGGATGTTAGGTTGGCGTGCCGCAACACTGCTGCCTTGGGTTCGCCAGTTGTACCACTGGTAAAAAGCAGCACCGCAATATCATTTTCCGCTTCTGGCAGATCGATTTTTTCTGGCGTACTTCCCATCATGAACATGTCTTCAAATTCGCTTCGGGCGATTAATTCGACACCTTCAGCGGGACTTATACGCTGGATCATATCATCATCGACAATGATTGTGGCAGGAGCTGCCCGAGCGATCAGCTTGTTCAAATCCGCATCCACCAAGCGGTAATTTAACGGTATGAAAGATGACCCAGCCATCCCGCTTGCGAACAGCAATACTGGCAACGCGTTGCCATTCATGCCCAGAAAACCGGTATTTACTTTGCCTTTGCCAATTAACCAGGCGGCTACCTGACTGGCACGTGCACGATAGGATTCGAAATCATAGCCGCCATCTTTTTCTCCTAACGCTAGTCGGTCCGGGCAAGCATCAGCGGCAATTTCAAGTAATAAGGGCGTGTGCATGTCCGTCAGTCCGATGCCGGTAGCGGCTTCGCGCCTTTAATTGCCATAGGCACGCCGTTGAAGGCGAGTGATCCTTTGCCAGCCTTTGCTCCCAGAACTTCCAAACCGCTTTCCTCATCAACATAGCGTTTCCCAATCAGAACACCTTCTGAGAAGTCAGGGCTGATATCACCGGTTGGCTCGGCTGGATCATCAATTGGCAACACGAGAGCGCCGCCACATTGTAATTCGCCTTCAGCTTTTGGAGGTCTGACCACGACCATTTGCGAATCGCACACTGCGCTTTTCCAGCGCGATCCTGGCTTAAGGTTCATCTATTTATTTCCTTTCCTATAGTGGTTCAGTCTTTGATACCCACCGCCAATTTCGTCCATCAATAAGATATTCGACATAGAAAGTAAACGTAGTTATACAACTGAAAATTTTCAGAAGAGGCTTTCTATGTATCCAAGAAAATTTGCCGATACGTCGCCAGATCAGTCCGCTATCATAATGGCAACGAATGATACGGCAACCAGCTACGGCGAACTCGAGGCCATAGCCAATAAGGGCGCTCATATATTCCGTTCGCTTGGTATAAACGCAGGGGATACAATCGCAATCTGGCTGAAAAACTGTCTGGAATATTTCCAGATATATTTTGCGGCGCAAAGAGCAGGCCTTTATATTTGCCCGGTTTCGACCCAGCTTACTGCTGAGGAAGCTGCTTATATACTGAATGATAGCGATTCCAAACTGCTTATCACCCATGCGGATTTTCCCGCTGCGCAGACGTTACTGGATGCCCGAGCATCTCTTGTTCCCGGAATTTTACAAGTTTTTGATATTGGGGCCGGACTGAACGGCGCCTCGTCATGGAAAGAAGCTTTGAAGGAACAACCTGCATACCCTATCGCCGATGAAACTGCCGGTTTTCATATGGTCTATTCATCGGGAACAACAGGGCGACCAAAAGGAATCCGTTTGCCTTTGACAGGTGGCCCAGCCGATGAGCCTCATATGCTTGTTGACCGGATTTCAGAGCGTTATGGAGTAAGAAAAGGGAGTGCAATGCTTTGTCCTGCACCGCTTTATCACACTGCACCGCTGGCATATGGCATGGCGGCGCTTCGTCTGGGTGCCACGCTTGTCATCATGGAAAAGTTTGATGCCGAGGTTGCTCTCCGGTTGATCGAACAATATCGCATCACTTTCATGCAGATGGTGCCGACGATGTTCATTCGTTTACTCGCCTTGCCCAAAAAAGTGCGGGAAAGTTACGATCTTTCTTCGCTGGAAAAAATTGTCCATGCCGCTGCGCCATGTCCAGTAGAGGTGAAACGACAAATGATCGAATGGCTTGGTCCGATCATATATGAATATTATGGCGGATCGGAAGGAAATGGCGCGACCTTTATTACTCCGGAAGAATGGCTGAAAAAGCCGGGTTCGGTTGGCCGCGCTGATTGGGGAACGCTACATATATGCGACGAAGATGGGCGGGAACTGCCACCGGGAGAGGACGGTCTGGTTTATTTTGAAGGCGGGTGGGATTTCCAATATTTAAACGATGCGAAAAAAACGCGTGATGCTCGTCACCCGGTTCATGAGAACTGGAGCACGCTTGGCGATATTGGACATGTCGATGAAGATGACTATCTTTACCTGACCGACCGCAAGAGTTTCATGATCATTTCAGGCGGTGTCAATATCTATCCCCAAGAAACCGAAAACCTGTTACTCTTGCATCCTGAAGTAGCCGACGCCGCAGTGATCGGAGTCCCGCATCCCGAAATGGGTGAGGAAGTGAAGGCCGTGATTCAGCCGAAATCCTGGGAGGCCGCCGGTCCCGAACTTGCATCGCGGCTTATGAATTACTGCAAGGAAAATCTCAGTCCTCTGAAATGCCCGCGCTCGATCGACTTTGACCCAGCACTTCCACGGCATGAAACCGGTAAACTGTACAAGCAGGAGATCCGTAAACGCTATTGGCCGTGATATAGGATTGCCGGATATTGCTGATTTAAAAAGGTCAAACTTCACAAACTTCACACCAAGGAACCGCGCAAATGCGTGGAGAGTGGTATTATAATACCCTTCTAAATTGTAGCAGTCCGCGGGGTGGTTTTGCATGCTTAATTCGCGCGCGCGGAAGCATCATATTTGTTCACAGATTATCAAAGAGCCGGATCGGACATAGATTATCCGGGGATGTGTAGGAAAGAAAAATCCGTTTAGCGGGGATCGTTCAGATCTACCGAATATGCTCTTCACCAATCTCATATTCAATCGGCTTGAAACTACCGTTATTGGATTGGGGTGCGCTGCAGGCGGTCAGGCCTATGATCAGGTCCATTTGTGCTTTGAAACGGATCGTGTCACCAGCTTTCGATTTGGGTGGCTCGACGGAAAGTTCTCCGGTTTCTCCATCGACAGTGACGTTCATGAAACAGTTAAACGCCACCGGGATTTCGTCGGCGGAGATATCATAGGGGGCGAGGGCGGTTTTCAGGTTGCCGAAGCATCCGTGGTGGGGGGATTGATCGCCGTAGATGATCCGGAACGTGTCTTTCGAACAGGGCGTTAACAGAAAATCATGCCGGCCCACGTCATCATGGATGATGTCCAGCATGATATTGGACCGGTTGGAATAAAGCGGATCGCCCGTGGTCAGGAATATCCTCGACGCATAATCGAGCGTGCGTCCCGATGACAGGACTTCGGCGGTGTCATTGGCATTATATGCTAATAAATCAGCCACTTGTTCGCCATTTGGATCACGGACTGTGAGCGTCTGCCCTTTATTCAGGCGAAATGCTGTGCCGCTTCTTGGCTCTATTCTGTTCATTTCATCCCTCCAGATTGTCTTGTATTTCTCTTCTTTGGAACGGACAGCGCCAGCTATTATCGACTTTGCGACCGGAATATTGGGGCGCTTCGGAGCTGGTGCCAAAACGCGAAAGCATCGGGTTAATGCTCCCCTGAAGCTTGCGGTCGCGCTGCAATATGGTTTTTCGCATACCCTCATATTTGCGTTCGGCACGCAGGGTCTGAAACTGGGAATGGAGGTTGAGCACGATAGCGGGCCTGAAAAAACGGCGGGCTTTGCGGGAAGCGCGCGGGTGCAGGCCGATCGCGAAAAATGCGTGGCCGCCAAAGCTAAGCGAAAAATGCGCGTCGCTGGGATCACTGCTGACGCTCATGTCATTTTTATAGCCCAGCCAGACATCCTTATCGGTCCAGCTTTGCAAACGTTTCCATAAATATTCTTCATAGGCTCGCTCGCTGAGGGAGAGGGGGCCATCAAATAATATGATCAGCGAACGAAATCCGCGTTTCCGGTTTGCGTGCTCCTCGGTAAATCTGACGATGGCACTATGGAGCGCCACATCGTTCCAGGCCGATGTCAGCAGCCGCGCGTGGAGGACATATAGCCCGCCCTGATTAAGCGCAGACTTTGCACCAACACAGGGAAACTCCGTTCGTTCGATAAAGGAAATCAGCTCTCTTTCTTTGACCGGACCCCGGCGATCCGGTCTTCTGAGCGGTGGATACAGCAAATTGACCTCTGCAAGAATAGGGACGATGAACCAAGAACGCCTATCCCGATATCTGGTTGCAATGATGAGAGAAGCCGGACGGTATTTTTATGGCGCGGGTCAATTTTTTTGAGTGAGGGGCCAGATTTCAGCCGATCAATATCCGTAAGGGATCAAGACATCGCCGGGGCAGGGGGTGCGGGTGTTTCCGGTAGCGGGATGAACTCCTCGTTATCGGCGTCGGGCAATTTCATTCGTCCCGCTTTCCAGTCTTCTGCCGCTTGGGCGAGGCGGTCTTTTGATGATGAAACGAAGTTCCAGTAGATGAAACGCTCTCCCACAGGTTCGCCGCCTAATATCATGACTTTGGATTGCTCCGCGGCCTGTACGCTGGAAGCGCCTTGGCCGAGGACGAGCATTTTCCCTGCTTCGTAGCGCGCGCCGTCCATTTCTACTGCGCCTTCCGCGATGTAGAGGGCGCGTTCCTTGTGGCCATCGGGGATCTCGGCGGTTGAGCCGGGGGCCATGTCGAGATGGGCATAGAATAAGGGCGAGAGCGTTTTGGCACCTGCCGTCAGGCCATAGGCGCTGCCAGCAATCAGATGGCCGGTCACGCCGCCTTCGTCCCAGCATGGCAGATCGCTTCCGGAATGGTGCGAGAAGGATGGCGCGATTTCTTCTTGCCCGTCTGGTAGAGCGACCCATGCCTGAATCCCGTGCAGGCGATCACCGTGAGCGCGGGCGTGTTCGAACCGTTCGCTATGGGTGATGCCGCTACCAGCCGTCATCCAGTTGACTTCATGCGGTTTAACGGGTTGCTCGTAACCCAGGCTGTCGCGGTGCATGATCTCACCAGAGAACAGGTAGCTCACGGTGGACAGGCCGATATGCGGATGCGGGCGGACATCAAGGCTGCGGTCAGCGCCAGGTTGCAGTTCGATTGGCCCCATATGATCGAAAAAGACAAACGGCCCCACCATACGGCGCTTGGCAAAGGGGAGCACGCGGCCGACTTCAAAACCACCGCCAAGGTCACGGCGTCGCTGGTCAATTACCATTTCGATCATGTTGTTTCTCCTGATAATGCGCGGCATTCGACTATATCAGATATTCGGGTTGATGCCCATAATATGCTCCGGCGGCCTCGTGTCCCATTCGACCGGCTGGCGATTATAGCAGAAATCCGGCATCGGCGAGCATGATGACGCCCGTTATGGTAAAGCCCAGAACCGCGGCTCCAATGGCGTCGAGATGCGGCGAGAGCCAAGGCGGCGGTTTCAACGGACCGGCTCCTGCGCGGTGTTCGACCATCCGCCCCCCAATGCGCGGAACAGTGCGATCTGGCGGCGCGATACCAGGCCGTCTTGCTCGGCCAGAGCGGCCTGCGTTTCGGCAAGCGTGCGTTCGGCTTCGAGCGTTTGAAGCGAGTCGATCACACCCTCCCTGTTCTGCGCTCGCGTGATGCGCGCGGCCTTTTGTGCGGCCTGCTCGGCAGCGGTGAGCAAGCGGCGTTGATCGAGAGCGCGGGCATAATCAGACAGCGCAGTCTCGGTCTCCTGAAGTGCGGAAAGCACCGCACCGTCGAAGGCAGCCAGCGATTCGTCAGCCTCGGCATCGGCCATGTCGATGCGGGCTAAAACCGGCTCGCGGTTAGGGAATGCCCAATCAATGAGCGGGCCGAGCAGCAAACCAAGCGGACCACCGGAAAACAAGTTGCCGATGCTTGATGCTGACGAGCCGATAGAACCGCCCAGAGTGATTCGGGGGTAAAGGTCGGCCCTGGCCACACCAATCCGCGCAAAGTCGGCAAGCAACCGTTTTTCAGCCGCGCGCACATCGGGGCGGCGCGCAAGAAGTTCGGAGCCGTCGCCCACGGGAAGAGGAGCCTTGATCTCGAGCGGAATATTGCGCTCACCCGATATGGCGGGCAATTCGCTTGGCGTTCGCCCCGTCAATGTCGCAAGCGCAAATAATGCCGCATTTCTTTCTGCTTCCAGAGCAGGGACAGTGGCGGCTCGCTGATCGCGCAAAGTCTCGATACGCGCGACCGCCAGACCGTCTGTCAGGCCGACATCGTGGCGGTGGCGGGTAAGTCGCAGCGTGTCATCGAGCAAGCCAATGATCGATTTTTCCAGCGCGATCCGCGCGGCGATGCTTGCCGCATCGGCATAAGCGCGTGTGGTGTCTGCTACGACCATCACGCGCACTGCGTCGGCATTAGCCTGAGCAGCGGAAACATCCTGCCGGGCTGCATCAACAGCTTTGCTGACCCGACCAAAAAGATCGACTTCATAGGAAAGGTCGGCACCGATCGAGAAAGCAGCACCTGAACGATCACCGCCGGATGGCACTTGATCTTCCGCAAGACGCGAGTAACCACCCGATGCGGAAAGACCGACCTGAGGCAGGCGATCGGACCGTGCGCCGCGCAGGATCGCACGCGCCCTGGCAATCCGTGCGGTTGCCTGACGAATATCCGTGTTGGCGGTCAATGCGTCTTTGACCAGACCGTCAAGCACAGGGTCATCATATAGCCGCCACCACTGCGCGGGCAGTGGGCTTGATTTTACCACCGCGGCCTCGGCAGAGAGGAAGGGGCCGGACGCCTCTTTGGCGGCGGCGGGGAGGGGAGATGTTTCCAGATCCGGCCCCGCTGCACAAGCTGACAGGGCCAGTGCAGATGCGGCGGAAAGGATGAAGCTTTTGATTTGCATATCGATTACTCCTCAATCAGCGTGCAACAGGCCGGGCTTGGCGCGCCCGGCTGCACGGCTTTCGCGCAGTTCGGAGATGCGATCTCCCAAGGCGCGGCAAACGACGTAGAAAGTCGGTGCGAACAGCAGGCCGAAGCCGGTGACGCCCAGCATCCCGAAACAGACGGCGGTACCCAGCGCCTGACGCAGTTCAGCGCCAGCACCGGTCGCAACCACCAAGGGAACCGAGCCCAGGATGAAGGCAAAGCTGGTCATCAGGATGGGGCGCAGACGGGTGCGGGCTGCTTCGACCGCAGCTTCAACCGGGGACAGGCCGTGCAGGCGTTCCCCTTGCCGGGCAAACTCGACGATCAGGATCGCATTTTTCGCGGACAGCGCGATCAGCACAATGAGGCCAATCTGGGTCAGGACATTATTGTCCATGCCGCGAATATTGACGCCCACCATCGCAGCCAGCAGACACATCGGCACGATCAAGATGATCGCCAGTGGTAGGATCAGGCTCTCATATTGCGCTGCGAGCACGAGGAAAACGAGCAGTACCGCAAGGGCAAACACATAAATTGCAGTATTGCCTGTATTCGCCTGTTGAAAGGCGATGCCCGTCCACTCGCTATCATAACCGTGAGGCAGCGTTTCGGCGGCCACTTTCTCCATGGTCGTGAGCGATTGCCCAGTCGATCCGCCCGGCGCTGTGTCACCATCAATAGCCACAGCCGGAGACAGATT
>JADKLW010000114.1_pt3 | contig 11792 bp, 14 predicted proteins | sample 8641881 | NCBI WGS metagenome assembly JADKLW01 (sample SAMN16272185, study PRJNA661076) | feces metagenome | isolation source: fecal sample from diarrhoea affected cattle B | host: Bos taurus | place: South Africa: Lokaleng Village, Mahikeng | collected 2019-09
CACCAGGGAGCACCTTATGAGATTCTAATCTTTTGTGGGAGTCTCCTCTGTGGGATTATCCTCTGTGGGAATCTCTACCGTGGGAGTCTCAATAGTGGAATTCTCATCTTTTGGAGTCTCCATTACCGTAGTCTCTTCAGTGGAACTCTTTTCTGTTGGTTTTCCGGATGAAACTGTATCCGGTGATGGAGTCTCGTCGAAAGCTGAGAGTAATTGTTGTACGTACTCTCTTTGATAATCCTCGGGACGAAGGATTTCATCATTGTATTTGATCAGATCGATATCAATAATCACTTTTCCCAGATATTTGTCTCTGGGTGAACGTCCTACTGCCCGTTCCGTCTGTTTAATCTTTTCGATGATCTCCTCAGGCATTAACCCGGTCTCCACTTTTGCCAGCACATTCCGAAAAAGAAATGAATACTTCTCATCGTCAGGTTCTGTCAGTATTGGTGGTGTGAAGATCATCCCAGGAAATAGACGGGTAAGCATTCGCTTGGCTTTGTCAATATTGGTCTTTGCAAACCTGTTAGATCCTATGCTCAGTAAAATTGTGTTCATATTGATAAATTGAATTACAAATATACACATTTTTGATTAAATTGGTCGAAGAATTGCAAAATCAATTATCTTTGTTGTCAAATACTTACTTAAAAAATGAAAAATTTAAATCTGGTTTTTTTACTCTTTTTACTTATTCCCTCTTTTGATGTGCAGGCTCAGGAATCCAAGCCTGTCATCTATCGGATAAATATCAAGGAAAATATTGGCAGCAACACTTGGATATACCTGCAAAATGGCCTTCATGAAGCAAGAGTGAAAAATGCAGATGCTATACTTCTTCATATGAACACCTACGGTGGAGGGGTGCTTGAGGCTGACTCTATGCGTACATCAATACTGAATTATCCGCTGCCGGTTTATGTCTTTATAGATAATAATGCTGCCTCTGCAGGAGCGCTAATTTCCATTGCATGCGACAGTATTTTTATGCGCAACAGTGCCTCCATTGGTGCAGCCACGGTGGTAAATGGTGCCTCCGGTGCAGCAGCACCCGATAAATATCAGTCATATATGAGAGGGACGATGCGTGCTACGGCAGAAAGTCATGGTAAAACAGTGACAGTCCATGAAGGAGATACCATCACGAAATGGAGACGTGATCCGCTGATAGCTGAGGCGATGGTGGATGAAAGAATCGTTATCCCCGGTTTTGCCGATTCCACACAGATTCTCACCTTAACTGCCAGTCAGGCAATAGAATTGGGTTATTGTGACGGTATTGCAGAGAGCATTCATGAGGTGATTGTGACCCACCTGGGTAAAAATGATTATATACTGGAAACATACAACCCTTCATTTTATGATAAAATCAAAGGCTTCCTAACCAATGGTGTCGTACAGGCTTTATTGATCATGTTTATTATTGGCGGCATCTATTTTGAGTTGCAGTCGCCCGGCCTTGGTTTCCCCACAGCTGTCGCCATCACAGCTGCAATTCTCTATTTCGCTCCTTTATACCTCACTGGCTATGCCCAGAATTGGGAGGTGCTGCTCTTTGTGCTGGGACTAATATTTATTGTCTTCGAGATCTTTGTCGTACCCGGCTTCGGAGTACCCGGAGTCCTGGGGATTGTCTTTATCTTCTCAGCTTTAGTGCTCGCGCTGGTGGGGAATATCAGGTTTAATTTCGAGAACTTACCGCCCGCTGAGCTTTTCCGGGCAGTGATGATCGTTCTGGGAGGAATGGGAATGGGTGTTGGTCTCATTATTTATCTCTCGAGCAGGATAGGAAAACCGGGTTTCTTGAATCATGCTGCTCTGCATGCCGATCAGGAAGGATTTGTATCTGTTTCGATGGAGCCAATGATGATGGTAGGTAAAACAGGTGTTGCAGCAACCGTATTGCGTCCCTCGGGACGTGTGAAGGTGGATGGGGAGCACTATGACGCCATCTCAATGAAAGGTTTTATTGAACAGGGCGATGAGGTAATAGTAAAACGTTTTACGAATTTCCAGCTCTATGTGGTGAAGAAGTGAGAAGCTACCCGTAACACATAAGAAACCCTGAGACTTCATATTCTCAGGGTTTCTTATGTGCTGAAAAATTTACCTTTTAAATTAGTTATAAGCAGCAATTTCTTTTTCTGTATAGGCCGCTTTCTTGAAATAAGAGAAAATAAAATAGGGTACGATTAACAAAATAATAGCCCAGATGATATTACTGGTCTTACCTCCTTTTTTCATATTGTTCACAAAGATGTAACCCAGAAATCCTTCAATCACCAGAATCAATCCAATTAAAAGGTTTGTATTATTGGTTAATCCCATAAAAAAAGGGATCACCAGAACGGCAGCTCCAATGAGCATCACTAATACGCCGACGTATTTTGCAAATTCTTTCATGTGTGTATATAATTATGTTTTCGATTTCGTAACGCAAATAAACACAAAATTCTACAAACAAGGAAATTATTTGAGATAAAAATGAAGCGCTGTGGGTAAAAAAGAGAATTGTGAATGAAAAACTCTCCCTTTTATGTTAGGAGCCTATATAAAATTCTTTATTTTTGCACATTGCTCATCTGAAGAATGTAAAAATAGTGAGAAATCTTCTGCGTTTTTTATACCAGTGGATCATTTTCACGCCGCTGTTTGTTCTGATAACGTTCATTACAGCGTTGGTGGTAATGATTATGGCCCCTCTTTTCGGGAGCAAACGCTGGGGCTATTTTCCACCTCATTGGTGGTCAAGAATCACCTGTTGGCTGGCACTCTGCCGCGTGAATACAAAAGGACATGAGAAGCTGAATCCGCGTCAGTCGTATGTTTTTGTTGCCAACCATCAGGGTGCTTTTGACATCTTTCTGGTTTATGGTTTCCTGAATCAAAACCTCAAATGGATACAGAAACAGAGCCTGCGGAGGATACCCTTTGTGGGGTACGCATCGGAGAAAGCAGGTCATGTCTTTGTGGATAACTCCAGTCAGGCAGCACGAGGTGTCACCATAGAAAGAGCGAAAGAGCAAATAACCGAGGGGGTTTCAATGGTCATTTTCCCAGAGGGAGCACGTACTTTGACAGGTAAAATGGGGCGATTTAAACGGGGTGCCTATCATATCGCCTATGATTTGAAACTGCCTGTCGTTCCTCTCACCATCAATGGTTCCTATGATGTGTTAAAAAGAAACACCCACCATCTCAAGCCGGGTCGTCTCGAACTGGTCATTCACGAACCGATCCCTACCGAAGGACTCACGGAAGCAGAACTCCCGGGATTGATTGATCGGTCGAAGAAGATTATTCATTCAGCATTGTGGAAAAAATACAGGTAAAAGGTTTGATGGTGCATTTTGCCGGAGTGGAATAACAACGACCGGTCCGGATGATTTGGAATATCCCTGTTTTAAGGGGAAAATTGTTTATTTGGTTAATGAATCTTCTCAAAGCGCTTTAGAGACAATAGCCTGGGAGGGCCGAATCAATTTTCATGCGATCCTGATCGGCCGGCCGACATCAGGCGCATTGGGAAGGATTACATGGATACCTCTTCCGGGTAAGAACAGGACAAGAGCCGCCTTTTCCAATTTTGGACTCTTTTCACTTGACGGAACTGAATTACAGCGAAAAGGCATTATTCCGGATATAGAAGCTTATCCTACAATGGAATCCATTAAAGCGGGAAAAGATGAGATTCTGTCAGCAGCGATTGATTATGTAAATAATCATTAGTGGTGGTGAGTGTGTGTGGTACTGTGGAATGAGACCTCTATAAAAAAGGAATGGTTGTCTCACGACAACCAATCTTCATTGTTAACCTTAAATCTAATACCATGAAAAACACGTTGCAAAGATAACTGCTGCGTGTCATATCTCCAAATTATTTCCTGTTAAATCTTTTCTTTTTAAATTAATTTAGTATTATCACGCCTGATATCGCTTGAGAATGGGTCTCTGTTTGCGTTTGTTTGCAATTTTTTGGGTATTCTGTCTGTTTAGTCATAGATCCTGTTGGCAAAGAAGTTCAATAAGCCCCAGTTGAATCTGTACCAACGTCTTGTAGCTCTCTGTTTCCCTCCGAACTGAAGCAGAAAACGTGATCTTCCTGCATTCTTATTCAGGAACCCCACATCCATAAAGTCGAAATAGTGAAAACCATTCTCTTCTGACTTGTTCATTGCCGTGTATATGGTGAAAATTGTCGGGAAAAGAGTGGAGTAGCGTTTTGTTTTACCCCAGTAGTAAAGGCAGTAGACGATAGTTTTTCTTTCGAAGCCCAGGATAATACCTCCGATTATTTTGCCCTGATAGCGGGTAAGCATTATCTTCCCCTTTCCTTTTTGAACATAATGGTGGAAGAAATTCTCAAAATACTGGTAAGGGGGAAAACGGCGCGATAATTTTTTATTGTTGGTATCCTGAATCAGCTTATATATTTCAGGCAGTTTATCTTCAAAGGTCAATTCTTCCATCATGACACCTTTCTTAAGTGCTTTATTTACCTGGTTCTTCCTCGATGCAGAGAGCTGATTCCAAATTTTACGTTTGCGCTGCAGTGAATTCCGAATATTGACCCACTTCACGGAGTAGAAATTGTTTTCACGAAAACCTTTATAGCCGAAGATCGCATTTCCCAGGTTCTCGTAACGCACAAGGAAAACTTTATTTCGCACTTCATTTACCAAATGGGTTATCAGTATGCCGAACAGTTCTATCTTAGGAGCATCTTTCGTGAAGAACGCAGGCTGTTGCGAAATGATACAACGTTTGAAGAGTGAGCTGCTGAGAAAACGGTTTTTTCGCGAGATTATCGCAAACATGGCAGCCACAGGCTTTTCATTTCCGAATGCAACGACCATGAAAGGGGTATAGGTGGAAATATCACAGTACCAGTCGAACGATGAGGCGTAATGGAAAAAGTTTGTCTCTTCCAATGGAGGTAGCTCTTCTTTGCAATAATATATTTTTACACTGTAATCCATTACATTTAAAAAAGAGTAGTTTGGCTCATTAAAGACAAAAATAGTAAAATTATTTTAAATACAATTAAAGTTCAGATTGTCAGTACCCCATTATTTCATCCTTTATTTTCATCCTATCTCTATTTTATTTAAATTCGATTACATTTCGGATGTTAACTTCTCCAGCACCTTAAAGACAATGGGGCAAGTCTCCGCATTCTTCACCGAGAGGGAGTAGATCTGATAGAATTTCTTACGGTCGGTATGGGGATAGTCGCGACATGCCCTTGGTCTGCTCTCATAAATAGAACAGTAATTGTCTTCTCCCAGAAAAGGGCAAGGCATGGTACGAAAAACCATGTCACCATCTTCATCGCTGTGCAGATAGCGGTCTATGATTACTGCCGGCTTCACGCGTAATGCTCTTGCCATCAGGTCTATATCTTTGGTTATGATCCTCGGGCCCAGTGACCGGCAGCAGTTACCGCAGTCAAGACAATCGGTTTCAGCCACCACTTCATTGTGCAACAGTTGTATCTCCCTGTCCATCTTTATCAGTCGTTGTTTATTCTTCGTGAACCACTTCTCCCATGTAGGTTTTCTCAGTGCCACTTTCATCCGTAATGTCGAAATATCCATTCTTTTTTCCTGCAAAAGTACACTCTTTTACCGTCGTTACGTACTGCTATTCCTAATTTATTTCGTATTTTTGTGAAAGAGGTATGAACAAAGAAAATTAAACTATTTATATGACAAAAAAAATTCTTGTGACGGGGGGGGCCGGATATATAGGTTCTCATACCGTAGTTGAACTGCAACAAGCCGGTTACGAGGTAGTCATTATCGATAACCTTTCCAATTCCAATGCCGACGTGCTTGAAGGTATCACACGTATTACCGGAAAGAGGCCCCTTTTCGACAAGATCGACTGTACCGATCTGAATGCACTGAAGGCATTGTTCAAAAAGTACACCTTCGATGGAATCATCCATTTTGCTGCAAGCAAGGCAGTGGGTGAGTCGGTACAGAAACCTTTGATGTACTACCGTAATAACCTCGTGTCACTTATCAACCTGCTGGAGCTGATGCCCGAAAACAAGGTGAAGGGGATCGTCTTCTCCTCATCATGCACTGTCTACGGCGAGCCCGACATGAATCCCATCAATGAGAACGCGCCGATCAAGCCGGCAGCCTCTCCCTATGGCAACACCAAACAGATCAACGAGGAGATTATCCAGGATTTCATTCATTCCGGCGCACCGGTCAGGAGTATTATCCTTCGCTATTTTAATCCTATCGGCGCACATCCATCTGCCGAGATTGGAGAACTGCCACTGGGTGTACCGCAAAATCTGGTACCCTACATCACACAGACAGGAATGGGTATCCGTAAGCAGATGAGTGTCTTCGGGAATGATTACAATACACCTGACGGCTCTTGTATTCGCGATTTCATCAATGTAGTCGATCTGGCTAAAGCACATGTGATTGCCATTGAGCGGATGCTTGAGGAAAAGTCCGATGACAAGGTTGAGATCTTCAACCTGGGCACCGGTACCGGATTGTCGGTGCTGGAACTGATTAACATCTTTGAGAAAGTATCGGAAGAATCACTGGCTTATAAGATCGTAGGGCGCAGGGAAGGAGATATCGAACAGATATGGGCACAACCCGATAAAGCGAATAGTGTGCTGGGCTGGACTGCGAATGAAACCATAGAGGATACCATGGCTTCAGCGTGGCGATGGCAGCAACGATTGCGGGAAAGAGGTGTGATGTAATTGAGGTGAATCTTCGATCATATTTCACTGCGATGCATCTCAGAGATGTATCTATCATTAAAGAGGGTGTAACACGATGTGCTACTCCCTCTTTAAATTGTTAAGCAGAAGAATAAATATCAGAAGTAATATTCGATGACAAGATAGAAGTACTCGTCCCCATTTGGCGTTTTCTCGATTTCGATCTTATTTTCTCTTGATAACCATCCTATAGCTGTGTAAATCTCCTGTTCCGACAAACCGGATGCTTCATGCAGTTGTGAGATGTTCCACTTCTGGTAGTCGTTCAATAGATTCCAGATGATGCCCGCGTTTGTTCCAATTTGTTTATTAATCATTGTGATGATATTTAAAATTATGAGTGATTAAAATTATTTAATCATCAGGGAAAATAGATATATTTTCAATCTCATATGCATCAAACGCTTATCGTTTGGTTTTTGTTCGTGAAAAAGAGGAAGAAAAAAACATTAAAGGAACAGAAAAAGTATCAGATAGAGATAAGCTGCCGGGACAGCCACCAGCAGACTGTCTATACGATCGAGGATGCCTCCGTGACCGGGTATAAGGTGTCCTGTATCTTTCACTGTGCAGGTGCGCTTGATGAGCGATTCAAACAGATCGCCGAGAGTGCCGAAAAGCGACACGACAGCTGCAAACCCCATCCAGAATAGTGTTGAGAACTCAGGAAAGAGCCTCGCAAAAATCAGTGAGGCCAGCATTGTGAAGATGATGCCGGCAACGAATCCCTCAACCGATTTTTTTGGAGAAATATGTTCTATCAGTTTATGTTTTCCGATGAGAGAGCCGATGAAGTAGGCAGCGGTATCGTTTACCCAGATAAACACGAACAGAGCCAAAATAGGAACCCAGTCATACCCTGCACCCACCGGATTATATTGATAAGAGTAGGAGATAAGCATCAGAAGACTTAATGGCATTGTGATATATAGCTGCCCGAAAACGGAATAGATGATTCCATGTAAAATATCATCCCTTCTGATGAATATAGCTGATGCAATCAAAATGAGCAGATAGATCATTATCATTATAGGCAAAGAAAAGCTGTTGATATTCTCCAGGTGAAGAAAGACAGAAAAGAATATGAGTCCGCCCAGGGTGATATTAAAGATCTTACTGATAGCATGGGAGGTGTCTTTTTCCACCATTCGGTAGAACTCAAACAACGCTACCCCGAGCATGGTGCCAAACACTGCAAGGAATGAAAACCGTCCTCCCAGCACTCCCAGAAGGATCACCAGTATATAGATGATACCGGCACCTGCACGTATGGATAAGTCTTTAACGTTCAATTTACCAATGGTTTAAGAAACATACAAGGATAAGGATATGTTATCATTTTGAGTGAGTCCTGCTCACCACCTGCAGGCCTACGTTTATTCGCTGACAGTCTCAGTTGTTTCTGATGATGCCTCATCGGGTTTTTCTGCCTCATCAAGATCGATCTTGTTCTCCATAAGTATGTTGTACCAGGATATAAGTTTCTTCACGTCGGAAGCATAGACGCTCTCTTTACTGTATTCTGGCAGAACCTCTTTCAGGTAGGCAAACAGCTCATTGCCTGAGGCTTTTGAGCCAATATTCACTTTGTTGCCATGCTCTTTTTCCATTATTGTCTTCAGCACATCCCGCAAAGGGGTATCTCCATCGTTGGTGTAGATGGAGACATCACTCAGAGCAACTACTTTCTCCTGTGCATAAACAGGGATACGTTTACCGTCGGCGAGTGATTCAACAATGTTGAGATTTTTACTTGTGGAAATGAGTTTATACAATCCGGGACGTCCGGTAACAGATAATATTTTGGATAACATAATCTTTTCTTTGCTTAGTGAACAGGTTTTTATTTTAAGGTGCAAAAGTACGCAGACTGCTCCATATTCACAACTTTAAATGAGAATTCTGTTTAATTATTTTATTTTGAGCATGGGATAAGTTGATTTTCAGTGAAAAAAGAGCCCAGTTACAGAAAATTGATCTATTTTCGTACATATAAAACTGAAATAATTTCCATAATGAATTTTAAGATCGTAATGGTGAGTATGCTAACAGCGCTGTTTATCTCTTGTACCGGTAATAGATCAGCTAAGTCAGAGGCAAACGGTTCCCCACAGGAGGTTGTTAATGCCGTGAGAGGGGAAAAGAATAATTCTTTTCTGCTTGTTGGCACATACACCTCTACTGAAGGCAGTAAAGGTATCTATCTCTATCGGTTTAATACGGAAACAGGCGTCTCCGATTCTGTGAACATGGTCGAAGTGATGAACCCAAGCTATCTTACGTTAAGTCCCGATGAAAAATTTGTCTATGCTGTGGGGGAGAATGATGAAACAGGTAGCGTAGCACATGCTTTTTCGTTTGATAAAGTATCCGGCTCATTGTCACTGATCAATTCTCAGCCTACTGAGGGCAGCGGTCCCTGTTACATCACCATTGACAGCAAAGGGAAGAGTGTACATACAGCCAATTACGGCGGCGGCAGTATCTCCACGTTTCAGGTGAGGATTGACGGTAGCCTCACACCTGCAACCTCAGTGATTTCATTTAAAGGCTCGGGGGCTGACAGTATCAGGCAGGCTGGACCACACCTGCACAGTGTGCTCTATTCTCCCGACGGCCAGTATCTCTTCGCCGCTGATCTCGGGACAGACAAGCTTTATCGCTTCACTGCGAACGACACCCCTTTTGAAGGGCAGCCTGTCATCCTGGAAAGCAGTTTGAAAGAGTTTAACACCCCTGCCGCTACCGGACCCCGACATTTCGCTTTTCATCCCGACGGAGGCCGATATCTTTACCTGCTGGGAGAGCTGTCGGGAGAGGTGATCGTCTATGATTACCATTTCGGTGAGCTGGTGCAGAAGCAGGTGATCACCGCTGACAGTGTGGGCGCACGCGGCAGCGCCGATATCCATGTGTCGCCCGACGGTCGTTACCTCTACGCTTCCAACAGGCTGCAGGCCGACGGGATCGCCATCTTTTCGATTGACCCTGACGACGGGACACTTACAAAAGTGGGATATCAGCTCACTGCCGGACATCCCCGCAATTTTGTGATCACACCAAATGGCAGGTTCCTGTTGGTTGCCGGCAGAGATGACAATAAAATCCAGGTGTTCGCCATCGATGGAGAAACAGGATTGTTAACCGATACCAATCAGGAAATAAGGATAAGCAAGCCGGTCTGTCTGAAGTTCGCACAGATGCGCTAGCCTGTATGCTCTTATCTTTCTTTTTACAACTCTCCCAATTGTGCTATCTCCTCAATGTTGAACGGAGTAGCCTGGTAGACGAAGTAGTTCAGCCAGTTGATATAGAGCAGGTTGGCATGTGAGCGCCACTGTACCAGCGGTGGTTGTGACGGGTCATCGTTTCTGTAGTAATTTTGCGGCAATGCCACATCGTTCATCCCTTTCTCTTTGTCGCGGTTATACTCGTTATGCAGGGTGAGGGGTGAATATTCCGAGTGACCGGTGACGTAAAACTCCCTGCCACCCCGTGAAGAGACTATATAGACCCCCGCCTCTTCCGATTCGGAGAGGATGTTCAGTTGAGGATGTTGCCTGATCTCATCAGCATGTAAGGTTGTATGGCGACTGTGAGGAGCATAGAACTGATCGTCGAATCCGCGGAACAGGGGGAAGGTGGGGTCGTTCAGTGTATGTCTGAATACACCGAACAGCTTTTTATCCAGCGGGTACTTGTTGATACCGTAAAAGTGATGCAGTGCGGCCTGTGCCCCCCAGCAGATATAGAAGGTGGAGGTGACATGCGTGCTTGCCCAGTCGAAGATCTCTGTGACCTCATTCCAATAGGTCACCTCACTGAAGGGCAACATCTCCACCGGTGCCCCTGTGATGATCATGCCATCATAACAGACATTCTTAACCTTTGAGAATGTGGTGTAGAACGACATCAGGTGCTCCACAGGAGTATTCCTTGGTGTGTGGGAGGTGAGACCCAGAAATTCAATCTCCACCTGCAACGGTGAATTGGAGAGTAACCTGATGAGATCAGTTTCAGTAGTGATCTTGATCGGCATAAGGTTCAATATAAGCAATTTCAGGGGGCGGATATCCTGCATGGAGGCACGCAGATCATCCATCACGAAAATATTCTCTTTTTTCAATAATTCAACCGCGGGTAATTGATCGGGTAAATTAACAGGCATAATTCAAAACTCGTTTTAATAAACTGCTTTTGACAGCTTCAGTAATTATTTCTTTTTTTTCTTTTTCTGTACAGTCCAGCCAAACTTCCCTATTTTATTACCCAATGCGTAATAGTGTCCGTGAGAATAGGCCATCAGCCTGGCTTTCTGCATATCGAACCTGCCGGTTTCAGGATGGAGATACTGCTCATCGGCTCTCACATTCACCACATCAGAGATAAACATATCATGGGAACCAAGGGGAATAATCTCTTTTACCCGGCACTCAATGCAGATAGGTGACTCTTCAATGACCGGTGCATTCACGATGGTCGCCTTGCCGGGTGTCAGCTTCATCTCCTGAAACTTATTGTGATCCTTGCCGGAGCGTACCCCGCACCAGTCAGTAGCACGTGCAAGATCCTCGGTGGTCAGGTTGATGACAAACTCACCGTTCCTTTTAATGATTTCATAGGAGTGTCGTGACGGCCTGACGGAGATATAACACATGGGTGGATCAGAACTTATTGTTCCTACCCAGCTGACAGTGAATATATTTTGTTCCTCGGGAGTACTTCCGCAACTGATCATTACAGCAGGCAAGGGATAGATCATTGTTCCCGGTTTCCAGTCTTGTTTCATATTTTAATTATTAATTGTAAGCAATAAGCAATAAGCAATAAGCTATAGGCTATAAGCTGTAAGCGTTTTAGGTAGGATGGTGCTTTTGTCGGCGGTATGTTGTCAACTGTATTCAGTCAGTCCTCAGTTTGGAACAAAGAAATCAACCAACGTACCAACATAACAACCTACTAATATCAACCTAGCAACCTATTAACCTATCAACATACCAACGTACTAACCTATCAACATACCAACGTA